>TARA_B100001121_G_scaffold64539_2_pt1 | contig 12210 bp, 13 predicted proteins | sample TARA_B100001121 | Tara Oceans TARA_B100001121 (sample SAMEA2622817) | marine metagenome | biome: marine biome (ENVO:00000447); feature: surface water layer (ENVO:00002042); material: "saline water (ENVO:00002010), including plankton (ENVO:xxxxxxxx)" | depth 5 m
CTCTTAGATAATTAGAATTAATAATAATATAAAAATGGAAGGTATGCCTAAATCATTAAATTATAAAATAGTACAAGATTCAAATATCAACGACGATGATCAAATCGAGAAATATACAGGAACTGTTGATTGGAAATACCTAGAAAAACATTTTCAAAACGGAGCGCTTGTTTATGTCGATGAAAAACTAGACATCAAAAAAGTTGCTAAAGTCATCAGTGAAGATAACAAGGATCAGGTTAGTCTTTGGCTAGGTTCGGGTGATCTTATTAAACCAGGAGAACAACACGCACAATACTGGATGGAATCAAAAACTTCATTTACGGCTTTGATTGTTACACCATTCGTGTTGATTCAAGAGAATAAACACAAAGAATGAAATTTAAGCCGCTGATAAAGCCGCTTCTCGATCATCTCTAATTCTTTTAAACTGCTTCCAAGTTATCAAAGCCTTTTCTGTCTCATCCCAGAGGCGGAAATTCATACATCTAAAACTACTAAGAAGCGTTAATTTTGTTACTTCTGCAAAAGCAGGGTGCGAATTGTGACATGCTTCCAAATGATAGTTAGGTATTTTTGTACTTAAATGATGCAGGTGATGATAGCCAATGTTTCCTGAAAACCATTGAAGGACTTTTGGTAATTGATAAAACGAGCTGCCATCAAGAGCAGCTGAGGTATACTCCCAGTGTTCATGGCGCTCCCAATAAACACCTTCGAATTGATGTTGAACGTAAAAGAGCCAAACTCCTGCACTTGCAGCAATAGAAATTATAAAGAGCTGGAACAGTAAAAAGATAAATGATCCGAAAATCAAACATCCCAGAGACATCAATAATAGAATGGCAATATTTGTATATATAACAGCTTTGCGATTGCCAGGCTTTGCTCCCGGTGAAGGAAACCTTTCCCTTATCAAAAATACATAGACTGGTGCAAAGCCAAATAAAAATAATGGATGCCTCCAGATTCTATAACTTAATCTTTTTAATTTGGGTAACTCGAGATACTCATTGACCATCAAAGTCCAGACATCTCCTATACCTCTCCGGTCAATATCACCAACCGTAGCATGATGAACGTTGTGCTCCCATGTCCAATGTTTAAAGGGGGTGAAGGCTAAGGTACCGGTAATAAATCCGAACACCTTGTTATACTTTTGCTTCTTAAAGAATGACTGATGTCCACAGTCATGAAAAATAATAAAAATTCTAACTGTTAAACCAGCCCCAACCAGAATGAGTGGAATGTATAAATACCAAGGTCCACTTTTTGTGTAATTGAGGTATATCATCGTCCAAGTCAGTAGATACAAACCAAGCGTGGTAATTAATTGCCAAAGTGATTTGAACATTGAAGGCTTCTCAAATTCAGAAACAATTTTCTTCCAATTGGAAATTTCCAGCTTGCACGGTTCGTCTTCACTGGACTTGGCTGACAATGAAGTTTGAACTGAAGTCAGATCTTGTGATTTTAATGTGGGCAAGAGATGTATTAAGAACTGAATAGAGAGAATATCAATAATTAGTTCAAAAAATTGTTAATAAAACGTTAACAATAAATCTCCAACTAATTAATTATTAATGAGTTAAAATATATGGCGAAAAAACTCATAAAAGATTAATTAGATAGAAAAATTGGTTAAAAACTACAAAATAAAGAATACAAGATTTAGTAATCCTGCTCGAGATAATGATTACGCTCGTCATACATGCTGTGTAACATCCTCTCATTATAGGTCCTCAGTCTTTTACAAAGCATTTTTGCAAGTTCTTTTAAAATTTCAAAGCCCTCATTAAGATCGGCTAACAAAAATTCATTGAAATCATCGGCGCTAATTTCCCAGAGTTGCGCTTCTTCAGAAACAATTCTTGCTGTGGCACTTGCTTTTTTTGGATCAATAATACTCATTTCCCCAACAACATCACCTGATTCGAGTTTCGCAACTTTAATATTTTCACCGTTGGCGCTAATTTTAACACTAACTTCACCAGAAATAATTAGTGACATTCCGCTGTGCCTTCGTCCCTGAATAACTAAATATTCTCCCTTTTTTTTAGTTACTAGATTTCCAACTTCGACAAGTTTTTCACACAAATCCTCATCGAGACCAGAAAAGAAACCAATTTCTTTTACTTTGGGTTTGAGGTAATCAATCATCTTCATGATACTGGTAAAGAGTTAAATGAATTCACTCAGTCAATAATGAGTGAAGAAAACGTAACATTGATAAAAAACTAAATGACTTTTCTTTTTAGATTAAAATTAATTCCATTTCATTTGTTTTTAGCGGCCGCTGCTTTTTCATTATCAAGCAGTTTAAATGCCAATTCACCTAACATAATACACATCATGGTGGATGATTTAGGTTATGGTGATCTTGGCTGTTATGGTCAAAAAACTATCAAAACACCTAACTTGGATATGATGGCCAAGAAGGGCATGCAACTTACTGACTACTATTCTGGTAACACTGTATGCAGGCCGTCTAGATTATCACTCTGGACAGGAAAACATATGGGACATACTCCCATATCATCAAATGCGAACTATATTTTTAAACCTGATGACATTACAGCTGCCGAACTTCTTAAAAAAGCAAACTACACAACCGGAGGAGTTGGGAAATGGGCAATGGGGGGTATTAAGACAACTGGGCATCCTAATCATAATGGATTTGATTATTGGTTCGGATACTTAGATCAAGGCCAAGCCCATAACTATTACCCGCCTTACCTTTGGAGAAACAAAGATAAGGTGCCCCTTGATGGTAATATTTTAACTAATTCCCCTTTGGATAGAAAAAGAGTCTCAAAAAAAAGGAGTACCTATTCTCACGACGTTATTACATCCGAAGCATTAAACTTTATAAAAAAGAACCAGAAAAAAACCTTCCTGCTTCACGTTCACTGGACTATTCCGCACGCAAACAATGAAGGAGGCAGAGCTACTGGAGACGGAATGGAGGTCCCTGATTATGGTATATATATTAATAAAAAGTGGTCCTCTGTAAAAAAAGGAGCCGCAGCCATGATTTCGAGAATGGATCGCGATGTTGGAAGGATTCTTGAACTTCTTGAAGAACTTCAATTAAATAAAAAAACTTTCGTTTTTTTCACATCTGACAATGGGCCACACTCCGAAGGTGGACACAAACATGAAACCTTTAATTCTAATGGCCCATTAAGAGGTTTTAAGCGTGATCTCTATGAGGGTGGTATAAGAGTGCCCGCAATAGCATACTGGCCTGGTACCATAAAAGGTGGCACCTCATATTCAAAACCATTGGCATTTTGGGATTGGTTGCCGACAGTATGCGATCTGGCTAATGTAAGTATCCCTAATGACGTTGATGGAATATCTTTCGTAGAAGCACTTAAAGGAAAATATTCTAATCAAAAAGAACACGAATTCCTTTTTTGGAAATTTTCAAATAAAGTGGCTATAAGAAAAGGCATGTGGAAGGGTGTGATACCAGGATTAGGAAAAAAGATGGAACTCTATAACTTAGAATTAGATATTGGTGAGACTGATAATCTAGCCATTAAAAATCCTGAAAAAGTTCGTGAATTAAAAGCATCGATTCAAAAAGCTATAAAATAATTATTGAATTCATTGATGTTTATTAAACTTCTAGCACTATTTCTTCTAATACCGATCATTGAACTTTTTGTAATGTTCAAAATTGGCAAAATCATAGGGCCTGGAATTACAATTTTAATCATCCTCATTACCGCATTCATCGGGGCGAAACTCACAAAAGTTCAAGGAACACAAGCCATTAGAAACGGACAAGCCGCAATAAAAAGTGGTAAATTACCGCACAAGGAAGTTATGGACGGGGTAATGATTATTATTGCTGGAGCCCTCTTATTAACTCCTGGATTTTTAACAGATATTGTTGGGTTTTCTCTTCTGCTGCCAGGACTAAGATCAAACTACAGAAAATTATTATTAACCTACATTAAAGCAAAAATCTTGTTTCGTTATGCGGGTGTGAACAGTCCAAAGAAGAAGACTAATAACGAAACCGGCCCTTCAATTATAGAAGCTGAAATTATAGACGATGATTAATTAGGCAATATTAGTGAAAACCGACTGAACGTCATCATCGTCCTCAACTTTATCAATTAACGATTCCACATCTTCAATCTCTTGATCGTTTACCTCAATAGGAGAAGTTGGTATCCTTTGAAGTTTAGCTTTCACATTTTCAATACCGAGTTTATCTACAGCGGCTGTAAGAGTTCCAAAAGCAGTAAATTCACCCTCCAAGTAAGCAGTATTTTCATTAATTGATAACTCTTCCAAACCATGATCTATCAAATCAAGTTCGATCTCATCCATATTCATCTCTTCCGTTATGGGAAATTGGATAACTGTCTTTCTTGAAAACATAAATTCTAGGGATCCAGTTTGTACCATTTCACCACCGTTTTTGTTAAGAATCATTTTTAAATTGGCGACTGTCCTATTTGTATTATCGGTAGCCGTTTCAATAAAAAGCAATGAACCATGAGGCCCTTTAGCTTCATAATTAACCTCACTAAAATTGGCCGCATCACCGCCAGTAGCTCGTTTTATTGCCTTATCGATATTATCTTTAGGCATATTTTCAGCTTTGGCATTACTAATAGCTGTCCGAAGAGCACTATTAGATTCAGGATCAGACCCACCAGACTTTGCGGCAATAGTAATAGATCTTGCAAGCTTAGGAAAAACCTTGGACATTTTATCCCAGCGTTTTTCTTTTGATGCACGGCGATACTCGAATGCTCTTCCCATAATTAATAAAAAATGCTCATATTTTAATTTAAAGCAAGCTCGCTATTTTAAATGAACGAGAAAAATGTAAAATAATAATGAATATAATGAATAAAAAAATATTTCTCAGTGTTGTCTGTATTCTTTTAGCTGGTTCTGCTCTTGGATTTGCAGGCATCAAGCTCACGAGAGGAGGATATGAATCTCCTAAATACAAATCGGAAAAACACCCCTCAGGATTTGAAATTCGCAATTACTCAGCGATGACAGTTGTGAGCACCAAAAAAGAAAAGTCAAAAACCACTAAAGAACGTGATTCCAGATTCATGAGGCTTTTTAAATATATCGACAAATCAAATAGTAAGTCGGAGAAAATAGCAATGACGACACCGGTATTTATGGGTGTAGATGGTAACGAGGGGGAAATGAGTTTTGTTTTACCGCAAAAGGTTGCCGCAAAAGGTGCGCCTACACCTAACTCTGATGCGCTGTATATTAACAAAATGAATCCAACAAAATTTGCAGCCATGCGCTTTAGAGGTAAACCTTCAAAAGAAAACGAAGCTGCAAAGAAATTAATTAAAAAAATTCAAGATGCAGGTTTTAGCATTTCTAAGAATGCTAAGCCAATATTTGCTTACTATGATCCACCATGGATACCTGTTTTTTTGAGAAAAAACGAAGTTTTAATTCAAATTAACAATATCAAGAAATAATGGCCGAGCCTCCCGATGATTCATTGGAGCCTATAGATAGACTAAGAGCTATTGTTCGAATTTTAAGGGGTCCAGGAGGTTGCCCATGGGACATTGAACAAACACAAAAAAGTTTAATTCCTAACATTTTAGAAGAAGCCTATGAGGCCGCTGATGCGATTCGATCCGGAAATAAGAATAATGTAATAGAAGAACTTGGTGACTTACTTTTACAAGTTGTGATGCAAAGTGAAATTGCATCAGAGTCAGATGATTTTTTCTTAGAGGACGTCGCAATCGCAATTTCTGATAAATTAATCAGAAGGCACCCTCACGTGTTTGGTGATGATCAACTGAATGATACCGAATCTGTATTGAACAAGTGGGAAGAGATTAAGAGATCAGAAAAAGGGAACCGGACAAAGTATATTTTGGATGGGGTAACTAATGGTTTACCTTCTCTAATTAAAGCGCACGAAATACAAAAAAAAGTTGAAAAGGTCGGTTTTGATTGGCCAGAAGCAAGGAGTGTTATCCCTAAGATCAGAGAGGAGCTTGATGAGGTCGAAGAGGCTATAAATGAGGGCGGTGCCAATCAGCAAAACGAAAATCTAGCAGAAGAGATCGGTGATCTTTTATTTGCGGTAACTAACCTTACAAGAAAAATCGGCATGGATTCGGAATCTTTACTGGCAGCGGCAAATCAAAAATTTATTAACCGATTCAATGAGGTAGAAAAAATTCTCGAAAAACAAGGTACAAATGTCGTAGAAGCTGATATTCAATGCATGGAAAAAGCATGGGAGAAGGTTAAAAATAAAGATTCTTGATTTTAAAAAAAAAATCTTAAATTATTTATCCTAACTCAATGATATTAGAACAACTTTTTACACTTTTCATGCTGTTGCTGCTACAAGCGGTACTGGGCTTTGATAACCTTTTATATATCTCAATCGAATCCAAAAGAGCTCCAAAAGAAAAACAAGCTTATGTCCGAAAACTCGGAATCGGCATTGCGGTAGGCGCACGACTCGTTTTACTTGTCCTTTTGACTAGTATTATATCGGCATTTACAAAACCGTTCTTAACTTTCAAACAAGAAGGGATTATTGAGGGAAGCTTAAATCTTGAAAGTGTTATTGTCTTATTTGGAGGTATTTTTATTCTTTATACCGCAGTTAAAGAAATTTTTCATCTCATAGGCACTGAGGACCTCCACGGAAATTCAGACTCCAATAAATCAAAATCCGCTGCTCTAGTTATTAGCACAATTGTATTAATGAATTTAGTTTTTTCATTCGATTCAATTCTAAGTGCTATGGCCTTGGCTCAGCAACCGGTACTAAATGAATCAGGTGTTCCTACTGGTGAAACCGAATACATCATGTGGATAATGGCAACGGCTATTATAATAAGCGGAATCTTAATGATTGTACTTGCAGATAAAGTTTCTGAATTTTTGCAGAAAAATAGACTCTATGAAATTCTAGGATTATTTATCCTTTTCATAGTCGGAATAATGTTAATTTCAGAAGGTGCTCATAAAGCTCATTTGAAATTCTTTGGTAACGAAATTACTCCAATGACAAAAACTACATTTTATTTCGTCATATCCATTTTAGTGTTGATTGATATAGTTCAGAGTAAATACCAAAAGAAACTGCTCGCAAAAAAACACTAAATCTCTCATTAATGAGATTTCAGTTAACTTTCTTTTTTCCAATTATCCAAAGCCTGAGCTGAGCTTCCTATGATACCTGATTCATTGCCAAAATAGGCTGGTATTATTTTAAGATCCTCAGAGATAACTTCAGAAACTTGGTTCTTTATTTTTTCCTTTAATGGATCAAAAAGGAAACGACCTGCACTCGCCACTCCTCCACCAATAACAAATGCATCAGGGTTCAACAGCCAAGCCGTGCTTGCCAACACTGATGCTAACCATTCAGCAATTTGATTCCAAATTTGGATCGCGATTGCATTCCCTTGTTCGGCTAAATGAGTTACCTTCTCCGGAGTCCAACCACCTTCAGGAATTTCGGTATTTTTGAAACTTTTTTCTGCAATTTCACAGATTTGTTTATTCCCCATATAACACTCAAGGGCCCCCTTCAGTCCATAAACATTGGGAGGACCTTGATAATCAATTGAAAAATTCCCAAGTTCTCCAGCTGCATATTTACTTCCTCTATATAATTGGCCATTGATAATCAAACCTCCTCCAATACCGGTTCCCAACGTTAAAGCAACAATGTTCGAGCATCCCCTAGCAGCGCCATATCGATACTCTGCATAAGCCATACAATTAGCATCATTATCAACGAAAACAGGAATATTCAGTTCCGATTGAAGAATCTCTTTAAGCGGGACATCATTCCAACCCGGAACATTAGTTAACATATGAATGTGTCCATTATCGAAATCAACAAGACCAGGAACACCACAGCCAACTGTAACAATTTCTTCCTTGTCCATGCTTTCTTTAACCTCTTTAACCATTGCAGAAACAAGAGAATCAACTGTATTAAAGTCAGCCGTTTTAAGAGTTTTTGGTTTACTATTACGATCTGAAAGCAACTCTGATAATGAACCTATCTTTACTGAAGTTCCTCCAAAATCAATTCCTACTGCAGAGGGTTTCGATTTATTATCAGTTTTCATATTAATTGTTTAGTTTAGCAATAATCCTTAGACCCTCTAAGGTAAGTTTTTCATTAACTTCGATAATCTCCTCAATGCCTCTAGAAATCAATTTAGAATATCCCCCAGTTGCCACGACTGGAACATTAGATTCCCCTAGCTCTATCATCAATGATGATAAGATTTGCCTCACAAGGCCTCGGTAACCAATTACAGCTCCAGAGAGCATAGCGGCTTCGGTCGTTTTTCCTATAACCGATAAAGGTTCATTTAAATCAATTTTCGGAAGTAATGCTGTATTATCATGCATATAATCTGTCATAGCGGCCAAGCCTGGAGCAATTACACCTCCTATATATGCCTTTTCTCTGGAAATAACATCAAAAGTGAGAGCGGTCCCAAAATCCACCACGATAGCTGGTGCACCGATAAAATGAATAGCACCAACAGTATTGGCCAACCTATCGGCTCCAATGCTTTCTGGTTTAGTATAATCTATACCGCAACCTAATTTTATTTGATTGGAAACATATAGTACTTTTTCGGATTCAAAGCTTCCCTCAATGAATGGATTTTTTTCAGGAACAACCGAAGAAATAACAACTTTTAATTCTTTTTTATCTATTTCCCAGGGTAAATGATTGAAAGTATCCGAGCAAAATTCTGAGGTGGGAATGGAAAATACATCACCCAACAGCGAAGACTCTGAGGACAGAATCATCTTCGTGTTAGAATTGCTAATATCAATCAGCAAAAATTGTTGTTTATCCGGCATTTCCACTACATGCTGAACCCTACAAGGCAAATCTAAAAGCAGAAATGTTATAATGCCTAAAACACAGGAACGATGAGATACAAAGTACCTCACCGCCCTGTCTCTGTTGAACCCCCTACTAACGGGTTCTGGCGAGAGCCAGAACCCAAGGGAGAATTTTTTGATTTATCTCAAATTATGCTTCTACAGTCGCTACAGCAGGCTCGGGAGCAGCTGTGATAGTTGAAGACTGGCAATAGGCTGGAGCCCCATGCTCGCTGACATCGAGGCCCTTAGCTTCGATTTCTTCAGATACTCTGACTCCCATAATTGCTTTAATAGCAGTAAAGACAACTGCTGAGAATCCGAAAGCAAATGCACTAATACTAAGAGTTCCAATCAGCTGAGTTACAAAGCTCACTTCGACTCCCTCTAGCTGGAAAAATGGAATTCCAACTGCAAGTGTTCCCCAAATACCAACAACACCGTGGACGGAAATGGCACCAACAGGATCATCAATACCCATTTTGTCTAAAGTTACAATTGAGAAGACAACAATAGTTCCAGCAATTAAACCTATGATCATTGCAGAAGGCACCGTAACAGAATCTGCACCCGCAGTGATACCGACTAAACCAGCGAGAATTCCATTCAAGGCCATAGATAGATCAGGCTTCTTCAAAAAGAGGGCAGAGATTACAATTGAAGCAAGTGCACCGGCTGCTGCTGCAAGAGCTGTTGTAACGCAAACGTAGGAAACTAATCCTGGATCAGCACTGAGAACTGAACCTCCATTGAATCCAAACCATCCCAACCAAAGTAAAAAGACTCCGATACATGCGAGAGGCATGCTAGAAGCAAGAATTGGTTTAATACCTTCCTTGGTATATTTGCCTTTTCTCGCACCAAGAATCACACAGCATGCGAGTGCTGCAAAACCACCGAAGGCATGTACCACTGATGATCCAGCAAAATCGTAGAAGCCCATGTCGTCAAGCCATCCTTCTCCCCACTTCCAGCTACCTGAAATAGGGTAAGCAACTCCTACAAGTAAAGCTGCAAAAATCATAAATGATCCAAGTTTAATTCTTTCAGCAACAGCACCAGAAACTATTGTTGCAGCTGTCGCGCAAAACATTGCTTGGAACAGGAAATCCGCCCATCCTGTCTGGCATAAACCGGTACCTCCATAGGAAAGATCAGCATTATCGGCAGGTGTTCCAAACCAAGGACTTCCCACTGCAAAAACTTCGTTAAAGTCACCTGGGTACATCGCGTTGAAACCCCATAACATGTAAAGTATTAATCCGGCACTAATGATGTAAACATTCTTGAATAGGATATTTACAGTGTTTTTGCTTTGTGTTAAGCCGGACTCAAGTGTAGCAAATCCGAGGTGCATAATAAACACAAGAAAGGCTGCAATGAGTATCCAAAGACTACTTAATCCAAAAAACGGCGCATTGTCATACCTATCATAATACCCCTCCGCTGCTAGCTTTTGCTCTGCAGTTAAAGTGCTAGGATCACCTCCAAGTGACAGATATTTGTAAATTGCTTGTCCAGCAAGATCTCCATCTTCTGATCCATCGGCAACCATTTCAGGAGTCACCTCAGGCAGTTCTGCATGAGCATTATTGCTCAATGCAACTACTAGAAAAGACATCAAGGTGAAAACACCCAAATATCTTAATGTTAATTTCATTTTTGTTTTCATTTTAATTTATTTTTTAGTTAGTGGGTTCTGTTTAAGACTAGTTTGTTAATGTTTAGTGTTGTTTTTATTGGAAAAAATTCCTGATTAACAATTAAGCAGGCCCCATGCCAACTTTTGAAAAAATGGATTTAAAATTCAAAATCGAAAAAAAACCCTATAAAATGACATCCAAATAAAAAAATATTTTCTTTAAAAACGATAACTCAAAATAAAATGACTCCGAACCAAATGAATGGTTCGGAGCCGATTAACCAACAAAATTTGTAATAAATATATGATAAAACTTATAAGATTATTTAATGGGTTAGGATTAATAATTGTATACCACGTTCAATTCTTAACGAATTAGAACCCAACAGTTAGAGACAATCCACTGTAAATGTCGTCGCCAAACTCGTCCTCATAATCATCCAGAGGAATATTGACACCAACATAAGGAGACAATGATGCGCTATCTGATAATGTGATCGGTACACCAATGGTAAAAGTCAAAGCTGTTAGCGTGTCGCCGTCAGCATTACCAATAGCACCACCTACATCGACGGCCATTGTATCAGTTAAATCAAAAGACGTTGCTGCACCCACCTCATAGTAGGCAGCCTCTAGATCAATATCGTAATAAAGACCAAGGCTTAGATCAATAGGTCCTGCGCTTGTACCCAAGCCAATACCGAATTCAAGTGTACCCTCACCGGCTGTTGGGTCAGGATAATAATAATATGTTGCTCCTAAATCAACAGACATATCACCCATAGAAGTTGAAAGGCCTGCATAAATATCAAGCTCATCATTGCCTGCATCATCAGCAACGTTTGCATACCATGCTCCGACTCCGAGGTCGAGGCCATCTGATAATGAGGTAGAAACATTGACATCACTCCACAATAGATCTTGCCCCAAGTTTACCCCTCTGAACATATAATCAGTGTCGTATCCAACACTGACTTCAGCACCGATGTCTTCAGCGGCGACCTTGTCTGCTGATAAAGCAGAAAAGAAAGCCAAAACGGCAGTGCATCCAATTATTTTAGCTGTTTTTTCAGCAATTTGACGGATTTTCATATAATAGTTTTGTTATAGTTTTTTGTACTGCTTTACAATTGTTAGGCAGGGTTTTAGTTATGTTACAATAAATTAATGAGCACCTTTTGTGCCAAAATTTTAAAAAACTTAAATAATCTTAAATTTCATTTCTGTAGTATTACTACATTGGTTGAAGGGCTTGAGATTCTCTAGACTATCCAATGGCATTGGGTGACCGTAGTAAGTTTAGCTTTAACTCAAAAGGGATTTGAAAATGTTCCCAAAATAAACATCTTCAGCCACTGAAGGAATTAAAAGCGATAAGAAAAAAACATTAAATAAGTTCACAACATAAGAAAAACTTAGCTCTAATGTTTTCGACATGGCATTGGTACACTCAACTCAATCAATCCCCAATCTAAAGATTAGAAACGTACAGGGCTTCTAGAACCTCCACAAGATTGTTAATGCTATGCCATAGACTAACGCTCATTGATTTGGCATATATTTAGCTTATTCAGTTAGTCAAAATTCAAATATGAAGGAGAATTCTGAAAAAAGCATTTTTGATTACACTTTTGAAGAATATTTGAAGCTACCTTCCGAAGAGGCCACCA
>TARA_B100001121_G_scaffold16468_1_pt1 | contig 12190 bp, 14 predicted proteins | sample TARA_B100001121 | Tara Oceans TARA_B100001121 (sample SAMEA2622817) | marine metagenome | biome: marine biome (ENVO:00000447); feature: surface water layer (ENVO:00002042); material: "saline water (ENVO:00002010), including plankton (ENVO:xxxxxxxx)" | depth 5 m
GTAGTAGAAAAAATCATGAAAATGTTCATGAAACTATAATTGATCATCACAAAGCCATAGAAAGTTGGTTCAGAAATCAATGGTTAAAATACCCAGCACCTTTCTACTCTTCTATAGATATCAGGAATTCTGGATTTAAAATATCTCCAGTTGATACAAATCTTTTTCCTGCGGGATTCAATAATCTTAATAAAGATTTTGAATCTCTCTATATTACAGCTGTGAAGCATACTCTAGATAGCTTGAAGACAAAGATCGATAAAATACTTATCATCCCTGAAGATCATACTAGAAATTTACATTACCTTGAAAGTTTGAAGTATCTCTCATCTTTGATACAAAAGTCTGGATATGAGGTAAGAGTTTCTGAGCCAGGTATAGATAAGAATAAATTTAAAAATACAAACTCCTTATTGCAATATGATGACTTTATTCCTGATGCAGTATTACTCAATAATGATCTGTCCTCAGGTATCCCGGGTTTCTTGGATGATGTAAAACAAGTTATCCTTCCGTCTAAAAATATAGGATGGACTACTAGATCAAAATCTGAGCACTTTAATTATTATAGCGATGTTTGTAGTAACTTTAGTAAACTTTTGCAATTAGATCCATGGATGATCGAACCAGAGTTTAGAAATTGTGGAGAAATAAATTTTAAGACTAAACAGGGCGAAGACTGTCTGGTTTATCATGCAGAGAAATTATTTAAAATAATTTCAGAAAAATATCATGCCTATAATATAGATGAAAAACCTTACATCATCATAAAAGCTGACTCAGGAACATATGGAATGGGTGTTATTTCGATAGATAATATAGATCAAATTAAAAACCTTAATAGAAAGCAAAGGAATAAAATGTTGTCTTCAAAAGGAAATATAATACCGGATAGAGTAATTCTCCAAGAGGGCGTATATTCATTTGAGGAGATTAAAAATAGCAACAGTGTAGCTGAACCAGTTATATACTCATTTTCTAATTATTTGATAGGGGGTTTTTACCGAGCGCATGGAAGTAAAGCAAACAATGAAAATCTTAATTCACCTGGTATGATATTCCATCCCATACCTCTAAGTGATGTATGCGTATCGCCAGACATGAATTCTCCTGTAGACTCACAGATCAATAGATATTATGTTTACGGTGTAATAGCTAGGTTAGCAATTCTAGCTGCAGCCAAAGAACTCTTCAACTTGGATTAATATGTATTCTATAGGTATATACATGGATCCTATTGAAGACGTGGATTTTACGAAAGATTCAACTATTGCCATCGCCAAAAGCCTTCAAGGCAAAGCTAATATAAAAATAATAGAACCAGATTCATTAACTTATAATTCTACAGATATATTTGGAAATATTTATGATCTAAAGATCATCTCACTGAAAAAGAAAAAATATGTACTAGAAAAAAATAAAAAGATAAATCTTAAAAATTTAGATTGTGTATTTTTTCGTAAAGATCCACCTGTCAATGACAAATATATTTCTATACTTCAAATTTTTCGGGAATTGGAGTATCAAAATACTCTTGTAATTAATTCACCTGAATCTCTCCTAATGTATAATGAAAAAGTTTTAGGATGTCAGTTATCTGAAAAAAAAATACCTACAATAGTTACATGTAGTGCAAAGAAAATTAGTAGCTTTTCTAAAATACATGGGGATATTGTTTTAAAACCGATGAATATGATGGCTGGTCAAGGTGTAATAAAATTAGAAAAATTTAATGAGAATAAAAAATCAATATCAGAGTATATCAATAAATATAAAGTCGTCATGGCTCAGAAGTATTTAAATGAGATCGAAAATGGAGACAATAGGATTATAATTTATAATGGAGTTATAGAAAATAATATTCTAACTAGATTTCCTCCAAAAGGGGATTTTATTGCTAATCTTGCTAACGGTGGTGACTTTAAAATTAAAAAAATTGAAAGGAAGTATTTGCCAACTTTAAAAAGAATTGCGTCATATCTTAATTATCATGGAATATTTTTTGCAGGAGTTGACATGATTGGAGAATACATTACAGAAATTAATATCACATCTCCAACAGGTATTCAGCAAATTGGAAATGGACTATCAAATAGAATAGCTAATGAAATCCTTAAAAAGATTAAAGATTATTATGCATAAATCAACTAAGGTAGAAAAGTTTTATTTAGGCATTGACTATGGAATGCGGAAGACTGGAATTGCTATTGCACAAGAAGTAACTAAAATATCACGCCCATTGAAAATTATATATCATAATCATATAGATGAAATTAATGAAATTATAGGTGAATGGGAGATTGATAAAATTATCGTTGGTTTCCCTAATAGCGATCATAGAAAAGAAGGTAAAATCCATAGAGAGATTAGAAGTTTTGTAGATGCTTTAAAGAAAAAAAGTAATCCTGCTATAGACATTATCCTCTATGATGAGCAACACTCTAGTAAACTCGCTAAAGACTCTTTTGCAGAAATGAGAAATGTTGGATTTTCCAAGAAAAAAGATTCAGATTATGATGATATATCTGCATCGATTATCTTGCAAAGCTGGATTAATGAAAATATTATTGATTAAATGAAAATTAATCATGATATTCAGCTTTCAGATGGCACACTAAAGCATTTCTTGAATATAAATAATCTACCAAAATCTTATATTGAAGATATTATTTGTCGAGCTGAAAAACTTCATGGAAGTTCTGAAATAACAGCATACAAAGGAAGAGTTGTAGCAAGTCTTTTCTTTGAGCCTAGCACTCGCACCAAAACAACCTTTGAATTGGCTGCAAAAAAAATATCCGCAGACTTTATAAATATAGATATTGCTAACTCGTCTACTTCAAAGGGTGAGTCGATAATTGATATGATAAAAACGATCGAAGCCATGAATTGTAATATGTTTGTAGTGAGACATTCTGTGCCAGGTACAGCACATTACATTGCAGAGTCTGTTAGCAGTAACATAGCTGTAATTAATGCAGGTGACGGGTCAAATGAACATCCCACACAAGCAATGTTAGATATGTTTACCATCAAAAAGCATAAAGGTTCATTTGAAAACTTAAAAGTCTCAATAGTTGGAGATATTCTACACTCGCGTGTTGCCAAGTCACTTATTTTTTCACTAAATACTCTTGGTACAAAAGCAATAAATATAGTTGGTCCTAAAAAGTTAATTCCTGATAGTTATGCAGAATGGAAAGTCCAATATTTTGAGGATATGGATCAGGGAATAGAAAACTCGGATGTAATTATAATGCTAAGATTACAGAAAGAGAGGATGCATGATGCACTGATATCATTAGATTCTTATTATGAAGAATATGGATTGAATCAAACTCGTATGCTTCGAGCAAAGAAGGATGTGATAGTCATGCATCCCGGTCCAATTAACCGAGGAGTCGAAATTGAGTCCTCAGTTGCCGATGGTCCAAATTCAGTAATACTAAATCAAGTTTCATATGGTATATCTGTTAGGATGGCTATAATGTCTATTTTATTTGATAACAACAACCTATGACGACCAGTTATATCGATAGATATAAAGATCTAAAAATCAAGATTAGCGAATTAGAGAGGATGAATAATCGAGAAATATGCTTGGTAGTTGTCTCAAAGAAACAAAGTATTGAAAAAATAATTGCGCTGAACGATTTAGGGCAGATAGATTTTGGTGAGAATTATGTTGACGAAGCAGAAGAAAAAATTAGTGGAATAAATACAGGCAGAATCACTTGGCATTTCATCGGAAGAATTCAATCTAATAAAATAAAAAAAATATGTAGTCTATTTGGTTGGGTACATACTATATCATCAAAGAAACACCTTATTAAGGTGAATGAAATATGCAAAAGTATGAATAAGATTATGAATATTTGTATACAGATAAACATTGATAATGATGATAATAAAGCCGGTATTGCTCTAGAGAATTATGAGAATTTCATAATGAACATCCATGATTTAAGACATGTAAGATTGAGAGGGATAATGACAATACCTCAAAATAATTCATCCAGTCAGAACTCTTTCTCGAGAATGAATGATTTATTCAAAAAGTATAACGAATTAGATACGCTTTCGATGGGTATGAGCAGAGATTATATAAGCGCAATTGAAAATGGAGCAAATATGCTTAGAATAGGGCAAGGAATATTTGGGAAGAGAATATGAGGGAGAATGTAACAATAATTGGTGCTGGTAACCTTACTCAGTCGCTATTAGAGGGAATAGGAAAATCAACGAGGCTGTATGATATTAATGTTGTTGATATTGACAGAAAGAAAGTTTCTGTTTTAAAAAAATATAATGTTAAATTTCATTCTCAATATACTAGAGAAATATCAAAATCAAATGTCATTTTACTTGTAACCAAACCTAAAGACTATGTTCAAGTAATTAAGTCAATTGACCCGTACGTATCGAATAATACTATTGTGTTAAGCTTTATGGCTGGTATAAAAATCAAACAAATACAAGAACTACTGACGCAGAAAATTATAGTTGTTAGATGTATGACAAACCTAGCAATTAGTGTTGGAAACGCTTTTCTATTCTACTTTGTCAACAAATCTATAAAATCCCTTCCTAATAAATTGAATAAATTCTTGTCCTCGTTTGCGAGTATCAGAAGGTGTCATAGTGAGAATAATATAGACAAGCTCACTGCTTTGTACGGAAGCGGGCCGGCTTATTATGTTTTTTTTAATAACATAGTAAAAAATACATTTACACAGATGGGGTTTAGTAAAAAAGAATCTGAGTTATATACAAACAGTCTAATGTCAGGCTCCACGAACCTTATAGCAAGCAACGATACTCAAGATTTACTCAAATTAATAGCTTCAAAAGGTGGGACAACTGAAGCAGCATTGTCTCAGTTAAAAAAAGATAAAGTGGATAAGAGTGTGAATAAAGCGATAAAAGAAGCCTATGAAAGATCAAAAAAAATACTAGGAAAATAATGTCAGGAATTTCACCTATAATCTACTTAATTATAAGCTTGCTACAGTTTATTATCTTATTAAGATTTATTTGCCAAGCAATGAATGTGAATTATTATAATCCCGTCACACAATCGATTGTTAAGCTAAGTGGTTATATTTTGAAACCATTTGAAGTATTAAGCTTCAAGTTAAATAGTTTTATTTTATTTTTGATTCTGTATTTGTTTACATTAGCAAAGTTCTATCTACCTATGCTAGCGACATTTGAATCATTTACTGTGACAAGTTTTATGGTAATAGCATTCAGTTATTTGATTAAGGATTTGGCCAATATATTTTTCTATCTAATCATTATATCAGCTATCAAGAGCTGGTTTAATGTGTTTGTCAGTCATCCTATATTTTCATTAATAGATGAATTATGTGAACCTTTATATGTTTTTGTAAGAAGTGCACTTCCACCGATATCTGGAATAGATTTTTCACCTGTCGTAATATTATTTGCTTTACAACTTATAGAAAGATTTTTTATTCCCCAAATAATGAATTTAGGATACGCAATATAATATGCACGTAAAAGAAAAAAAAATTCACATAAATAAGCCTCTAGAACTGAACTCAGGAAAAATTCTAAAATCATACGATTTAATGTTTGAGACATATGGCGAACTAAACGATGAAAAAAGTAATGCCGTCCTGATTTGTCACGCATTATCAGGAAATCATCACGTAGCAGGTTTTCATAAAGGTGATGAAAAACCAGGATGGTGGGATAACATGATTGGGCCTGGAAAACCTATAAATACTGATAAATTGTTTGTTGTATGTATGAATAATTTAGGTGGTTGTCATGGGTCATCAGGGCCAAACAGTGTAGACATAGAAACAAATCAAACATATGGTTTTCAGTTTCCTATTGTTACTGTTCAAGATTGGGTTAATAGTCAGAAAGTTTTAATGGATGAATTTAAAATAATAAAATGGCAATTTGTTATAGGGGGAAGTTTAGGTGGAATGCAAGCGCTGCAATGGTCACTAGACTATCCTGATCATATAAATAATGCCATAATCATTGCTGCATCACCTAAGCTGACAGCGCAAAATATAGCATTTAACGAAGTTGCGAGACAAGCGATTACCAGTGATCCTGATTGGTGTGATGGTGACTATCTAAAGCATAATAAAGTCCCTAAAAGGGGTCTTGCTCTCGCAAGAATGTTAGGTCATATAACATATCTATCAGATGAATCTATGGCTAAGAAATTTGGTAGGGATCTAAAAAAAGATAAAATTAATTTTAATTTCGATGTTGAGTTTCAGATAGAGAGTTACCTTAGATATCAAGGTGAGAAATTTGTAACATCATTTGATGCTAATACATACTTGCTGATGACAAAGGCTTTAGATTATTTTGATCCAATAAATGAAGCTGGTTTTGCTAAAAAGATGACTCAATGTAAATCAAGATTTCTAATTATTTCATTCACCTCAGACTGGAGATTTCCACCAAGTAGATCTGAGGAAATTGTAAAGATGCTCGTTGAATACAACAAGGATGTCTCATATGCATGTATAGAATCTGATGGTGGTCATGATGCGTTTCTTATGAAAAATGATAATTATTTTGAGGTGATGAGGACTTATATTGAGGCAAGCATCAATGGCTAGAAAGGACTTTGACATTATTACTGACTGGATAAATCCCAATTCTAGAATATTAGATCTAGGATGTGGAGATGGTAGTCTTTTGAAACTGCTAAATGTAAAAAGAAATGTCTCAGGCTATGGAGTTGATAGTTCTATTGATAAAACCATAAAATCTTTAGATAACAGTATCAATATTCTAAACGCAGACATTAATGATCATATGGGTTATTTCAAAGATAAAAGTTTTGATTTTGTGATTCTAGCTCAGTCTCTACAAGTCGTTGAAAATCCTGTGTTACTAATAAAAGAGATGCTCCGAATTGGTAATGAAGTCATTATCTCTTTCCCTAATATGGGGTACTGGAAATCAAGATTATATTTATTTTTTAAGGGAGAAATGCCTGTAACTAGGGAATTGCCGTATAATTGGCATTCAACGCCAAATATCCATTTATGCACAATAAGTGATTTTAAAAAGATGTGTTTGATAAATTACTTTGAAATTATTAATGAAGTTGTATACAACATCAACGGAAAAGATATCTCATCAAGTTATTTTAATAATTTAAATGGAGTCTCTGCTATTTTCAGAATTAAGTAGCTCTCTCATTTTTTAAGCTAATAAAATCTTTATGTTTAACATAAATTAGGTCAGCAACTTTCCTAATAGTTAAGTCCTCGTACTTATCAATTTTCCCATCAATGTAAGCTATATCCCACATAAAACCAATAATCATACATTTCTGACCATAACTACACTCATTGTTAATAATTTCTGTCCAATCAAATAGTGAAGTCATGGAGTCATGCTTTTCGTCAGAGTGACTAAATAAACTTTCAATTTTATCTTGAGATATTTTGAACTTTTTCTGTATTAGGGATTTAATTTTTTTTTGCTCTTCAATATCAAAGTCGTCATCAGACTTGGACACCTCAATTAATAGTACACATGTAGCCATCTGTAATTGATCTATATCAGATACGTTATCATCCAATACTTCATCTTTGAAAATAGGTATAAGTCTTTTAAGAAGATTCAATTCTAGTTGAATGTTTGTTTAAGTGAATATTGACCGCTATTGTCATATTCGTAAAAAAATATATCAACAAATGGATGGTCAACGGGATCGATATTGTCATCGGTAGTCAAATTAGACTCAGCTACATATGTTTCGTTGCCTTGTCCATGAACTAGTACGTGATACCAGGGCTTATTTTTATCAGGTTTTGATTTTGCAACTGATTCATACCATTCGTCTGTTCCTTGAAAATTTGGATCTGCGTCAACTATGACACCTCTATACTTGAATTTTGAGTGGTACACTATTTGACCTAAACTGAATTTGGCATTTTTCGGGTGAAGTTCAGACATATGTTCATTATATTAAGTAAATTGATATTTGGCAATTTCTTAAGTGAATTATATTTTATTTGTATAAAAACGTGACATTTACCCTACGATCTTTGTAGTAATCTTTAAAGTGAATTTCATCTGTTACATGGTACAATTTTGAATTAAAAATTACGGCTCTGTTTGATTTATAGGGTACTTTAACAAAATCTGTATCCTTAATCTCGTCTTTCATTCTATTCATTGATTGTAGAGAATTAAAATCCTGAAAAGAGGCATCATGTTTAGGAGTTTTTTTCCAAACAATCATTCCTCCGTTTTTAGGATTCATATTTGCGGAGTCTTCCGTAATCCAAAAGTTTACATTTACGCGTGCATCGTCTGCATGTATTCCTATGCCCTCTTTTTTTGCGTCATACTTAAAAGCCCACGCCTGTGATAAGTAATAATTCTGAAATATTTTCTGAAAGGACATTTTAAGCTCTGTGCTAAACTCTAAGAGCGCTTTATTCGCCATGCCCTTGCCAAGAAAGGTTCCTATGTAACCTCGTGAATAAGGATATTTAAATATATTTGAACACCTAAAGAACACGCGGAGCTCATTAAGAAAATCGTGTGAGAGAAAGTTGTCAATAATTACTATCTCAGGGTTAGAAGAGGTGTATGTTTTCTCTATTTCTTCAAAATTAAGAGACTCATTAATATAATTTTTTTTAACTTGAGGGGGTTTATTGTATTTAATCCTATGTAGATTGGATATAAAGGTATAATCTTCATCGATATATTGATTTGGAGATTTCTTATATATGTCCTCAAGACGATCATAGAACTCTTGAGTTATTTTCATATTTCGTATCCCATCAATATCAGAGTCAATATGTCTAATTTGCTCAAATTCATGTGAAACAAAAGTCTTAATAATATTTTTATTCGATATTTTTCGCAAAGTATCTGCGGTTGGAAGTGAATCAGAATATAATTTCTCTGAGTGTTTAAATAACTTCAAAGATTTTTCAAGCTGACCGATATTATAATACATGAGCGCACAACTTGAAATTACAGATTTATCATCGCATTTTGCTAAGACATCTAAATGGTATTCTAGGTTTTTGAAATCATTATCACTACTTCTTGATAACTTTGAATATAAAATACTGGCGATATCGTGATGCGACTTAAGTGTATTTAAATCTAATTCAATTGATTTTTCCAAAATATTAATCGCATCATCATATCTATCCTGTGATAGATAACAATTAGATAAATTGCTATATGAGTTAGGAAAGTATTTATCAAGATTGATCGCTTGAATTAACATGTGTTCGCATTCTGTGTATGCTTTCAGATTCCTTAGAGCAATAGCATAATTGTTCAATAGCTCACATGTATGGGTATTTTTCTCATAAGCATTAGAGAAATATTTTATAGCTTCAGCATATCTTTTGTTTTGAGAGAGAACTGTGCCATGTAAATGGTTTGCATCAAAGTCCAGATCGTCATCATTTAGAATTTCTTGATATATTTTGTCAGCAGATTCTAAGTTGTTGCTATTATGATATTGCAACGCTGTTTTTAGTAACTGTTTTTTCTTTTCATTATTCATATCTTGTGGCCAGGGACAGAATCGAACTGCCGACACGAGGATTTTCAGTCCACTGCTCTACCGACTGAGCTACCTGGCCAAGTTTTATTTTTCTGGTACAAAACCTTGTGGTGCCTGAGAACCATCTCCAAAGAAAAATTTTTCCATTTCTTCTTCCAAAAATTTTCGTGCTTTAGGATCTACTGGAGTTAATCTCATCTCATTGATCAACATAGTTTGGTGATTGACCCATAACTCCCAACCCTCTTTTGAAATATTTTCCTGAATCTTCAGCCCAATTTCCCCAGGATATGGCAGATAATCGAGAGCCTCAGCCTCTTTTTTCAATTTTTTGCACATTATTTTTTTCATATTCAGACCTATATACCTCTAGAGCTTTGTCAAGATACTTGGGTATACCAACATTTATTTCTGCTAAATTATACCAATTCTCCGTTGAGAAACTAACATTTTTATCGTTTTTCAAAAAATAAACATGATTTATTATTTTTATCTCTTTGTTGGTAACGCGATGATTGATTTGAAACTTATTCATAGTTTTTATATTTAGTAAATTTTTTTCTCTCAGCCAAGAATTCATCTTCAGTGTTGTATAAAAAAAAGGTCCTGAGTATAGATTCTCCCAAAGCGTACCTGACTTAATCTTTTTTAAATAAATTTGATTTTTATTATTGATAATAGTGAGTAAGTACATATTAATTTTTTTGGTGTTCTTTTTAATTGTAGATATTTTTTTTACCTCATCAGTATAGAGACATTTCATTTCTTTTAGAGGACACATACTACAATTTGGTTTAGATCTCTTACATATTAGAGAACCAATATCCATCATAGCTTGTATAAATTGTGATGTTTTTGTTAAAGGTGTTACAAGAGTTGACTTGTCCCAAAGAATTTTCTCTGTCTTTGAGCTATTATCATGAGAAATATTATAATACCTTCTTAGAATTCTTTTCACGTTTCCATCAAGTATGGCTCTTTTCGAATAACCTGAGAATGTAGATATAGCAGAAGCTGTAGTTCTCCCTATCCCAGGAAGAGATAAAATATCGTCAAAATTCCTTGGAAACTTATTATTATACTTCTCTGTAATTATTTGTGATGCAAGATGAATATTTTTTATTCTTCTGTAGTAGCCAAGACCGCTCCATAGTAACATTAAATCGTCTAGACTAGCTTTTGACAAACTCTTCAAATCAGGATAACTCGCGACAAACTTATTATAATATGGAATAACAGTATTAACTTGTGTTTGTTGTAACATGACTTCTGATATCCATATTTTATAAGGATCTTTGACTTTCCAGGGAAGTTTCTTCCTGCCATTGATTTTATACCAGCTCAATATCTTTTCTGAGAAGTCTGTGTTCATCCTTTAAAAAGGAAGTTTAATATTTATGTCTGATTGAATCTTCTCTTTTATTTTATCTTTAATTGACTCAATAGCTTTATTTTTAATTTCTTCTTTGATTTTTTGACTGATTACATCAGATATCTTTACGTCTATTTGAGGGCTACTAAAATTGCCTGAAATAAGTATTGGCACTTTTGTTCCCTCAAGATATGAAGGATAGTATTCGTCAAATTTTTTCTTTGTTATTTCATCACTCATGATTGTGGACATAGAGGATATACTTAATGACTCAGTCTCAGGGATAATCTTTCCAAACCCATCTGCTTTGATAAGATCAGTAGTGATTTGGATATCTTCAATTTGCAACGAACCTTTGGAATAGCTCCCTCTTGCATCGATGGATTTGATACTTGAATATGATCTATTATTGATCGAATATCTTTTTCCAGATAGCAAGCTATACGTTTGTATAATTGATTCATCAATATTGAGACCATAAAGCTTTGAATCGATTAGACTTACAGAATTGATATCAAATTCACCTTTTAATATTTGAGAGAGTGAAACGTCAGCTTTAAACGTACCTGACTCTAAAATCAAAACATTATTCTTCCTGATAGATAAAAGCTCTGCTTTTATTTTTGTAGTACTTCCTAAATCAAGCTCAAGATCACCTGATATTCTAAACTCTGTATTACTTTTTTCTGAAATTATATTCTCAAATTCAGATTTATAGTCATTTATGTCAAATACGAATATAAAATAGGAAAATATTCCTAAGAAAATAAACAAAACCGCTATTATTATCTTTTTAAGCATTATCACCTCTGGTAAATTCTCCTGATTTACCACCAGTTTTTGATAATAAATGGATTTTATTCATCTCCATACCTCTATCAAGATATTTACACATATCATAAATGGTCATCAATGATATCTGGACCGCCATCAAAGCCTCGATTTCAACACCAGTTTTACCCTCTGACTTTACTTGAGCAATAGAAATTATTTCATTTGTGTTTGTATCAAATTCAAAATCTATATCCACTGAAGTGATACTGATATTATGTGCAAGTGGTATTAGATTAGATGTCTGTTTAGCTGCATTAATTCCTGCAAGCCTTGCGGTATTTATTACATCACCTTTTTTGTTATTCAATTCAGTTATAGATGAAAACGCCTCGTCGTTAAGTGTAATGCTGCCAGAAGCCCGCGCTATTCTTATTGTTGCACTCTTCTTACTGATATCAATCATATGAAGATTTCCTGACTGATTAATATGATTATTA
>TARA_B100001121_G_scaffold306856_1_pt1 | contig 12159 bp, 11 predicted proteins | sample TARA_B100001121 | Tara Oceans TARA_B100001121 (sample SAMEA2622817) | marine metagenome | biome: marine biome (ENVO:00000447); feature: surface water layer (ENVO:00002042); material: "saline water (ENVO:00002010), including plankton (ENVO:xxxxxxxx)" | depth 5 m
ATAATAGAAACCTCCTCTTAATTGAGGGGTTTTTTTTATTTAGTTGCGTATAGAATATATCCAAAAAATATAGTATTGACAAAAGATAGCCATTCTGAAAGACTACTCTCATATGAGCCACCTAAAATCCAAACAAATGCAATCCAGAAAATTATACAAAGTCTTAATTTGTCCGTCATAGATAATTCCTTTAATTTTATCTTTTTATTATTTGATAAAATATAACTTAGTTACTTCAAAAAAATGATGAATGGAAATGAAAAAATTCTTAATAGTTTTTAACGAATTTTTCGAAAACTGATAAAACATAATCAATATGATTTGTTTTCATTTCGGTAGATAAAAATAGTGCTTCATATGCAGAAGGCGGAAAATATATATTATTTTCTAGGAAATAGTTATGCAAGTCATTATAGTTATTTACACATTCTTTGGATATATCTTTATATTTTTCAACTTTTTTATTAGTACAAAAAATACCAACCATTGAACAAAAACTATTAACAATCATAGGATAATTATATTTCTGAGATATTTCAATCAATCCTGAACTCAAATAATTTGTTATGTGGTTTAAATGTTCATATACTTTTTTATTTTCAAGTTGTTTTAGCATTGCTATACCAGCGGACATTGACACAGGATTTCCTGATAAAGTTCCTGCTTGATAGACAGGTCCTTCAGGAGATATATATGACATTATCTCATTTTTACCACCGTATGCTCCAACAGGAAGACCACCTCCAATAACCTTTCCTAATGTTGTAATATCAGGTTCTACATTTAGATGGTATTGAGCACCTCCATGAGATACACGATAACCTGTCATAACTTCATCAAAAATAAGTAGACTATTATATTTTGTACATAGTTCTCTCAAACCTTGTATAAACTCTTTCTTTGGTTTGATAACACTCATGTTACCAGTTACAGGCTCTACAATAACTGCAGCTATCTTATTACTATATTTTTCGAATGTATTTCTAACTTGCTTTATATCGTTAAAATCAAGCGTAATTGTTGAATCAACAACAGCTTGAGGAACACCAGGACTAGTTGGTTGATCAAAAGTTGCTAGTCCTGAACCTGCATTTGATAAAAATATATCAGCATGTCCATGATAACATCCCTCGAACTTTATAACCAAATCTTTTTTCGTGTAACCTCTTGCTAATCTAACAGCACTCATTGTTGCTTCAGTACCAGAATTAACAAATCTTACTTTTTCAATAGATTTTATTGAATCTATAATTAATTTAGCAAGAATATTTTCTCTCCTAGTTGGAGTTCCAAAAGATGTTCCAAATTCTAAAACCTCTTTTATACTATTTTTAACTAATTTATTGTTATGTCCAAGTATGAGGGGTCCCCATGAGCATGTAAAATCTATAAACTTATTATTATCTTCATCAAAAATATAAGGCCCGTCACCTCTAAATATGAAATGTGGAGTCCCTCCAACAGCTTTAAAAGATCTTACTGGACTATTAACGCCTCCAGGCATTAATTTTTTAGCATCATTAAATAATTTTTTTGATTGAGTATTTTGAATTTTCATTTTTGATTAATTTCCTTAGCATATTTTTTTGCAAAATATGAAATAATTATATCTGCACCTGCCCTTTTTATAGATGTTAGAATTTCATTTATAATTTTATTTTCATCAATCCAATTTTGTTTAGATGCAGCTTTTACCATAGAATATTCACCACTTACATTATATGCAGCTATTGGTACATTAACTGTATTTTTTACATCCCTAATTATATCTAAAAATGATAATGCAGGTTTAACCATTATAATGTCAGCACCTTCTTCAATATCAATCTTAACTTCTTTTAATGCTTCATTTCTATTACTAAAACTCATTTGATAACTTTTTCTATCTCCATATTGTGGTGCTGATTCTGCAGCATATCTGAATGGCCCATAAAAATTTGATGCAAATTTTGCAGAGTAACTCATGATAGGAAGATTTTTAAACATGTTTGAATCAAGAGCATATCTAATATATTTAACAGCACCATCGATCATACCTGATGGTGCAATCATATCTACTCCAAATTTAGCGTGCGATATCGCCTGCTTTTGTAAATATTCAAGTGTAGCATCATTGTCTAATTCTTCATTTTTAATTATTCCACAGTGTCCATGATCAGTATATTCGCACATACACAAATCTGTAATTAAAAAAGCCTCTGGAAATCTTTTTTTAATTTCCACAAGAGACTTTTGTATAATCCCATTATCTGATAATGCATTTGAGCCATATTCATCTTTTTTATCAGGAATCCCAAATAATATAAATTTATCCACATTTAGTTTCAAAAGATGTTCTATTTCATACATAACTTGATCAATTGAAAATTGATAGATATCAGGCATGGATTCAACTTCAATTTTTTGATTTTTACCAGTTCTTATAAATAAAGGGTAAACAAAGTTTCGAACATTCAAATGATTTTCTTGTGTAAGAGATCTAATTGATGATGTGCCTCTTAATCTCCTAGGACGTTTATTAATTTTTATTTCTTCATTCATATAAATTTTTCACAGTTTTTAAAGAATTAAGGATATTATTCTCAAGTGATATACCATTTTTAAAATTACCATTAAATATTAAACCAGGGCAATCAGTTTCTAATGATGAAATTGCATCTAAATATTTTTGATAATTAATCTCATATTGAGGTATTGATTTTGACCAAGATTTTGTTGATACAAATACTGGCTTATCAACAACATTATAAATTTTATACAAATCTTTATATACATTTTCTAATATCTTTTTTTCATCCATTTTGGTTAATTCTGGTTGCCGAGCACCTCCAATGTATACGGTAATTAAACTTTGATCTTCGGGAGATCTATTACTAAACATTGATGATAAATGTAAAACTCCTAAAATGTTCATATTTTCCTTTTTTGGTATCAATATACCAAAGCCATCTATTTTTTGATTAAAAGATGTATTTTTATAGGCTAATGTAACAGTAGTTAGTGGAGGGTAATATATTTTATTAATAATATTAACATCTTTACTTAATTTTTCCCCAAAATTTATATTTTCTAATTTATGAGTAGGCACAGTTATAATAACTTTATCAAATTCTTCTAATTGAATTTTTCCGTCAAAATTATATTCTATAAAGATTTTATTATTTTTTTCAAAAATAGAATTAATTTCCGCTTTATATTTAATATTATTTTCAAACTTAATCGATAAAGCATTTATTAAATCAAATAATCCATTTTTAAATGAAATAATTTTTCTTTTGATTTTAAAATCACTTTTATTTTTCATCAAAAAACCTTTTGTAAGACTACCATATTTTTTATCAATTTTAAATAAACTTGGAAATGCATGCTTTAAACTTATGTTTTCTGGATTTCCGGAATAGGTACCAGCTATAAAAGGATTTATTACATAATCAGCAAATTCTGAACTAAATCTTCTTTCAAAAAAATCATGCACGCTCTCATCTTGCTGATTATTTTTCTTATTGTTAAACACTTCAAATAATATTTTAAATTTTGTTTTAATTGAAAATAAGTTTGAAAACAAAAACGATGATATGGAATTTGGTACCTTTTCTATAAAACCATTTTTTAAAATAAAACGATTTTTTGATTTGATAGATGGAAAAATCATTTTTAAATCTAAATCATTGAACATATCAATAATTCTTGAATCAGAAACTGAAAGTGTATTTGGACCTAGTTCATAAATGTACTTATCATTTTTAAAAGTTTGAATAACCCCACCTGCTTTAGATTTTGATTCAAATATATTTATATCATTAATATTCCTTTTATTTAGAAAATATGCAGTGGATAGTCCAGAAATACCAGCTCCTATTATTGCGATTTTAGGACTCATTTTTTCTAATTAAATTTATAATAGTGTCAACCCATTGATCAGAATCATTTAAACTTGGAATTAATTTAAGTTCAGTACCTCCAGCCTTAATAAAATCTTCCTTGTAACTTTCATCAATTTCAATACAAGTTTCAAGACAATCACTAACAAAAGCAGGTGATAATACTAAAACTTTTTTATTCTTTTTCTCAATGAGTTCATTTAGAATATCATCAGTAAATGGTTTTAACCACTTATTATCTAATCGAGATTGAAAAGTGACACTATACTTTGACTTCTTTAGACTTAATTTTTTGGCTATGAGTTTTGTTGTTTCATAACACATTGCTTTGTAACAAAATTTATTTTCTTGAGTCAAACCAACTTCGCATGAATGGTCATTACAAAGTGTTTTATCAGTATATGTTTTATCAACATGTCTTTCAGGTAATCCGTGATATGAAAACAAAATATGATCGTAACTATTATAATCAATTTGTTTAGTATTTGAAACGAAGCAATTTATATAATCTTCATCATCACAAAAATGATTTATTACAGTTACTTTCGGAAAATTCCACCACTTTGATATAATTTCATAACATTTTTCAATAGTAGAACCTGTAGATGCAGATGCATACTGTGGATATAGTGGAAGAATAATTAATTCATCATGATTATTGTTATATATTTTTTCTAAAACTTTATCAAGAGATGGTTGTTGATATCTCATAGCGTAATAACATGTATACTCTTTACCGATTTTTTTATTTATTTTTTCATTTAAACTTTGTGTATACTTTTGAATTGGTGAGTGCCCAAATTTTTTCCACATCTTTCGATATTCTTTAGTAGAATTAAGTACTCTTAAAGGTATAATAATAAAATTGACAAGAAAAAATCTTAATAAATAAGGAATATCGATTACTCTTCCATCCATTAAAAATTCTTTTAAAAATTTCCATACGGATAAAACTGAAGCACTGTTAGGTGAACCTAAATTAATAATTAAAACTGCTTTATTCATCAAAATTAATCCATTCCGTTGGCTTTAAAAATTCATACAATTGCGCTTCCTCTGAATTAAGTTCTGGTTTCCAATTGTATTTCCAAGAAGAATATGGAGGTAACGACATTAATATAGACTCAATCCTACCATTTGTTTCTAATCCAAATAGCGTTCCCCTATCATAAACTAGGTTAAACTCAACATACCTTCCTCTTCTGTAAAGTTGAAACTCTCTATGCTTATTTGTATAGTTTTTTTTATTAAAATTATTGAATAAAGGTAAAAAGATATCTAAAAAAGTTTTCCCATTTTCGGTTACAAATTTAAATGTTTGATCTAAGTTACTTTCTAAATTATCAAAAAATATACCCCCTACACCTCTTGTCTCATTTCTATGCTTTATAAAAAAATATTTATCACAACTATCTTTGAAATTTTTATAATTAACAAAATCATATCTATCACATAAACTCTTAAGTTTTAAATGATAATCGATAATATCGTTTTTTGATATGTAGTATGGTGTTAAATCAATACCTCCACCAAACCATTTTTGATTATTTCTTTCTAAATAACGTATATTCATATGCATTGTGGGTACAAAAGGATTTTTTGGATGAATAACAACTGAAACACCAGTAGCATAAAAATCTTTTCCTTTACCTATAACTTTACTTGAAATATTATCAGATAGTTTTCCAGTTATGGATGAGAAATTAACACCTGCTTTTTCTATGTCACCATCTGAAAAAATTCTTGTTATTCCACCACCTGAACCACTATCGTAAACCCATTTATCTTCTTGATAATCCTGGGATGAAATAATACTTAATTTACTTGAAATATTATCTTGTATAGATTTAAATGAATTAGATATAATCTGCCTATCCATAACTTATTTTTTACTTAATTGTTTAACTGTTTGAATTAAAAATTCTACTGAAATTGGATTTACATTTGGAGTTATTCCATGACCTAAATTAAAAATATGTCCCTGATTATTTCCTATAGAATCAATTATTTTAGCAACTTCTTGTTTAATAATTTGGTTAGAACACAGTAATACTGATGGATCTAAATTACCCTGTAGAACAACTTTATTTTTGATTTTGTTTTTAATGTCCCCTATGTTAACTGTCCAATCTATACCTAATACTTTTGGCTCATTTTTTAAAATTAAATCAACATCATTACATAGACCTTTTGCAAAATAAATTGAAGGTATATTTCTTGAATTAATATGACGAATAATTTTAGAAATATATGGTAGGGAATATTTCTCATAATGATCTTTTGATATATATGTTCCATTTGAATCAAATATTTGGATAACATTAACTCCTGATTTGATTTGACCATCAATATAATTAATAGTAGCATCCGTTATTTTTTCCATCAACAATTTAAAAGAATCAGGCTTCTCAATCATTAAAGATCTTAAACTCATATAATCTTTGGAGGGTTTTCCCTCTAACATATAACATGCAACAGTCCAAGGTGCTCCAGCAAAACCAATAAGTGACTTATCATTATTTAAATCTGACCTTATTGATGAAATGCCTTTATATATATTTTTAAAATAATCATTATTATAGTTTAAATTTTTAATGTCATTATCATTACTAATTCTATTATTGAATACTGGACCAACTTTAGGCACTAAGTCAAACTTCATACCTAGCGATTCAGGTATGACAAGAATATCTGAAAACATTATTGCAGCATCAAGTTCAAATCTTTTCATTGGTAATAATGTAACTTCAGTCATAAGATCAGGTTTATGCATCATTTGATGAAATGTAGCTTTAGATCTAATTTTTCTATATTCAGGCAAATATCTACCCGCTTGTCTCATAATCCATACAGGCGTTCTTTTCGTTGGTAAACCATTACATGCATCTAAAAATATTTGATTACTTTTTTTCATTTAAACTTTCTGTAACAAGACTTAATAGAGTAGATATCGTTGAATCTTTTGGAAAAATTACTTTATCATCTGTGTATTCAAAAATTTTATCTGCAGTTGTTTGTCCCATGCATGCATAATTGAGTTTTTTATATTTATTTCTATTTTTAAACCAGACTTCAACACCTGAGGGACTACCGAAAATAACGGTCGAGTTATCTAAATTTTTGTATTTTTCATAATTAAATTTTTTATTTTCTATTGGCTTGTAAAAAGGAATTAAAGATACATTACTTGGCCAAAGATTTTTGTCTGTTTTTTCAGAACAAAGATGAATGAAATATTTATTACTATTTTTTTCAATCCATTTAGCTAATTCTCTAGAATTGTTATATGTCTTTATAACATTCATTCCGTTGTCAGTTAGAGTTTTTGCAGCTTTATTTCCAACAACAAAAAAATCAAATTTTTTACTAATTTTTTTAACTAATAATTTTGATGAATATGGGCTTGTAAGAATTATATTATTTTGATTTAACAAAGGAAAAATTAAATTAAAATCCTTTGTCTGTGATAATTTAATCAATGGAACATGCGTAATAGAAAAGTTTAAAGATTCTACATCACTAATCCATTCTTTTGGAAAATCACTTTGAAGAGTCCATATTAAATTATGCTTACTCATTTTAATTTTTAAACCTTTGATTTAAAATGTCATTCAATCCATTTTTGGACATATTTGAAATGAGTTTGTTAACTATTGAGTCTATATCTATTTCTTTGAGATCAGCACTTATTTTCTCTTTTATTACCATTGAACCATCATTATTTGCAATGTAAGCATTTATGTGTAAAATATTATCTTCAATTGTTGCTAAACATCCAACTGGAACTTTACATCCTCCTTCTAATTTTTTTGCGATATCTCGTTCTACACGAGAAATTTTAAAAGTTTTATTATTATTAATAGCATCTAAAATAGGAACTAATTCACTGTCACTTTTAAGGTTTTCAATTGCTACTATACCCTGACAAGGTGCAGGAATCATCTCATCAATATTAAATTCATAAAACATATGTTTGATTGATAATCTTTCAATTGCTGCTTTTGCCATTATTAGTCCGTCCCATTTATTATCAATGAGTTTTTTAATTCTTGTTTCAATGTTACCTCTAATATCAACTAACTTAACATTTGGAAATATTTTTTTTAATTGTAATCTTCTTCTTAAACTCCCAACCGCTATAGTAGGTGTGCCAGGAAATTCATTAATGGTTTTGTAATTATTTGAGAGTATTACATCCATAGGCGATCTCCTTTTCAAAACCGCTCCAATTTGAAATTTAGAATCTAATTCTAAAGGTAAATCTTTCATACTATGAACCGCAATGTTAATACTTGAATCAAGAAGTGCTTTTTCAATTTCTTTAGTGTAAAAACCTTTATCAAGTATGTTACGAATTGGTGTTTTTAAATCTATATCACCTTCAGTTTTGATTGTTTTGGTATCAATCTTAATGTCAGGAAAAATTTTCAATATTTTTTCCTTAACACTTTTCGCTTGATTCAAAGCTAGATTACTACCTCTAGTTCCAATAATTAATTTTTTCATTTTTTGAACTTATAGATAGATGACATTATTTCTATGTACTGAATTTTTGATTTTTCATTCACTTCATCAGACTTTAAATATTCAATAGAATCCTTCATAATTTTTTTCAATAAACTATTTGAAAAAACATCAATTGCAGCAAGAGTTTTTGAATCATACTTTCTTGAAACTTTTTTTAACTCATTAATTTGAATTCTATCGTAATGGTTTTTTAGATTTGCTATTGTTGGTGTAACATTTAAATCATCAAACCATTGTAAATAATCTATTACACATCCATCTATTAGTCTCATAGCTTTTGGTAATTCAGATTTTCTTTTTTGTCTATATTTTTGAATTATATTGTCTATATCTTCTATTGTTAATAATGTAACAAAATCTATATTTTTTATATTATGATCAATATTCCTAGGCACTGATAAATCCATAAATAAAATTGGATGAACTGAATCGATTTTAAGTATATCGTTATATTCAATGAGTTTGTAAGAAGCATTTGTACAAGCAACAATAATTGAGAATTCAGAAAGTGATTCACTAATTTTGTCCAAAGGTAAAAAATTTCCATTTATTTTTTTCGATAGAACTTTTCCTCTATTCACATCTCTGTTTGAAATAAAAACATCTTTTGCGCCTTTCTTTTGCAAACTGTAGGCAACAAGTTTACCTGTCATGCCTGCGCCTATTATCAATATTTTTTTATTATCTATTCTATCTACATTTTCAATAATTTTTTCAACTGCCGCATAACTTATAGATGAAGATCCATTTGATAATTTTGTTTTATTTCTTATTTTTTTTCCTGCCTCTAAAGAGGACTCGATTAATCTAGATAATATAGATTTGGTAGATTTATGATTTTTTGCTAGTTGAAAACTTTTTTTAATTTGGTTGGTAATTTCAGTTTCACCAATTAACAATGAAGTGACACTGCAGGAAACTTCCATCATATGTTTCACGCATTCTTCTCCTTGCTTGTGTATGAGAAAATTGTAATCACAATTCCTTTCTAAAATATGATAAACTTTTTTGATAAAACTATGTAGATCTTTGGAATCACAATGGCCAAAAAACTCTGTCCTTGCGCAAGTTGATAAAATGTACAATTCTTTAATATTATGCGCAGATGCCAATTCATATGCCATGGAGATTTGTTCATCATTTAATGCAAAAATCTCTCTATTTGTTAAATCTGTATTTTTATGTGTCACACCAAAATAATTGATGTGGTTTAAAAAAAATTCCACTTTACACCCTATTTCACTCTAATTTGCACGTTTTGCACGTATTTACATGTTAAATATACGCAACATAGTGAATATTAAAAATAAAAAATATCTATAAAATTAACGATTTTTAGGGTTTATATAAATATATATTTGAATTTTCGAATAACTAGTCGATTTTTATAACAATTGATTTGGAAAATTAGAAAAAGATTTAACTTTCAAGAATGTGATTTATGAGCAATACAACATCTAAAATACTTATGCCATTGTCTTGATTTAGATCTGCTATTTCTAAATAATTATCTTCATCAAGAATAAGGTTAATAATAAGGATGATATCTTGAATATTGATTTGCATATCATCGTTAATATCGCCTAGTAAAAAATTATTATTAAAATATACTAATTGATACGAGCTAATATCATTAGAAGGATATATCTTTAAGATGTAATTTTGATTAGATAAATTAAGGTTTAAATTTACATTTTCAAAACCTGAGGAATCTATATATACCTCATCAATAAAAATGACATTCTGATTTTCATCTAATAATTCATAAACAAATTTTTGACTTATCCATCCTTGATTATAAATATCGATATTTAAACTATCTGAATTTGATTCTATTTGATAATTATCATCATATGAACCAAATAAATTATTAATTTTAAATGAAAATACATTTGGATAAAGATTTTTTATTCTTTCAGATCTATATACTGTTACAGGTATTACATTGTTTTCTTTAACACTTAAATGCCACACAATTTCATTGTCGTGATTAACTTCGACCACATTTCCAGTTCTCCCAGCAGAAATTAGCGTATTATCATTATTTAAACGATCACATTCACCTCTAGATAATGTTAACATCTCAGGAGACAATACATGTTCCCATATAAGTTCTGCCTCAAAATTTTCATTATATGAAATTTCAATACATCTAGACAATTCTGGAACCTTATCTCTTCCATTATCAAAAAAAATAATATTTTTATCATTTGTAACTTGAACTGAATGTTGATGTGAAAAATCAAAGCTATCATCAAAATATACTGTTTCCATAAAATCAGGAACACCCATATTCCATATGATTTGTTTTGTGTTATAATCTATAGCTGTAATTCGGCTTAAATTTCTAATGGATATAAAAATAATATCTAAGTCTTCATCATAGTAAACAGAATTTGAATGGGTCCAATCAAATGTCGGATTGCCACCAAAATCCCATTGCGCCATCCATATTTCAACCCATTTTGGATTATACTCATCAATTGAAAGATAATCAAATGTGCTCCATTCCCATAAAATATTACCTAAACTATCAACCTCAATGAATCTATCTCCAAGCCATGATATTATATCTGGATATTCTGGGTCACACTCTTCTGGACAAGGGTGCTGCTGAATTTCAGCATCTATAAAAAAATAAGTATCTTTTTTGGTTTTTTGAATAGAATGATGAATATCAAAATCATTTGATGTTTCAAATAAAATATCACTATTTAAATTAAATTCATAACCTACTCCAGGAGCAAAACCAACTATGTTTCCATTTTCTAAAAATTGAGTAGCCAATATTCTGTTCAAACTAAAATTATCATTATTTGAAAACCATACTGGACTTCCAAATTTATCAACCGCTGTTGAAAAGTTTAGACTTTCATAATCTAATAATGTTATCCCATCTTGATATTGATTTTCATCAATTTCTAAAACAGTAACATTTGAAGGGTAATTTTCGTGTAGGTTATTAATTGTAAAATAATTTTCATCATAACATCTTATTATTTCATCATATTGATCAATACCACACACATCCCATGAATAAGTTTGCCCCCAGTTAAATCCCTCAATTATAGTAGAATTTAATTCTGATTCGAAAAAAAATTCATCGTCGTTAAAATGAATTATATAATTAGAAGCTTTATTAATTTGTGGCCACTTAAAAAAAATTTGAGTTTGATTAAATTGAAAGTTATTCTCTGGTATAAAATTTTGACCAAAAACAAAACTCAAAATATATATAATAAAATATTTTTTCATATGAATTTACCAATCAGTATAATAATAAATTTACTTAAGACTTAAATGAGAAAAAATAAAAACAACTTAAAAAAGTTAATTATATTTAATAATATAATAATATGAATAACATATATACATTACAAATTTTATTATCTGGATTTATTATTGGAATTATTATATTTCAATCTACTATTGCAGCTCCAATCGTATTTTCTTCACTAAAACCTGATCAGTCAAGGATTTTTATAAGAAGCGTTTTTCCTAAAATTTTTAGGTTACTTTATTGTATTGGATTAATAATGATAATTTTAAATCTGTTGTTTGATTTAAATAATCAAACACAACTAATTATAGCATTTATAAATTTTATACTACCTCTTATTTGCGCTCTTATGGTTCCAGCTACAAATAATGCAACAGATTCAAATGATACTAAAAAGTTTAAAATATTACATTTACTAAGTGTTATTATGACAATGATTGTTTTAATAGTAAATATTATTTGGCCATTTTT
>TARA_B100001121_G_scaffold39601_1_pt1 | contig 12126 bp, 15 predicted proteins | sample TARA_B100001121 | Tara Oceans TARA_B100001121 (sample SAMEA2622817) | marine metagenome | biome: marine biome (ENVO:00000447); feature: surface water layer (ENVO:00002042); material: "saline water (ENVO:00002010), including plankton (ENVO:xxxxxxxx)" | depth 5 m
CCCCAGGTTCAGCCAAACTCTCCTTAAACCCCTGACGAAAATCATGCTCGGCTTCTAATCCATCAAATAAATTCTTCATCTCGGGCGATAACGACTCGTAAGCGGCTCGCGCGCTGGCCCACATGGTATCCCCACCGAAGCTAGGTACAACCTGCGAATGAAGCATTGTAAAGGTTGGCGGAGATTGCATAAAAGTCATATCAGAATGCCACACCTCAATCTTGGATGGCTTCTCCTCCGTACTCTCCAAGATCTGAACATATTGAGTCCCTTCAACGATATCGTACGCACCATGGCCTAAAGGGGTTCCGAATAGCCCGGCAAAGTCCTCTAGAGACTGAGGCGCAATCTCCTGTTCTTCAAAAAAAAGTACTTCATGCTCTAGCAGGCCCTTATAAACCTGTTTAAAAACAGCCTCGGAATTAAGTACATCGATGATATCGACATCCTTTACATAGGCTCCGATTGATCCTGACGCTCGTCTAAAGTCCGGGTTAGCGCCAGTCATCTTGACAAGACCAGAAGGTGATCTCGAATGAAATCAAATCGATCTTTACCCCAATAAATTTCACCTTCGATAACCATGGTAGGAGCCCCGAAAATGTCATTTGAGAGCGCCACTTGTGTCAAATCAATTAACTGCTCACTTATTTCCTCGGACCGCAACAATTCAATAAAATCTGTCTCAGTAACGCCCAATTCTTCGGCTAGGGGCAACAGACCATCTAGCGACGCGATCGAAGCATCATTGTCTTCCCAATAGGTTGAGAATAATTTTTCGATGTAAGCCTCTTCCAAACCCAAACGCCGCATGACTAAAGAGCCTTTCAAGGCGTCGCTGGTTTTAATAGGGAATTGTTCTGGCACATTGAATGGAAGACTATATTTTTTAGCCCAGCGCTTGAGATCAGTGGCACGATTTTTTAGCTTGGCCTTGGGCTCTTCACTCAACACGTATTTATGATGCCGAAAAACATACCCCAAATTAAACGGTATATATTCGATAGCAGCTCCAAACTCTTCTGCAATCGGTCTCAAAAGATGAAATGCAAAATAACTATTGGTGCTCCCCACATCCCAATAAAATTGAATCGCTACTTGCTCTGTATCTTGTTCAGCCATACTGTTTGAGAGTATTCCCGTTTCCCAGTTAATATCCTAAAGCACATCAATCCGAATAGAAAATATGAGTAGATGGCGCTCAGAACTGGTCCCCACACTTTAGGTCACCTCTAATCAAAAATGACTTATATCACCCCCGAAGGCTATAACTTACTAAAAACTAAGCTGAAGGAGCTTTGGAAAAAGGAGCGCCCCTATGTCACGCAAAAGGTTAAAGAAGCTGCAGCACTTGGCGACCGGTCAGAAAATGCTGAATACATATACGGCAAAAGACAACTAAGGGAGATCGATAGGAAAATACGTTTGCTATCAGGAAAACTCGATTCAGCAAAGGTAATAGATAGACTTCCAAAGGACCGGAATAAAGTCTATTTCGGAGCTTGGGTGACAGTCGCCTCAGACAAAAATAAAAAACAGAAATATCGTCTCGTCGGCCCCGACGAAACAGAAATCAGCAAACGCTACATTAGTATAGACTCCCCCTTATCTCGTGCTTTAATCGGAAAACAAGTGGGGCAGCAGGTATTTATCAATGCTCCGAAGGATGAATCACTAATCAGAGGCGAAACTAAAACAATTGAAGATCCCCCGTTGAAATACGAAATTTTAGCGATTGACTACTCAGGCCCAGCCCCGAATTCGTCAGAGTCTTCTATTTAACCAGATGAAAACCATCAACAAAGGACTTGTCACATGAGATATTCACGGCTCATATCTTTAGGGTTATTGTGCTCTCCCATCGCGATTTCCGCTTTAGAGAACCCCTCGAACAAGGAGATTGGTCTAGATTCAAACAAATCTGGAATTTCCATTGCAGAGGTGAGTCGAAAAGCCAACATTCGCTTTCATAATCTAGATGAAAATGCTGACAAAATGGTTTCTTTTGATGAATTTGTAAACCAAAAAGAATCCCTAAAGAGTCGACGTCAATCCTTGAGAAGAGATAAGCCAAAAGTGGCCCAAATACGACTAGAAAGAAATATTCGCCGAGATCAAGGGCTAAGGAATAAGCCTGACAATAAAGAGCAAAGAACCGCTCACTCAAAAGAGTTGTTCAAGATACTGGATAAGGACAACAGCGCATCACTTTCTTATAAAGAATTTGTTGGTGGCTCCGACCCGAGAAATCACAAATTGGCTAGATTAACCACTTCCTTCAAACGCCTTGATAAAGATGGTGACGAAATGTTGTCAGCAAAGGAAATGCTGCTTCGGGTCAATAGACTAAGATCTCTTGACACCAACCTAAACGGTTTCATAGAACCGAAGGAAATGCGCCCAACTGGATCAATCAAACACGACACTTTTAGGCAAAAAAAGCTGCCTGATAAAGACGAAATGGGCCATTAGGAATGCTTGAAAAAACACTCGACCAAATCATGGAGATAAACCTATCCATTAGAGGACCACTAGAAACCGCGTTTGATCCGGAATGGAGGTCGCCCTGTGAAATCGGAGAACCTGAAATAAGGGAGGATGAGAACCCTATAATTAATTGGGAACCAGTCAAGAGAAACTCCTTTGCCGATGACTTCGCAGGGCTAGAAAGAGCAATCGAATGCCCAATACACCCAGATGTAAAAACCTACTATTCGCGATATTGGTCAGCTAACCTGCCAATGCAGGCACCCGAAGGATACCTCGAGTTGCTCTTTTTATGGAATGAACCCGATGTCACTCGCCTTACAGAAAACTTGATTGGGCACTACTTAGCCTGCAAACAGAACAAAAACCAGTTCTCGGTTTTCTTCGCGTGCACTGAACCTGATTCGGATTACTTCTTAACCATCAATAATGAGAGCGGGGTCATCCAACTTGAATTGCCCGGCCAAAAACCAATTCGCGAATTATCGGCTAATCTGAACGAATTTCTCTCTACCCTGACGATCGACTAGATTGTGGAAAGTCGAGTAATTGCGTGAACGCTTCTTTTTTGTTGAATTCTCCCTACTGAATTCGGTTTGTTTAAATCGACTTTAGGTATTTCCGATGTCATGACATCCGAGCCCGATTGCTCCATTAAAATGAGATCCAAAAGCCCACAGCAAAAGCTTGTCCAACTCACTTCGTCTAAACTCCTGATTTTACCTAGTGTTTCTGGAATTGAATCAAAACCGATCGCTCGCAGGGGTAAAATAGAACTTAGGCATATCGTTGCCGCTGTTCTAACATCGCCTTTCTTCAGCTCATCTTGCGAAGGCTCTTCCCAATCACCGTTGGCTTCATTTTTGTTCCTGGGAAGTTCTTCCAAATAAGTATTGAATACTGTTCGAACAACAGGGGAATCAATTGTGTCTGCGTTTCCAATTATCCTTAGCTGCTGCTTTAAAACCTGCTCACACAATCCTTGTTTGTCATCGAAATAGTGATAAATCATTCTTTTATTCAGTCCTGCCCGATCGGCAATCCGATCGACCCTGGCACCTGTAAATCCGTATTGAAGAATTTCTTCTACCGCGCTATTCAGGATGAATGTTCTGTTCTCTGATGCCATAAGTAACCATTTAGTTACATCGCCAGCGAAAATAACATAATTCATAAAATTTAGTAACTATTTAGTTACTAAATTTTAGCCCGCGGCGTTTTCGAGCCTTAAAAGTATTTTTTTTGCTTCTATTCCGCCTGCAAAACCTGTCAAGGAGCCGTCTCGTCCTATCACACGATGACAGGGCACAACGATCGCGATAGGGTTCTTTGAATTGGCATTTCCTACTGCTCTTACCGCTTTTTTGTTTCCTATCGCTTCTGCAATATCTGAATAACTGCGCGTCTCGCCGTAGGGTATATTTATAAGCTGCCGATAAACACTCTGCTGAAATTCCGAACCGGACAAAGATATAGGCATTTCAAAACGCTTGAGCGTTCCACTGAAATAACCCTGAAGCTGACCCATTATTTCTCGGAACGCTTCGGGCTGTTCAACCCAGGTTTCTCTCTCTTTAGTCCAGTCTCGCGCGCGCAGAAAACCAACTCCCATTAAGCAGCCCTCTGTTCCGGATATAATCAGGTCGCCTACCGGGCTCTGGACAATGGTGTAGCTAATCGATGACAAAATTTTCCGTGCCCAATAATCAAATCATGTAGTCTCTTGCCTAGCTAGGCTACCATCAAAATGATGCAAGACTTTTTGTCCAACAATAAAGATCTAGATACGTTTCTCAAGGACCGAACTCTCTTTGAATTCACTACGTATATCTCGCACACAGAAGCCGTAAACGGCAACTCCTCAAATCATAGGGTTGAGTACACAAAAACACCGAATGGTCTTAATGCCAGAGTTTTGGGACACACCATCAATCTGGAAGCTCCAGTCATGCTCGCCCCGGTCTACATCGATAAGCCCTGGGGACGGGAGATATGGTACACAGGGATTGAAAAGCGCGGCGAAAGCGCGGTGGTGATGGATAACAACAACTCAATTCCAATCTCGTTGTTTTTAAGCCTGGCCCCTAAACAACTGACCAATTCTAAACTACCCGTCCTGCTCAAAGTATTGGACCCCAAACCCGTTAAATCGTTAGGCAATTTATATTTGGAGGTGCACGAAGAAAAAGAAGAAGTATACATAGTCACACACATAGATTCCGGAGCATGGCCAGATGGGGTCGGGATAATGAGGTACGGGGTCGATCAGATCGCTAGGAAGTCTTACGGATCTGATCAGCAATTCAGAGCAGAGTATCTGTCTTCAGTCCAAGAGTATGAAGCGATCAGACAAAAAGTAGACTCGGGCCTCGATGTTTCTAACACCATAGAAGAAAGGGCTAAGCTTAAAATGGACGGGTTCACCTCGATAAAAGAATTAAGGCTCGGTGACGTCATAAAGGTCCCCACTTGGACTCCACACTCCCTGCAGCATGGTATTCGGGTTATCGAATTCCAAACGCCTACTTATGAGAGATACATTATCTCCTTCGAACAGAGGGTACTGACACAGGAGCACTGGGATAGCGAACACGCGATAGCTCATATGACACTTGATCCTCCAGCAGCCACAAACTACGAGAGCATTTCAGAGGGGCTAGAAAGAATAGCTCGATTCGAAGACTTTAATGTCCTTCGAACAGATTTCAGTAAGAGTCCTGAGGTGGATCTATCAATGGCCCGAGACTATGCAATATTCATCTCGATCGGAGGATCATGCTTGGTCGGAAATTTGGAAGTTCCTTCTGAAACGGCATGTTTGATACCCAGAGCAGCACTAAAAAATCATAAAATACGAGGCCAAAAAGGAACCTACGGTTTAATAGCAAGTCCAAACAAAAAAGAGCACAACGAGTAAGCGAACAAATCTAGGGATAGGTTAGATAATTTGAACATCCTTCATCATTAAGGTTAGTCTATCTCCCACAAAGAAGTCAGGGATTAAGATGTCTGAAGAATCATGGGAAGAACCTCAAGAACTAATTATCGAGCAAATCGAAATTGGCCCGATGCAAAACTATACCTACATCGTTGGAAGCAAGACCACTCGTGAGGTAGTCATAGTGGATCCCGCTTGGGATATTCCTAATCTGGTCGAGCACCTCAACCAGAGAGACTACAAGCTCGTGGGAGCCCTGGCTACGCACTACCACCCTGATCACGTGGGCGGGTCTTTTAGCGGGAACCAGGTTCCGGGAGTAGCCGAGCTGCTCGAAACGAACCCCGTGAAAGTTTACGCACACAAACTAGAGGCCGACGGCATCAAGAAGGTGACCGAAATATCCGACAGTGATCTGGTCAAAGTAGAATCAGGCGACAAGTTGTCGGTAGGCAATGTGGAGATCGAGTTTCTTCATACCCCAGGACACACGCCCGGCAGTCAGTGCTTTAAAATCAAAAACACACTGGTCTCGGGTGATACGCTGTTCATTAATGGATGCGGGAGAGTGGACTTGCCAGGATCCAATTCAGATGACATGTTTCGAAGTATGAGCAAGCTGGCATCGCTCCCGGACGACACCCTTTTGTTGCCCGGTCATAATTATGGGCACGTGCCTAACGCCACTATGGGTGAAACCAAAACCTTCAATCCATACCTGAAAATTTCTGATTTGGACACCTGGCATAACTTAATGGGCCACTAGGCAGTCGATCCAAACACTACATCAAGAGAGGGAGATATGAAAACTGGAGCGTTCACTGGTTTCGATTTGACGATTCGGGAAAAGGGCATAGCATGGTTTCAATTTAATACGCCTGAACGGCTTAATGGCATGACTACGGCGATCAAAAGAGATTTGATTGAAGCGGTCACGCAAGCACAAATGGACAACAAGGTAAGAGTATTAGTCTTCACTGGAACCGGTCGAGCATTTTGTGCTGGCGATGACCTTAAAGCCTATAAGTCTGCAGAATTGGGAGGCACCCCCCTGGTTGATCCGATTCCACCAGGTCATGACAATCCAATTGGTACTTACGATGGGCTACGCACTATTTCCCAGCAGCTGAACACAACCATACGAAATATCGATAAGCTAACCATATGCGCCATTAATGGTGTCGCGATACAAACCGGCTTCTCCTTGGCACTCTCATGTGATTTTCGGATAGCATCTGAAGCTGCTCGAATGGGTAGCGCGACACTTCGTTTTGGACTGCTCCCAGACGAAGGCGGTCAATATCTTCTGGTTCGATTGTTAGGTGTCGCCAAGGCGATGGAATTTATGATGCGCAAGAAGATCGTGACTGCTCAAGAGGCACTTGATCTTGGATTGGTTAGTCAGGTCACAACCTCCGAGCGGCTTGAAGAAGAGGCGATGTCCCTTGCTTTGGAACTCGCGAACGGCCCCCAGGTCTCAATGCGACTCCTAAAAAAGTCCATTTACAATGCAGCAGAACTCTCGTGGGAACATGCTTTAGATGAAATAGCAGCAAAAACTGCCATCAGTGATCATCATAACGACGCGAAGGAGGGAGTGGCTGCTTTTCACGAGAAGCGAGAGGCCAATTTTAACGACTGGTTGGAGTCATAAAATGAGCGATGTGGTTACTCATGAATCACAAGACGCGATCAGCATAATAACACTGAATCGCCCCGAGAAAATGAACGCACTCAATGAAGAACTGATCCTGTCTTTACAGGAAAAACTGAAAATCTTTCAAGAAAGCCATGATCGCGTTGCGATTTTGCATGCGTCCGGTGATAAAGCATTTTCGGTTGGCGCGGACATTAAGGATCCCCCAAAAGAAATGTGGCAAGGCGTTCCAAGTATCGGATCCAAATTAAGCAAACCAATTATCGCAGCAGTTCATGGTTGGTGTATTGGCGGTGCCTATGTCATTGTTCAAATGTGTGACCTTGTCGTAGCCTCCGAAAACACCATTTTCAAATACCCTGAAGCTCAATTGGGTTTTACAGGAGGGCTAATAGCGAGCGCAGTCTCTAGAATCCCACATAAATTGGCCATGGAATTTATGCTTCTGGGAGAGGACTTTTCGGCGGAAAGAGCAAAAGAAGTTGGCATGGTCAACAAGGTAGTAGGAAAAGGAGAAGAGCTTCAGGCATCAATGGCATGGGCAAAAATATTGGCAGATTCTGCTCCGCTCGTGGTCGAGACTCTAAAAGCGTTTTCTCTGGAGACCCTCAACCAAAGCCCAGCAGAAGCTGGCGCTATAGCTCGACACGAATTGTTAAAGGTAAGCACGAGCGAGGACGGAGCTGAAGGAAGGAGGGCATTTGCAGAAAAACGAGATCCTAGTTTCAGAGGAAAATAGCTCCGAATCTACATCTTACCAAAACAACTCCTTAATTCCTCGATAAACAAGTCAGGTTGCTCGAAAGCAGCGAAGTGCCCCCCCTTATCGAGCTCATTCCAATAAACTATATTTGAGTAGATTTGCTCTGCCCATTCTCTGGGAGTGGGGACAATTTCTTTGGGGAATATACTGCATCCGGTGGGCAGCTTTATATTCTTCATTCCGCCAGAAAAGGCTTTTCCAAAACTTTCCCAATACAATCGACCCGAGGAAGCTCCAGACCCCGTCAACCAGTAAAACATAACGTTATCTAAAAGCTCATCTTTGGAAAGGACATTTTCTGGATGACCATCACAATCTGTCCACTCGAAAAACTTCTCTATAATCCAGGCCGCCTGCCCGATAGGTGAATCCACCAGTCCGTAACCCAAGGTTTGCGGTCTGGTGCTTTGCTGCTTGGAATAACCTGCTCCCCACTGTTGATAGTATTGAGCGCCCGCTAAAGCTACCTTGTCGCGATCCGAAGGGTTCTCCAAAGCTCGCTTCGTTGGAGGTGAAGAAGGCATATTAACATGTATCCCCAGACAATTGCCCAGGGCTTGCATCCCAATGGCCGTCGTAACTGCTGAACCCCAGTCTCCGCCTTGGGCGAAATAAGTGTCGTACCCCAAGGACAACATCAGCTTATTCCACATGGACGCAATTTTCTCTACCCCATACCCAGCTTCGCTCGGTTTCGAAGAAAATCCATAACCCGGCAAGGCAGGACAAACCACATGAAAAGCATCTTTAGATTCACCACCGTGCTTAACCGGATCAGCCAAAGGCTCGATAACTTTCCTAAACTCAACAATGGAACCAGGCCAGCCATGGGTCATTAACAAAGGCCTCGCATCCGGGTGAGGACTCCTGTAATGAATAAAGTGAATATCTAGGCCTTCGCAATCAGCAATAAATTGAGGCATCTTATTATGAAAGGATTCGCGAACTCTCCACTCGTACTCATTTAGCCAGTAGTCTGATATTTCTAGCATATAACCTAAAGGGACACCTTGAGACCAATCAGACACGGTTTCTTTCTCAGGCCAGCGAGAGCATCTCAATTTCTGATTAAGCTCCTCTATCTGCTCATCTGAAACATTGATTTTGAACTCTCTTATTTTTGAAGACACTTCGCCAACTCCCAAACTAGAAAAATTATTTTTTTAGAATATTGCTACTCCTAAAAGAGGTGAGCAACCGCGTCTCTCTCCTCGATAAGTTCCTGGGTTGTGGCGTCCATCTTGGACCGGCTGAACTCATTGATATCGACATCTTGGACTATTTGCCAATCTCCTCCCTCGCACTTGACAGGGTACGAGTAAATAAGCTCTGGCTCGACACCATAACTGCCATCGGAATACACGCCCATACTCACTATCTCGTCACTTCCCATCACCCAATCACGCATGTGGTCTATTGCAGCATTTGCGGCTGACGCAGCGCTCGAAGCACCTCGCGCTTCGATGATTGCGGCGCCTCTCTGCTGAACCGTGGGTATGAAATCTTGCTCATACCAATTCATATCAACAAGATCCATCGCGGCCGAATCAGCGACAGTGGCACCATGCAAATCCGGATACTGAGTGGCAGAGTGGTTGCCCCAGATGCAAAGACCTTTTACCTCACTGACATGCCGTCCTACTTTTCCTGCAACTTGCGCCATTGCTCGGTTGTGATCCAGCCTTGTCATGGCAGTGAAATTCCGAGGGTCAAGATCAGGCGCGTTTCGCTGTGCGATCAGACAATTTGTATTCGCGGGGTTTCCCACTACCAACGTCTTGACAGCCCTCGAGGCGTGATCGTTTAACGCCTTGCCCTGAACCGAAAATATTGCCGCATTGGCCTCGAGAAGATCCTTTCTTTCCATCCCAGGCCCTCTAGGGCGGGATCCGACTAGTAAGGCATAATCACAATCTTTGACCGCAACATTTGCATCATCTGTCTGCACGGTACCCGCGAGCAAGGGAAAGGCGCAATCGTCCAACTCCATGACAACACCTTTAAGTGCATCCAGAGCTGGCGTGATTTCTAAAAGCTGCAAGATGACAGGTTGTTCAGGGCCCAACATCGCGCCCGACGCAATTCGAAACAATAATGCATAACCGATCTGTCCAGCAGCTCCGGTTATTGTGACTCGTACAGGCTCATTCATTTCCCGCTCTTCCTTATAGTTCTAGTTGGTTTCACCAGCATTGTATTCGATAGACCAAAACCTGCACAGCAAGAAAATCGCAGAATCAATTTTCTAATTAAAGTTCTCTACCAATTCGAAGTCATTTTGATTTTTTCGATATCCATCAACTACACTCTTAACCCAGGAAAGAGTTTCAAGAGGTAATTCATCGAACAGGAAAAATCCCCCATCGTTAAAAAATTCAGGTTCCCCTATATGAGGCGACCCGGTCCACTTTTTAGATGTGAATATAAAGTTCAGCCCTTGGTCGCCTCTAAATAGATAGCTATGGATGCGGCGCAATTTCAGATTTTCTACCTCGATACCGGTCTCTTCCGAACATTCTCTTGCGGCGCATTCGGTAATTGTTTCCCCTAACTCAAGGTGACCTCCGGGCAAAGAGTACCAGCCATCTAGGGCACCTGTTCTGTGGCGCCTCAGCAGAAACACTGAGCTTCCTGAAATTAACATCGTGTGAGCAATCACCGCAAACCGTGCTCGTGAATCCCTAGCGAGTTGATCGTTCATTAATTTTCTAATCAAAATCTGTTGGTATTAACTTAACACTTGCGTATGCCTAAAACTAAGGCTACGGTTTTTACACACCAGAGGTATTGGATTTAAAAATGGAGTTAAGAGACAAAACGGCTGTTATAACAGGGGGCAGTGGCGGTATCGGTAGAGCCATGGCAAAAGCATTTATTGAAGAAGGTGCGAGGGGCATCGTCCTTGCAGATCTAAACGAAGAGGCCCTGGATGCGGCTGCTCTTGAGCTTAATTGCGAGTCCATGGTGTGCAATATAACCGATGAAAATCAAGTTGCCGACCTCGCCAGATACGCTACTGAGAAATTTGGCCAGATTGATCTCTTTTGTTCTAATGCCGGTGCCGGAGGCGAGGGCGTATTGACAGATGCGACAAACGAGGTTTGGCAAAACCAATGGGAACTGCACGTAATGTCGCACGTTTACGCAGCAAGAGCTGTCTTACCACAAATGATTGATCGAGGAGAGGGTTATCTGTTGAACACCGCTTCTGCAGCAGGACTTTTAGCGGCACTCGGAAGCGGACCCTACACGGTTACTAAGGCCGCCGCGGTAAAATTAGCAGAATTTATTGCCATCAATCACGGGGACGAAGGGATTAAAGTTTCTGTTTTATGCCCCCAGGGAGTAAACACTGCGATGGCCCCGAGAAGTTTTGGTGACGGTCAAACAGATGGAATCATCGAACCAGAGCAACTCGCTAAAACGGTTATAGAAACAATTCGAGAAGAACGGTTTTACGTCCTACCCCACCCAGAAGTCGAAGAGTACGTGCGAAGAAAGGGTGACGACGTTGACCGATGGCTCTTTGGGATGCGCCGACTCAGAAGGAAGAGCTTAGAGGGCTGAGAAATCGGATCTGGAAACATTTGCGCGCCTCTTGTCCTTTTTATTAAATCAATCGATCCAAATTTAAGAAAAAAAGGAATAAACGAGCAAACAAACGACAATCAGATAAAGGGCCCAGGTCAAAACATTCCCCAGGACCCGAGTCTTTGGTAAATCGACTTCTAGTTGTTGAATACCGTGAGCATGACAAAAACGAGCGACCAGCAAAGACGCCCCCAGTAAATTTATTACGAGAGGCGAATAACCGAGAGCAGCCAATATCAAAATGCCTAAGATAGCTCCGGGCACATACTCAATATTATTTCCATGCGCACGCACAGCACGATCAAGGGATTGACTACTTCCGCTGCCGGTCGAAACCCCCTCTTTCATGCGATGACGCGTCACGTTCAGAGCTAGAAGCAGAGTCCAACCCAGGTTCAACCCTGCCCATAGCGCGACGGCCTGCAAACTTTGATCAATCATAATTCTTTAACGCTCTATTCTCTTTCCCATACAGACCATACCAAACTAAATATTCACCCTCCAATAACTGTCACAAAGTGCTTTTCAAGCACACCCACAAATAATGTAGTCGCGAGGGGTTTCAATAGTTACTCTGTTTTTCAGACGAGTTTTGTAGTAAACTCTGCCCTGCAAGCTTTGAGGTGTTTTTTCAAACAGAATCAAAGACTTAGCGCTCATAGGGGACAACATTACTTGCTCTTAGAGTAT
>TARA_B100001121_G_scaffold233309_2_pt1 | contig 12100 bp, 7 predicted proteins | sample TARA_B100001121 | Tara Oceans TARA_B100001121 (sample SAMEA2622817) | marine metagenome | biome: marine biome (ENVO:00000447); feature: surface water layer (ENVO:00002042); material: "saline water (ENVO:00002010), including plankton (ENVO:xxxxxxxx)" | depth 5 m
AAAATTAATGAGTCCGTCCTTTGGTAATTTTGCCTCTTTATTGTAGGCACCAGCAAAATCCAATATTGATGGGGTAATATCTACGTGGCTAATCATTGCATTATTCACAACTCCTTTTTTAGCGCTATAGGGGTTTCTTACCACAAAAGGTACTCTTAGACCGGGGTCATATACGGTTGTTTTTCCTCCTGGCATCGCAATTCCATGATCAGAAGTAAAAATCAATAACGTGTCGTTGTATTTGCCTGCATCCTTCAGAATTTTGATTAATTCTCCAAGCCCTTGATCAATTCTAGTGCAGGATTGATAGTATTGGGCTAGCTCTGCGCGACAAGTTGGTGTGTCCGGTAGAAATGGAGGGACTTCAACATCATCTAGTCCATAGTGAACTTCACTTACTCCATTATGAGATTGTTTGTTTGGTTTATTTCCAAAGAGATCAGGTCTGTACTTTGAATTCCTATCTATTCCTCCACCTCTATGAGGGTCAGAGGTCGCAAAGTACAGAAAGAATGGCTTGTTGCTTTTATTGTTTATAAGTTTCGCACATTCTCTGGCCATTTGAACGGCATTTCTTTGATTGCCTTGGATCTTATAATCAAATTTATACACGTACTCCGGAGCGACATGATATTTTCCAATCCTAAATGTTCTATATCCATGCCTAGAAAGAAGTACTGGAAGGCTTTGTGTGTTATGAAATGATGAAAATTTATGATAATTATGTTGATGCCCGTATTGACCGTTAAGGTGGTTGTGAAGCCCAGTTAGAACGACTGATCGAGAAGCAGAGCAACTCGCCGTTGTTGCGAAAGCGTTAGTGAATAATGTTCCATCTGCAGCCAAAGCATCAAGGTTTGGCATTTTTATTTTTTTATTTCCGTAGCAACCGGCGTCTGGACTTTGATCATCTGTGATGAATAGGATGATGTTCTTATTTGTTGAAAAACAGAGAGAGTGAATAAAAAGATAAAAGGATGAAGCGAATAAGAGAAATTTCATTTAACCCATTATTAAGTAGGAAAAAAAAGGCGGTGTCGATTAATTAGTCTGAGATTTTCAACCATCTTATACCATAGCCCGGCATTAAAATGTTTGGAGAGTTAATCTTTGAATTATTTTCTAATAGATCAACAAAATGATATTCATGTAAATCATTGGGTAATGTGCAGATCAATGGTTCACTACTAAAATTATGTAATGCAACTATCATTTCTCCAGTTTCTGACGAATGTCTCCAGACAGCAAAAAAATGTTTTCCAACATCTAGAACAGAGTTTTCAGCGTTAGGGTGGAAGCTGCTTTCTTTTTTTCTTATGTTTAGAAAATTTTTAATGCCGTTAAAAACTTGAAAATTGAGAGACGTTTGATCTTTTAGTGCTTCGTCAATTTGATAATAATCAACTTTGCCTCGGTTGATGTCTCGTTTAACTTCGTGCCATCCTTTTGTGTTTCGAAGACCAAGTAATGCATTGAAATAAATGGCAGGTATCCCAGTTAGGGTCATGGCTATTGATTGGGATATTAAAAACTTTCGAACCTGTGTCTCAATTGGCGTCTCTAAGTCGTTAGGATTATTTATTGCGTCAAAGAAAGTTATGTTTAGTTCATAGGGTGATTCAGATCCATTGGTATTAGATTTATAGCTAACGTATCCATTGTGACTATGTGTTTTTTGTACCAGTGAATTAATTTGCTCTTTTGTTAATATGCCCTCCACTGGTCTCAATCCTATCCCATCATGGGTTGAAGTAATATTGAGGAATGTACATTTTTCAGATTGCGGTATAAGGGTACTTGCCCAACGTGTTAGTGGCTCGGCATCATCGTGACTTAGCCCATAAAGAATCAAAGGGGGTAAGCTAAAATTATAAATCAAGTGAGCTTCATCCATGCCGCTTCCGAAATAGGAAAGGTTTTCATGATGAGGGACATTGGTTTCAGTAAGAATTAAAACATGCGGGGATGCCTCTTCGAGTATAATTCTTAATATTCTAATGAATGCATGAGTTTGTTGCATATGAACGCAAGCAGTTCCACTCTCTTTCCAAATATAGGGAATAGCATCTAATCTTAAAATTGAAGCTCCCTTAGATGCATAGAACAAAACAACATCCACTATTTCCAAGAGAACATTGGGGTTTGAAAAATTGAGATCAACTTGGTCCTCAGAAAAAGTTGTCCAAAGTTTAATTTCGCTATTATTTGAATCGTAGGTGTGAAAGAGAGGGGTTGTTCTAGGCCTTGTGACATTTGAGTAATCAAAGGAGGGATCTTCTTCTATACAGAAATTGATGTAATCAGGATTATTATCAATGTGTCCCTTAACGTATGAACTGCTTTTTGAAACATGATTCAAAACGCAGTCAAAAGTTAGTCGATATTTCTCAGATATTGCTTCAATATTATTCCAATTTCCTAGCTCATCATCAATTTTTCTGAAGTCTACCACTGAGAACCCGCTATCACTGGTTGATGGATAAAAAGGCAAAATATGAATTGTACTAATACTTTCCTTAACGTGTTCGACTAGAAATTTTTCTAGTACAGAAAGTCCACTGTTATTAGTTCTTTCAAATGGGGCACCATAAGTAATAAGAAAAGAATCAGACTCATTCCAGCTTGCAACACGTGATTGAATCTTATCTTTCCATTTTTGAATTTCAGGTTTTAATTTCTCAATCGTGGGTATCGCCTCTCTCCCATACAGAATTGCTAAATTGTTTTCTAACTTAATAAGATTATCAGCGTTCATTCGCTTTTGTGGTCGTTTAAACACCATTTAATAAGCTGAAATCATGCCGTTAATGGATTGAAATAAAAAGTCCTATTAAAAAAGTCCAAAAAATTATAATTTATAAGAAAAGTGAATTGTATTGGGGTGTTTTAAACGTATTTTTTTATAAGTTTCATGAGATTTTTTCTGCTTCTTTTCTCCGCTTATTCGATGTCTTCACTAATATCGTTAGCACTGCCCAAATATAATTTCGATGTAAAGCCCATTTTATCAGACCGTTGTTACCATTGTCATGGGCCTGACAAAGAAACTCGTAAGGCCAAGCTTCGCCTTGATACTGAGGAGGGGATTAAAAAAGCTTTGGAAGGTGGTGAGTTGATTGCCAGGATTACTTCTGATGATCCAGATGAAGTCATGCCACCTCCTGAATCAAAATTGTCTGTTGACTCTGATGAAATCGAAACTCTTAAGCAATGGATTGATGCAGGTGCCAATGTTGATTCTCATTGGTCTTTTATGCCAATTGAGAAAATTGAGATTCCTTCAGATAAGGCTCATGACCATCCAATAGATGCTTTTATAAATAAAAAGCTAAAAACTAAGGACATGAATTTATCAAATTCAGCTAGTCCACAAACACTTATAAGGCGAGTCGCTTTTGATTTAACTGGCTTGCCACCATCCAAGGATGACATACAGGAATTTACAAATGACGATTCTCCTAAAGCCTATGAAAAAATGGTTGATAGGTTTTTATCCAAAAGTTCATATGGGGAACGAATGACCTCTCATTGGTTAGATATTGCAAGGTACTCTGATAGTTATGGTTATCAGGTTGATAGAGATCGGTTTGTATGGCCTTGGAGAGATTGGGTTATTAAAGCGTTTAATGATAATAAACCTTACAGCGAATTCATCACTGAACAGATTGCTGGTGACATGTTGCCGAATGCTACTGATGACCAAATTCAAGCAACAACCTTTTCGAGATTGCATCCTCAAAAAGTTGAAGGTGGCAGTACAGAAGAGGAATTTCGTGTAGAGTATGTGGCAGATAGAGTGCATACTTTTGGTACTGCTTTTTTAGGGCTCACTCTAGAGTGTGCACGGTGCCATGATCATAAGTATGATCCTTTGAGTCAGGAAGAATATTACAAATTCTTTTCCTATTTTCAGAATATATCTGAGTCGGGCCTTTACTCATATTTCACCCCTTCGGTCCCGACCCCTACCATGCGGATAATGGATGAGGATAAAAAAAAGAAATACAAAGATCTCAAGCAAACAGTCCAAGACGTAGAGAAATTGTTGACTGAAAATAATGGCGTCAAGACAAGGTTTAAAGAATGGATAGCAACAAATCCAAAACCTGAAATTAAAGGGCAGATTTTACATCTTGATTTTGAAAAAGGTCATGGAAAAAATGCATCTGTTCCTGGGAAGTATGGTAATGCAGTCAAGCTTACTGGTGATGATGCCATAGGAACTAAAGTTGGTAATTTTCGAAGATTTCAACCATTCAGTGTTTCATTGTGGATGAAGGCAGAGGAAAAGATGGAACGTGCAGTTGTTTTTCATCGATCCAGAGCATGGACCGATTCAGGAAGCAGAGGCTACCAACTACTAATTGAGGATGGGAAATTGAGTTGGTCATTAATTCACTTTTGGCCTGGTAATGCCATACGTGTAAAAACTCAGGATGAAGTACCCGTTAATGAATGGTTGCACGTAGTATTAACAAATAATGGTTCAAGTAGTGCTTCAGGATTGAAGATTTATATAAATGGTGAAATTGCTATGGTTGATAATATTAGGGATGAACTTTACAAATCTATCACCGGTGGTGGCGGTGATAACATTGCGATAGGACAAAGATTCAGAGATAAGGGGTTCAAAAATGGCACTGTTGACGAGTTTAAAGTTTTTGATAGGGAGTTAACAAAATCTGAGATAAAAAGTTTAAAAGATGGAAGTTTAATTTCACCTGACATTGATGTTTTTGTTTCTAGTTATGATGAGGGTACAAAAGAAATAAGAGAAAAACTTAAAAAGGCGAGATCTGAGCTCGCTTCTTTTGAAGATGGGCTTCAGGAAATAATGGTGATGAAAGAACTCGACGCACCTAAGCCGGCATACATTCTGAAAAGGGGTGCCTATGATCAGAGGGGTAAAAAAGTTTTGGCAGGCACTCCAAATTTTCTTCCTGGTAATGGAGGCAATGATCGATTGGACTTATCCAGATGGCTAACATCTAGTGATAACCCCTTGACATCAAGAGTGGCAGTTAATCGGTTTTGGCAACTTCTCTTCGGTGAAGGGCTTGTAAGAACACCAGAAGATTTTGGAAACCAAGGAAGTATACCGACCCATCCAGAGCTGTTAGATTGGCTTTCTCTAGAGTTTATTCAGTCGGGTTGGGATATTAAAAAATTATTTCGTCTGATACTAACTTCATCAACCTACAAACAGACTTCATCTGTCGCAAAGAATAGGCTCGAATTAGATCCTGAAAATAAATACTTCGGTTATTACTCAAGATTTAGAATGCCTGCTGAGATGATAAGAGACCAGTACTTGGCGATTTCTGGGTTACTATCGGATAAAATTGGTGGGCCTTCAGTCAAACCGTATGAACTTTCTCAATCATTTAAGCCAATGGGAAAAGATAAAGGCGAAAATCTTTATAGAAGAAGTGTATATACGTTTTGGAAAAGAACAGGTCCTGCTCCAGTCATGATGGCTTTGGACGCTTCAAAGAGAGATGTTTGTAGAGTCAAAAGGGAACGTACGTCGACTCCCTTGCAGGCACTGGTTATGTTAAATGATCCTCAAATTGTTGAAGCTTCAAGATTCTTTGGTGAAAGGATTTACAAGAAAAACGAAGGTAAAATTAATGCAATCATTAAGGAGATGTTTATTGAGGCGATTGGTAGAGAACCCTCTGATAAGGAGTTTAATCTGATGAACGATTTATTTAACGAGCAAAAAGAAAATTTTTTAGAAGATAAAGAGTCTGCAAAGAATTACTTATCTGTTGGAGATAAGCCCTATGATTCTAACATTCCTGTCGAAGATATTGCTGCGCTAGGTGTATTGGCGACAGCAATATTCAACCTTTGGGAAAGTATGGCAAAGTTCTAGAGCTTGGACGCCGCCCAGGTTAATCCTCTAGCAAGTAAATTAATAAAAACTGGATCTTTGAACGTCTCGTCAGAATGTCCATAAGTGGTTCCAAAAACTCGGGCAGAACCGAATGTGTTGGTCCATATGACAGCATGTTTTTTTCCGGTTCTTTCACTCACTGAGTAAGCCAGTGGTTTGCTATTTGGCCAAAGTTTATCAATTACATAAAGCTCGTCTTTTGGAGTTATCCATTTCTCAGGAAACCCTTTCATTATTGGGTGATCTTTTGCAAAGGGGATGACAGGATATTCTGCCTTGTGTTCATGCCGTCGGCTGGTAACACCGAGGAATCTCCTCCAATCATCAATCTTAGCAGCCCTGTAGGTATGCATTGCACAGTGAATAACGACAGCAGGTTTTCCTGCTTCATGAACACTAGTAATTTTCTTTATGTATTCTGGGTCCACTGTATTTGCGAAACATTCATTGTGTACGATAACATCATACGGCTTTGCCCAGTCAGGATCATCATAAAGAGGTATTTGAGCTTTAGTACCGGTACCACCCTCGTTAATAACGGTGAACTCAACGTTAACTTTCTCTTCAATCCCCGAGGTTAACGCAGTGGATTGGAAAATATAATTATGGCAGCAACCACCAGTTATGAGAAGAGCTTTTAACTTTTTTCCTGAATAAATCTTTTTATTATCTTTTTTAGTGTCATCGGCTAGTCCAGTAACGTTTAAAGCAATGAAAATAGCCAAAATATTTAAATGTGAAAGCATTCATAAATCTTATCACCAAATCTTGGTTAATCGAAAGAGAAACTTTAATTGAATTAATCGAATTTCTAAGAATAATATAAGTAATGAGACACAATTTATGCGTTGGTGAAAAGCCAGTGTTTGGACTTGGTCGAAGAGATATTCTCAACCAGTTCGGCTTAGGTTTTGGTGGGTTAGCATTATCTCATATGCTTTCCTCCAAAAGCTCAGCAGGTCAGACTATGCCTGACAAAACTCATTTTCCAGCAAAAGCAAAACGTGTCATTTACTTATTCCAGAGTGGTGGTCCTTCTCAGATGGATCTTTATGACTACAAGCCAGTGCTTAATGAAAAGCACGGACAGCAGCTTCCGGATGATGTCAGGAGAGGACAAAGGCTTACAGGTATGTCGGGTAATCAATCTTCTTTTCCTCTAGGTGGATCTCCATTTAAATTCTCCCAACATGGTCAAAGTGGTCAATGGCTTTCAGAGGTTCTTCCGCACACATCAAAAATTGTAGATGACTTGTGTGTGGTAAAATCAATGTACACAGAGGCCATTAACCATGGCCCAGGAGTAACTATGCTCCAGACCGGCTCTCAATTTCCTGGTCGTCCGAGTATTGGTTCATGGCTTAGTTATGGGCTTGGAACAGCCAATGAGGATCTCCCATCATTCGTTGTGATGGTTACCAAAAATAAGGGAGGACAACCATTAGTTTCTAGATTATGGGGAAGCGGATTTTTGCCTTCTAAATTTCAAGGTGTAAGATTGAGATCTGGAAAAGATCCAGTTCTTTATTTAAATAACCCTCAAGGTATTAGTCGAGAAAGCCGGAGAAAAATGTTAGATAAATTACACGAATTGCATCGAGCTCAGGTTGATGCCAATTCTGATCCAGTCATAGAGAATAGAATTTCAGAATATGAATTGGCCTTTAGAATGCAGTCTTCAGTTCCCGACGTAACTGATATAAGTAATGAGCCGAAGCATGTTTTGGATTTATATGGTAAAGGTGTGAATAGCCCAGGTTCATTTGCGGCTAATTGTTTACAAGCGAGAAGGCTAGCTGAAAGAGGTGTTCGCTTTATACAACTTTATCATCCGGGTTGGGATCAACATGGGGGGCTAATGGGTGGTATTAAGGGCCAGTGCGCTGAAACTGATCAAGCATCTGCAGGATTAATCACTGATTTGAAGCAAAGAGGCATGCTTGATGATACTCTGGTCGTTTGGGGAGGTGAATTTGGTAGAACTTGTTATTCTCAAGGAAAGCTTAATGGCAATAATTTTGGAAGAGACCATCATCCAAGGTGTTTTTCACTATGGATGGCCGGAGGAGGTACAAAAGGCGGTGTTTCATATGGAAGTACTGATGATTTAGGATATAATATTGAAAGCAACCCTGTCCATGTACATGATTTTCATGCAACCATGTTACATCTCTTAGGAATTGATCATGAGAGATTGGTTTTCAGATACCAAGGCCGGCGATTTAGATTGACCGATGTGCACGGAAAAATAATATCTGATTTACTTGCCTAACAGAATAAAATTATTTTTTCTTATAGGTTCTTTTACCAAAAATTGATGAGCCGATGCGGACAGAAGTCGCTCCTTCCTCTATGGCTACCTTAAAATCATTACTCATGCCCATTGATAAGGTTGGTAATTTGACTCCACTCATTTCCTCTAATTCATCTCTCAAATTCCTCAGGTTCACAAAATAAGGTCTGACTTTTTCAGGGTCTGGATCGAAAGGTGGAATGACCATTAGTCCCTCAATTTCCACTCGCTCGAGTTTTAATAGCTCATCAATTGATTCATAAATACCATCCTTTGTGAATCCATGTTTTGAAGCTTCATCCGCATTGTTGACTTGTAGCAATACTTTTGGGAATAGCCCAAGGTCTGAAGCAATATCATTGATTCGCTTCGCAATTTGAAGCGAATCAACGCTATGAATCATATTCACTAAGGGAAGAACCTTACGAACCTTGTTTCTTTGTAAGTGCCCAATGAAATGCCATTCTAGGCTAGATGACATGTTAGGAACTTTCGTTTCTATTTCTTGTACTTTGTTTTCTCCAAAAACTTTATGCCCGCAATCCACCAATTCGGATATTACTTCGATTGGCCATGTTTTACTAACAGCTATAAATTCAATTTCTGAAATTTTTTTTCCTGCTTTTTTTGCAGCTATCTCGATTTGAGATTTGGTTTTTTGATATGAATCACCGATAGATTGCATCATTCCATTCTGATATAATCCAAAAATTGCTGACCTAATAAAATTTTTATTAGACCTGAATTTTGATACTACTAGGATCCAGAGTCAGCGGTTTTAATTTTCGAAACTCTTATGAGGTCTTTGGCAATATTAAGGGCTTCTCTTTTGGTTGGGCTAAGAAAGTGAGGGAAATCAGGAGTTTCTTCTTCAAGCTCTTCCTCCTTATTTTTTGCGCGCTTCATAGATTGATCGTCAGGCCTTTTGAAATTGTCAGAACTATCAATTTCATTCTTGTTTACATTATCAAGAGTTAATCGTGTGACCTTAAATTTTCCTTTTTCTTTTTTTTCTATTTCCTCAAAGAGTTTTTTTCTGTCTGTGTTTCTGTCCTTTCTTCTTTGTTTCTCTTTTTTATTTTCTTGCAGTCTTTTCTCAATATTTAGCGAAACTTCATTTCGATCATTGATCTCTTTGTATCTCTTGTTGTCTTCGACGATATAGTTAAATTCCTTATCAGTTTTAACTCTCTGTTCTGAGAGTTTCAAAAGTTGCTGTCTAGTCTCTTCTAAATTTAAAGAGTCGTAGTTCATTTTATTAATTGAATCGTGCTCCAATGCATTTGGTAAAGATTCTTCACCTGTCTCTAGTGCGTCTCGATATGATGGAAGAATAATGTCTGGGACAACTCCTTTGAGTTGAGTAGACCCACCCGCTATTCTATAAAATTTTTGAATTGTAACTTTGATGGCTCCTGCACGGTCCTTGGTGTCTTTTGGGAAGATCGCAGGCATGTAATTCTTTACTGGCATAACAGTTTGAACAGTGCCTTTTCCAAAAGTTGATTTATCGCCCACTACAATTGCTCGACCATAGTCTTGTAGAGCAGCTGCGAAAATCTCACTAGCTGATGCACTACTCCTATCAGTAAGGACTACTAAAGGACCATCATAGAACGCATTTGGGACTTTAGATTTTTTGTTAGTTATTCTTCCTTTTGCATTTTTAGCCTGAACAACCGGTCCTCCATCAATAAATAGACCTGTCAACTTAATGGCTTCCTCAAGAGAACCTCCGCCATTTCCTCTGAGATCAATTACAAGCGATTCGATTTTCTCTTTTTTTAGTCTTTCTAACAACCTCTTAACATCAAAGCTGCAGCTAACAGTTCCTCTCTGCATATCTGCATAAAAGGCATAAAGATTAATCCAGCCAATTTTAATGTTTTCGCCATTTTCATCCTTAATCTGTATCAATTCTGCATTTGCAGCTTTGTCCTTGAGTTTTACTTCGTCTCTGACAATTGATATTGATTTGGTTTCAGAGTCATCTGAGGCGTCAGCGGGTACTACTTTTAGAATAACAGTCGTATTTTTTTCTCCCCTTATCATATCCACGACCCGGTTAAGCTTCATGTAAAGAATGTCGACCATTTCTTTATTAGCCCCTTGAGAAACTCCAACGATTCTATCTCCTATTTGAAGTTCGCCGCCTCTATCAGCTGGGCCACCAACAACAAGCCCCTGAATTTTCGCAGCGCCATCATCCATTTGAAGTAATGCACCTATTCCAACGAGTTTGTTTTGCATGTTTACTTGAAAGTTTTCTAACTCGGATTGGCTGAAGTATTCGGAATGTGGATCGTATACTTGAGAGAGTGTAGATAAGAAAAAATTACAAGCCTCCTCTTTGTCATTTTTATCAAGAGTTTCCATGAAACGGGTATACCTCTTAAGAATTTTTTCCTTGGGAGATTCTTTGCTTTCATCACCAAGAATGTCTTCTAAATTTTTCCCGAGTTCTTTAGCCCTCTCGGTTTGACGCCTTTTTCTAATTTCCTCTTCGAGGAGTTGCCCTTCCAGAATATTCTCCCAAAGCTGATCGCAAGCTTTCTCATCATTAGCCCAGTCAGAATCCTTACGTCTTTTTTCAACTGTCCTATCGCTATCGAATTTAAATTCTTTTGAATCAAGAGTAGCTTTTATTTTTTCAACTCTTTTTGTAACCCGTTCAACGTATAAATTATAAATATCTGTGGCAGGTTGAATTGATCCTTCAAAAATATAATCATCCAGTGTCGTTTTGTATTTTTTATTGAATGAATCTATGTCTTGTTTGTTAAAATAGAGCTTATTGGAATCCAAAAATTTAAGATAAGATTCCAAAAATTTTTCTGAAACTTCATCTTCGAAGTCAGTCCGGGAATAATGATTGTTTTGAATTAAATTTGCTACGTATTGGGCAATGGTTCCGTAGTTGGGTGCAGACAGTAGTGATGTACTAATGGATGCAAAAAATAGTAAATATACTAAGGTTTTGAACATTTGGTTCCTTTTGAAATTCATTGATTGAGGGAAGTCATTTTTGCAAACGACAGGGAATAATTTGATTTAGCATTAATTGTCTCCTATTCAGTCTTAAGTGTCTAATCATTTTAACATCAACATTAATAATAATACTAGTTTTACAGGGCATTGTTACACTGGCGGTATATGTGAAACGAATGGTTATGCTATTGAGACCAGTGAAGGTTGGATTCTAATAGATGCACCTGAAGGATTTTTGAGCTTTATAAAGTCATATAATATTGATGTTAAACTACTTATGTTAACTCACCAGCACTTTGATCATGTCATGGATGCTGCATCTATTTCGGCTCATTTCGAGTGCCCTATTTGGGCCCATAGTCCATATGATAAGAAATTAACTTTAGAAAGCCTTTTTGATTTGGGATCTGGCCCAAAAATGAGTGTAGATCCATATAATATTTCAAAAATATTAACCGAAACAGGCGATAAGGAAGAAGAAACAAATTTAATTAATGGGTTTAATTTCAAGGTTTTTCACGTTCCAGGTCACTCGCCTGATAGCATATGTTTTTATTTGAGCGATTCGGATATCATATTTGGAGGTGACGTCCTTTTTAATGGAAGTATAGGCCGTACTGATTTTCCTGATGGTGATACGAATCAGCTGATTGAAGGTATTAAGAATAAAATATTTTCATTAAATGATGATATTATTATTTTTCCAGGTCATGGAGGTGAAACGACTATAGGAGAGGAAAAAATTAATAATCCATTTTTAATTTCTTAGTCTTAAGAATCAAAAGTTATAGCTTGTTTTTCTTTGGCCATACATATGCTGATACAATAAAAAAAATTCCGATTAATATCATAAAAGTGGAGAAGAACTGCCCTCTCGTGAGCACTCCAATATAACCATCAGAAGGTTCTCTAAAATATTC
>TARA_B100001121_G_scaffold88464_1_pt1 | contig 12071 bp, 10 predicted proteins | sample TARA_B100001121 | Tara Oceans TARA_B100001121 (sample SAMEA2622817) | marine metagenome | biome: marine biome (ENVO:00000447); feature: surface water layer (ENVO:00002042); material: "saline water (ENVO:00002010), including plankton (ENVO:xxxxxxxx)" | depth 5 m
TTGTCTCTACAGCAAAAAAAATTGCTAGTGATTGTAATGTGCAGTACACGCCTATTGCGTACAGAGGAATCTTCGGTTTCATATTAATTTAGTTTGGTTTACTATGATGTTAAATTAGCAAATTGTTTTATAATAAAAAAATCCCCAAAAACATTGGGGATTTATTATTGATTATTTGTATAAATTTTTAGTTGGTGCCGGTAACGAACTCAAATATTCCTCTACCGTCCCAGCCATTAGGCATATTTTCAAAGAATTCACTAAACTTATCTGGATCAAGGTCAGATAATATAGCTTGATTCATCATATGTTTAAATGCACCTTCTAACGAGTTGTAAACATCCCAGAAAAATATAGTGGATTGTCCTTCGCCCTGAGGTAAAATTTTAGTTGCAACTCCCCACTCAGCCATTCCCTCTTTCTTCATATTTTTCCTAAATCCTTCAGATAGTTCATCAGCCATACTAAGGGCCTTGTTTAAATCTTTTGGTGTTGCCCAGTTCATTATAATGTACTCAGCATCAGATGAGGATACAATTTGTTTTTCAGTTTTCCAGTAGAAATAACCACTTTTCTCGAGATCACCTTGATAAAGTACTGATGGGTCGATACCAAACTTTTCTTTTGATTTTAGCCACCAATTCGTTCTATTCGTCATCTGTTCAACGTTTTCAAAAATATGAACCCACACATAGTTGTATTCCTGTTCTGTAATTTCACCAACATTTTCAATTGGTTTTAATAATACCCAGTCCTTTATTATACCATCTTTTTTAGCATCTTGAGCCAACGCAGAAACGTACTCTCTCTGAATACTTTCAAAATTTTCAATATTATCATCATCTATCTTAACCGCATGTAGATAGAACACTTCCTGACAAAAAATATTATTAGTTGATATAAGGAAAATTAAGGTTATAAATATATTTTTCATTTTCTTACTTGTTTATTATACATATTTAAACTTATTTATTTTGTCTTCATTCTCAAAGCACCTTATTAAGAAATTATTAAGGTTTTATAATTTTTTATTTTTTTATTAATTTCATATTATATTTTAATTTAAACCAGACGACAATGAAAAATTTATTTTTATCATTATTAATTATACTAAACTTTTCATCATATTCTCAGACACTAGTTTTTGATCAGATGTTTGTCAAAGCTCACGATGTTGATCTTTACGACTCCTACTTAAAGGATCATTTTTCCAAAATTATGGGAGATAGGGTTGAGAGCGGATCATTATATGCGTGGGATGTATGGAAAGTTATTCAAAATCCACAAGAAGATTTTACTCACATGTTAACATTTATCTATGATTTCGATATGGAAGATACAGAGTGGGAAAGTCCATTTTCTGAGATAGTCAATGATGCTATTATGAAAGATATATCTGCAATAAGAGATAGGGTTGGTAGGTTTAAACTTAATGGTTTGGCATTTGCTAGGAAGGATGGAGCTCCATCAGTTCCTAATATAATGGTTGCTAATTTCATGAAAGTTAAAGACAATTTGTATGCAAGTTATGAGAAGGCAGAGATAAATGGGACAAAGAAGATAGATAAAGATGATCTGAGAGTAGGATGGAATTTCCATAGAAGATTAGATGACTACGGTTCAGACACATACTTTTCACATGTTACAATAGATTGGTATGATTCGTATAGGGATTACCTAAAAACAAGTATGGGAGATTTACCTGATAACGCTGACAGTGATTGGGATAAACTAAGAGATCTAAAGAAGAGAGTCGCTATGAGGAAGTTTCTCAGTATCACAAAAGATTAATATTAATTTTCCTTTATGAAAAACCCTTCAGACGAAGGGTTTTTTTTATTATAAAAATGTCTAATTTTATTGTAATAAAATATTAGTGAGAAACTCTAGAAGAAATTTTTTAAAAAAAACAGCGTTAGGTGTATCAACTTTTCCTGCAATCGGCTTAATTGGTAAATCTCCTGACACCAAATCTCTTGGGGATATCTCATCAGTACTTAAGCATTCAGAACAGACATATTGGTCAGAGGTTAGAAATTTATTTCCAACAGACAAGAACGATACATATTTTAATAACGGTACCCTGGGAGTGCAGTCTAACTACGTACTCAACGAGGTAATATCAGATATGAGAAATAACGCAATTAACGGCGCTAAAACCGATTATAAAGGTGAGGGACCTAATTTACTTGCGGGTTATGAGCCATATGAATCCATAAGAACTAAGTTAGGAAATATATTAAACTGTAATTTTAAAGAGCTATCGCTAATTCAGAATGCTACGTTCGGTATGAATTTTGTTGCTCATGGTTTAAATCTTAAGAGAGGAGATGAGGTCATTAACACAGATCAGGAACACGGAGGAGGGTATGCGGCCTGGAAACAATTAGAAAAGAGGAAGGGAATCATCTACAAACAAGCTAAAATGCCAGTCCCAGCAAATGATAGACAGGAGATAATCGATATAGTACTGGGACAAGTTACAAAAAATACAAAAGTTATAGCTATCCCTCACATCATATCCGTATATGGGACTGTCATGCCAATAAAAGAGATATGTGATTTTGCTCGATCCAAAGGAATTTTTACTGTTATAGATGGTGCTCAGGCTGTTGGACAAATTGATGTTGATTTAAAAAATCTAAATTGTGACGCATACTATTCCAGTCTTCACAAATGGCTCTTGTCACCACCTGGAAATGGTATCTTATACTTAGATGAAAAAATATCTGGCGGCATATGGCCAACATTATCAAGTTATAACTGGGATAATAAGGAGGATAAGGGCTTTAGTTTACAGCAGTCAGGAACAGGAAATCCATCCCTTAGAGTAGGCCTCGAGGCTTCTATAGACTTCTTTAATATGATAGGTAAAGAAAGGTGGTTAGGAAGGGTTAAGGAATTAGGTAGATATCTAAGAGATGGCTTAAAAAAATTAGAAAATGTGGAGATTGTCTCATCACATAACGAGGAGTTATGTGCGGGCCTCACGACATATAAAGTTAAAAATTTTACTGGTCCTGAACTTCAGAAGACATTATGGGAGAGAGAAAGGCTCCAGCCAAGGTCTGTTGGCAAGGAGTTGATGAGACACTCTTTACATATTTACAATCAGAAATCTGAAATTGATAGAACATTTGATGTAATTAAGTCTTTGTCATGAGTGAAATCATTAATTTTTTTTCAGATGTCCCTCTCGTATTTAGGACTTCAATTCTACTGGGAGGTATAGTGCTTTTCTGGGTGTTGGAGGGTATTATACCGTTATACTCATTCAAATACAAAAAAGGTCAACACGCATTCCTTAACTTACTATTTACAACCACCACAGCAATAATAGGGTTTGGTTTTGCTTTTTTATTACTTAAGTCTACTGAAATAGTGAATATGTACCAGTTTGGTATAATACATTTGTTTGATTTACCTCTTATCCTTGAGGTGCTGATATCTTTACTAATTCTTGACTTGGTAGGTGCCTACTTAGTTCATTTTGTTGAACATAAGATCCCATGGATGTGGAAGTTCCATGTAATTCATCATAGTGACAAGAACGTTGACGTGACAACCGGTCTGAGGCATCATCCTGGAGAGACTGTATTTAGAATCATGTTTACAATTTTAGGTGTCTACATTTCTGGTGCTTCGATTGGGATAGTAATGTTATACCAAAGTATATCGGTACTATTTGCTCACCTAACCCACGCAAACATAAGCCTACCAAATAGATTAGATAGGTTAATTTCTTACCTATTTGTGACTCCTAACATGCATAAAGTACATCACCATTACAAGCAACCACTTACTGATACTAACTATGGGAACATATTCTCTATATGGGATAGAGTTTTTGGTACTTACACATTTGTCGAAGACTCAAAATCTCTAGTGTATGGGATTGATACTCACATCAAAGACAAGAAAATTGACTCTTTCTCAAATTTACTATTGATTCCATTTAAAAAAATGAGAAAAAAAAGTAAGTCCAAAGTCTCATAATTATGGGCTTTAATATACCTTCTCCAATATCATCCTTGGAAAAAATTAGGAACTATATTAATCGGACTCCCCTTCAATTCTCAGAAAGGTTATCTAAAGAAATTGGGGCAGATATATTTCTAAAGTTGGAGAATATTCAAAAAACTGGATCATTTAAGGTTAGGGGAGCGTTAAATAAAGTGTTAGGTGTAAGTGATGATAATATCGTAGCAGCATCATCAGGAAATCACGGAGCAGCAGTGTCGTATGCTCTATCTCAAAAGCAATTGGTAGGCACAATTTATGTTCCGCAAAATGTTAAAGAATCCAAGGTAAAGAATATAGAGTCATTTGGTTCAAGAGCTGTAAAATTTGGAGATGATTGTCTAGATGCAGAAAAAGAGGCGATCAGGGTATCAAAGGAAAATAAATTCACTTTTATTTCACCTTACAATGACCTAGATGTAGTATCAGGTCAGGGTACTATTGGTGTCGAAATTTTGGAAGATAATAGTGATATTGATGTTGTCTTTATTACCGTAGGTGGCGGGGGACTTATCTCAGGAGTAGCTTCTTACTTAAAATCTATCAATCCAGATATTAAAGTAATTGGATGCTCACCTAAAAATTCTTCAGTAATGGTTAATTCCTTAAAAGAAGGAAAGATTGTCAACACTGAATCTGAAGAAACCCTTTCTGACGGATCTGCCGGAGGAGTTGAAGAAAACTCTATAACCTTCAAGATGTGTGAAGCGCTCATAGATAGTACCATTCTTGTAACAGAGGAAGAGATTGCCTCACAGATTAAAAATTCATTAATTTATGACAAGATGTTAATTGAGGGATCTGCAGCTGTAGCAGTAGCTTCTGCAATAAAAATGAGAGAGGAGATAAAAGATAAAAATGTCGCAATCATTATATGTGGAGGAAATATTGGTCAGGAAACACTAAAAAAAATATTATGAGCTCTTTACTAGTTACTAAAGATGAAATTATAAAATCTCTTCACAAGATAGACTTGATAAATTCAATTGAGAGTGGATTTGTAGAGTATTCGAGGGGGAATGCTGTTGTACCCCCTGTTGGGGAGTTATTATTTGATGATCCCCCTGGGGATGTACACATTAAATATGGCTATATCAAAGGTCAGGATAATTATGTCGTTAAGATAGCCTCAGGATTTTCAAAAAATGATAGTTTAGGTCTTTCCTCTAGCCACGGAGTCATGGTCATGTTTGATAAAAATACTGGTTACCTTAAGTGTGTTCTTCACGATGAGGGGTACCTTACAAATGTCAGGACAGCAGTAGCAGGTGCAATTTGTTCAAAATATTTAGCTCCAGAAGTTACAGGTATAGGTATAGTAGGTACAGGAATACAGGCAAGGATGCAACTTCAATATCTAGATCTTGTGACTGCATGTAAAAATGTATATGTTCTGGGTAGAAATGAAGATAAAATTTCTAGTTATGTCAAAGACATGGAGGTCTTAGGATTTAAGGTAAATGTAGTAAGTAACTCAAAGGAGTTATGTGATAAATCAAATTTAATTGTGACTACTACAAATGCGAACGAGACACTTATATCCTCTGATGACCTGAACCCTGGAACACATATTACAGCTGTAGGATCAGATACACCAGATAAGAGGGAGTTAGACTCAAAAATTTTAAATATCGCAGATATTGTTGTAGTAGATAGTATTTCACAATGTCTCGAGAGAGGTGAGACAAAAAAAGCCTTAGACAAGAATCTCATCCAGGAGGATGATCTTATAGAAATTGGGAAAATTATCGACTCAGGAAAAAAATTTAGAGAAGATGAAGATCAAATTACTGTGGCAGATTTAACCGGTGTCGCAGTCCAAGATATCATGATAACTAACGCAGTGTACAAACATTTAAAAAAATAATATGGGGAACATACTTAAGATTATATTTATATCATTTTTAACAGTAAGTTTTGAAGGACAAGCAATATCGTCAGAAAACTTGACTGTAGATTATTTTAAAAATTTAAATTATAGAAATGTAGGTCCTACTAGGGGTGGTAGGGTAACCACTGTTCATGGTGTTGAGTCTCAGAAAAATGTTTTTTATATGGGAACAACTGGTGGCGGACTCTGGAAAACAACAGATTTTGGAAATAACTGGAGTAATATATCAGATGGATTTTTCAAGTCACCTTCAATAGGTGCTATCAATGTTTTTCAAAGTAATCCTGATATTGTTTATGTCGGTACTGGTTCAGATGGTCTAAGGTCTAATATCATTGTTGGTAAGGGTATTTATAAGTCATTAGATGCCGGAAAAAACTGGAGTCATATTGGTCTTGAGGGTGTGGGACAAATTGGTGCTGTTGAAATACATCCAAGTGACCCGGATATAATATACGTTGCTGCAATAGGACAACCATTCACGAAAAGTGAGGAGAGGGGCCTATATAAAAGTATAGATGGGGGAGATTCATGGGAGAAAATTTTGTTTTTGTCAGATTCTATTGGCATTGTTGATATAGAATTTGCTCCAGATGATCCTAATACAATATATGCGGCATCCTGGAGAGCGGAGAGGAAACCTTGGACCATTATAAGTGGCTCAACCAACGGGGGAGCGTATAAGTCTGATGATGCTGGGGTAACATGGAAAAAAATAAACTTAGGCATAGACACTAAATACATCGGAAAAATTGATTTTGCAGTATCAAAATCAGAACCTGACAGATTATTTGTTATGGTTGAAGCCTCAGGTGGTAAGGGAGGCTTATATAAATCTGAGGATAGAGGAGAGTCATTTGAACATATGAATAGTAGGGAGGAGTTGGTGAATAGACCATTTTACTACCTCAATATTGAGTCAAACCCTTTGAATTCAGATATCCTATATTCTAGTGCAAATAGGTTTATGATATCAAGGGATGCAGGTAAATCATGGAAATCATACTCCACGCCCCACGGAGATAATCATGATATCTGGATAAACCCTGGTGATACATCAGTCTGGATTCAATCTAATGACGGTGGAGCAAATATTACATTTAACTCAGGTAAAACTTGGTCAACTCAATTTAATCAACCAACAGCTGAAATCTATCAAGTTGAGGTAGATGATCAGTACCCATACTGGCTTTACGGAGGTCAACAAGATAACTACTCAACTATATCTGTGCCAAGTATGCCGCCATATAGTCTCCAGGCAGGTCCAAATGCTTACATTAGAGATACAGGAGGCTGCGAGACTGGACCAGCAGTCCCAAAACCAGGGAATCATAATATAGTGTATTCTAACTGTAAGGGTCGGTTTGGAGTCTTCAATAAAATTACTGGCCAGGAAAAACAATACTATGTTGGGGCATCAAATATGTACGGTCACAATCCTCGAGACCTGAAGTATAGATTTCAGAGGGTTTCTCCGATTCATGTCTCACCACACGACCCTAATATAGTCTATCATGCCTCTCAATTCCTACATGTCACCTATGATGAAGGGGTAACATGGGAGACTATATCACCTGATTTAACAGCTTTTGAGTCTGATAAACAAGTAATTTCAGGAAGTCCGATAACTAGAGATATCACTGGCGAAGAATTTTATAGTACAATATATTCAGTGAGAGAGTCTCCAATAGTCAAGGGAGCAATTTGGGTAGGAGCAAATGACGGGCCAGTTCATTTAACATTAAATGGAGGAAAAAATTGGATGGATGTGACACCAAATAAAAATATTAAGGGAGGTAGAGTTGACTCTATTGAGCCATCATCGCATAATAGCACTAAAGCTTTTGTCACAATTCTAAGGTATCAACTTGGGGATTGGAAACCATATATCTACAGAACCTATGACAACGGTGATACCTGGGATCTCATTACAGAAGGAATTCCAAATAATTTCCCTGTAAGGGTACTGCGGGAAGATCCAGTGAGAGAGGGGCTCCTATTTGCTGGTACTGAATTTGGTATGTTTATCTCTTTCGATGATGGAGATAACTGGAAACCTTTCCAACAAAATCTACCGGTAACTCCCATCACAGATATAAAAATACATAGAGATGATATTGTATTATCTACTATGGGTAGATCTTTCTGGATAATGGATAATATACATTACCTCAGAAATTTTGAGTTTAGTGCTGATGAGGTATTATATCCTGTAGCGAACACGATAAGGTATAGAAATAGACCATTGAGAAGTAACCACGTGTCTTACCCTCAACCTTCAGTTCATATTGATTACAATATCGGTAATGATAAGGTGAAGGATGTCTTAATTAATTTCACTAACTCAGATGGTGAGATTGTTAACTCTTTCAAGTCAATAGATAAAAATAAAAATATTGAGGAATATGAGATGAGTACAAATGAGTTTACTTTTATTTCAAGTAATAATATACCGAAAGAGAAAGGCGTCAATAGATTCTCGTGGGATATGAGGCATAGGGGGTCATGGAGTAAAAATTCTAACTTTTCATTTAGAAATGGGCCGTTAGTAAAACCTGGAGTATATAATGTAACTCTCACAATTGACGGAAAGTCACATTCAGAGACATTTGAGATATTATCTGACCCGAGACTATCAGACATAAGCAGTAGCACATATAATGAGCAGGAGACAATTCTTCTTGAAATCAGAGATTTTTTAAGCGATGTAAGAATATTTGAAAATAAAATTTCAATGATGTTAGAGAAAAAACCAAAAAATAAGAATTTACTCTCAATCAGTAAACGACTAAGTACCTCTGAGGGAACTTACATGCAACCAAAACTTATTGATCAAATTAGATATCTTCAGTCGATGTTAAGTAGAGCAGATCAGAAACCTGGTCTGGACGCACTTACTAGGCTCAATGAGTTGAAGAGTGAATTCAAATTACTGAAAAGTAAATTAGGGTGATAAATTGAGTCCTAAAATAGATTTGAATTTTCTTTTTTCGAAATCAATTAACCTGTATGATTCCTCAATAGGGATTATTTTAAATTTTAATAATTTATTTGGTTGAATTTGAGAGATCTTTGAAATATCAACTCTACAAACATATCCGAGGATAGGATATCCTCCAGTTGATTGGGAGTCACTCATAAGTACTATTGGTTCACCTCCTCTCGGAATTTGAATACAACCTCTGTTAACTACCGTACTCTCTATCTCCTCTTTTTTATGAAGTTTAATTTTATTTCCACATAACCTTACAGCCATTCGATCACTATCATTAGATATTTTAAAAGCTTTATTTTCAATATCTGATATGTTTTCTATCCTATTAAAATGAATACCTTCTATAATCCTTATTATGTTACTCTGATCATATGTTCTGTTAAAAATTTGAGGTATTTTTCTCTTTCTAATAATTTTAATTTTTTCAAATAAAATTATATCTCCTTTTGATAATTTTTTTCCAGAAACGCCTCCAATTTCGATCTTATCATATGTTGAGACACTGTCGAAGGAACTGTCAATTTTCATTTTGGCAGAGAAAGCTAGGTAGACTCTGTTCCCATCAATACACTTCTGAATATCTATTACATCTCCTTCCTCTACAGGAATAGATACTCCAGGTTTTATAGATTCTTGATTTAAATACGCCTCACATGATGAACCATAGATAGCTATGTTACATGCAAAGTTCATCTTAATCTTTGGACCGAAAAAGGTAATTTCAATTGTTTCGGAGAAGATGTTTTTACCTAATACCCAATTTACTAAAATATGAGAGTACTCGTCCATTGGTCCACTTGAAGGAATACCGTATTTCTTATATCCAATTCTTCTTAAATCTTGTACTGAAGAATAGATTCCGGGTCTTAATATTTCGACAGAATTAATCAAATTTTATATTATTAAATTCTTTTTTATCTATTTCGTGGAAAATAATTTTATCACCTTGTCTAACTTTTATTGGAGGGTTTTCACTTTTATTGAAAAGTTGAAATGGTGTCCTACCAATAATATTCCAACCTCCTGGACTCTCAATATTATATATTCCACTTTGCTTCCCAGCAATTGCGATAGAGCCACTTGGTATTGATTTTCTAGGATCTTTTTTTCTAGGTGTTATAAGAGATTTATCTAGATTACCTAAATATAAAAATCCAGGAAGGAATCCTACCATATCAACGTCGAAGACGTTCTTTTTATGTAATTGAATAATCTCATCTTCGTCTATATTTGTAAATTCAGATATAAATGAGAGATCAATCGCAAATTCCTCATCATAGCAAATAGGTATTTTCCAAGATTTAAATGTTTCATCGCCTTCTAAGTTTGATGATAAACTTATGTTAATTAATTTATCAGCTAATTTTTTTGATGATGTTATGTATGGGTTGTAGATGATTCCAATCTCATTCTTTAAACTAATTATATCTTCGATTTCAATAAAATTTTGTTGATCTATATAATTAGATAGCGTAGATGTCTTAATTTTTTTTAAGTCTCTGATAATGAGTGTAGAGTCACCTGAGGGTATTATTTTAATCATACCCTAATTTTAGATTCAAAATATTTAAATATTGATTTAGCAAATAAAAATGCATTCTTCTGGTCTCCATGTATACATATAGTGTCAACCTCAATATCTAAGCATTTACCATTAATGGTTTTAACTTTCCCTTCATCTACCATCATAGAAATATGTTTTAGGGAATCTTTAACATTGGTTATCATCGAATTATTATTTTTCCTGTCTACTAATGTGAGGTCATCATTATAATTTCTATCTGAAAAAACCTCTGAAATATATTCAATACCATGTTTTAAAGATATTTTCTTCCAGTTCATCATAGATGGGCCATATAATTTAATTTTTGGATCAATTTTTTTGATTGATTTTACAATGACTTCAGCTATATTATCATCATTGCTTGCCATATTATACATTGCACCGTGTGGTTTTACATGATTTAGCTCAGCTCCTAAATATTCAGCTATACCCTTCACAGATGAAATTTGATAAATTAGAGCTGATTCAAGTTCATCATCACTTAAATTTACTCTTCTTCTGCCGAAACCTTCAATATCATAAAATGATGGATGGGCACCAATCTTTACATCGTACTTAAGAGCAAGTTTAACTGTATCACTTATTGTTTTAGGATCACCTCCATGAAATCCACAAGCTATATTACATGAGGTGATATATGGCATTATCTGGGTATCATTTCCTATTTTAAGATCATAAAAGGATTCCCCCATGTCACAATTTATATCTAATTTTTTCGTCATATTAACACTAAACTTCTGTAACTAATAAGTAAAGATATAGCTATTATAAAAATACCAAATAAGTTGTAAGCTCTTGAGTTGACATAAGATCCCATTAGATTACTCTTATTCACTGACCATAATAGAAATACTGCTATTATAGGTAGAAATAGTCCGTTTATGAACTGAGCAAATTTTATAATTGCTATTGGTTGGTAGTTAAGAGAAGAGAAAATGACCCCAATCAGTATAATGACAATTGATACCTTTTTGAAGTTTTTATCTTCCCATTTAGGTTTATATTTAAAAATACCTGAGAGAGCATATGATGTAGCAATTGGGGCGGTAATAGATGAGGTGAGTCCAGCACAGAATAATCCCACAGATATAAAAATTTTTGAGAAAGAACCCATCAGGGGGGATAACTGATTACCTAGGTCTATAGCATTCTTTATTTCGTTTGAGGAGATTGATTGAGAGGAGGCAGAAGTAATAATTATTGATAGGGAAATTACACCACCTATCATAATAGAAATTATGGTGTCTGCCAATGATTTTTTATAATCACTTTTTGATTTCCATTTATCTCTGGTGACATATGAGTGGAGAAATAAATTGTAGGGAACGACTGTAGTACCTATTAGCCCAATTACATAGATAAAATTATTGTTATCTACTGATGGTACTAACCCCTTTATTATTTCACTAAAATTTGGTTTTGATAGAATGGCTAAAACTATAAAGGTTAAACTCATCATAGAAACAAGAAATATTAGAAACTTTTCAAAAATTTTGTATGTACTATTCCCGACAACGATAATTAAAATCATACCAATTAAAATTGGTATAACACTTATTTCAACACCTAGGATCATAATATTGATCTTACCAATAAATGAT
>TARA_B100001121_G_scaffold309842_1_pt1 | contig 12039 bp, 9 predicted proteins | sample TARA_B100001121 | Tara Oceans TARA_B100001121 (sample SAMEA2622817) | marine metagenome | biome: marine biome (ENVO:00000447); feature: surface water layer (ENVO:00002042); material: "saline water (ENVO:00002010), including plankton (ENVO:xxxxxxxx)" | depth 5 m
CTTCCATTATCAAGAAATGGTATTTTTATCAATAAATTTTTATCATCTATTACATTTAGATCAGATAATTGTTTTAGAAAAACTAAACTAACCGTTAAAATAACTAAATTGATTATGTACTTTATGAGCTTCATAAAACTCCTTTTAATTTATATTTCCAAATAAAGTAATTCCCTGGGCATCAATGATATTGACATTAACAATATCACCAATTTTATAACCATCTTTTTTATCAAAAATAACCCAAACATTATTTTCTATTCTGCCTGCCCATTGATTTGCAGACTTTTTACTTTCTTTTTCGATTAGAACATTAAGATTTAAGCCTATTCTTTTTCTGTTATTCATTAAACTAATATTTTGCTGAAACTCAATCAATGTTTGAAGTCTTTGCTGTTTTGTTTCTTCAGAAAGATGATCTGTGTAGTGTGATGCTTTTGTTCCAGGCCTAGAAGAATATTTGAACATAAATGCTGTATCAAATTTTACTTTAGACACTACTTCAAGAGTTTCTTGAAACTCTTCATCGGTTTCACCAGGAAAACCTACAATAATATCAGTTGACAAACCACAATCTGGTATGTGTTTTCTAATTAAATCGACTAAATTAAGGAACTCTTCTTTGGTGTAGGTTCGATTCATACGCTTTAAGATTCTTGATGATCCTGCCTGAAGTGGTAAATGTATTTGATTGCATATATTATCATGTTTGACCATTACTTTTAATAGTTCTTCATCAATGTCTCTTGGATGTGGTGAAGTATATCTAATTCTTTTAATTGATCTAATTTTACCAAGTTTATCAAGCAAAATAGGAAAGTCACCCTCTGGTGTCTTATAAGAATTAACATTTTGACCTAAAAGTGTAATTTCTTGGTAACCAGATTTTAAAATACTTTTTGCTTCTTTAACTACACTTGATATACTTCTGCTTCTTTCTCTACCTCTAGTAAAAGGTACAATACAGAAAGTACAAAACTTATCACAACCTCTCATAATAGATATCCAAGCATTTACTCCATCTTTCCTATTAGGAAACAAATCATCATAAATTTCATGTTTAGATAATTTAGTATCAACAATGTGATTTATATTTGAATTTCTAAATTTAATTATTTCAGGTAATTTTCTGTATGAGTCAGGACCTAATATAACATCTACATAGGGCTTAGATTCTAATAAAATATCCTTTAAATTTTGAGCCATACAACCCAAAACACCAATGATAAGATGTTTTTTCTTTTTTTTCAAATACGCAAGACTATCTAATCTATTATGGACTGTTTCTTCAGCTTTTTCTCTAATTGAGCAAGTGTTTAGAAAAATAGCATCAGCATCTTCTATTTTATTGGATCTTGAATAACCTAAATCACCTAAAATATTTCCAACTAATTCAGAATCATATTCATTCATCTGACAACCATATGTTTCTACGAAAAATTTCAATCCATTTTCTGATTGAAGATTATTTGTCGCATGTTTTTTTTCTTTTATTTCTTGAAGCATAGAATTTTATCTATAATATATAAGTTGTTCTAACTTTTTATCATATGTGTAATATTTTCTTGGATTTACAGTTTTATTTTTAAATTTAACCTCATAGTGCAAATGAGGAGCTGTAGACCGACCAGTATTTCCTAAATATGCTATTGATTGACCTCTGTAAACTTTATCGCCTTTTTTTACTAATAAGCCATCTTTTAAGTGAGCGTAAACAGTTTTATATCCATATCCATGATCAATTTCTATATAATTTCCAAATCTTGAGTCAAATTTAGCTTTTGTAACAATACCATCACCAGTACATACAACGGGTGTTCCAATTTTTGCTGAAAAATCGTCACCTGCATGAAATTGTCTTCTATCTGTAAATGGATCATCTCTATATCCATAATATGAAGAAATATAAATGCCTCTTTTTATATTCATTGGCATTCTTGACGGAATTGAGGACCAATACTTAATATTAGAATTAAATTTTTCCTCAATATTTGATAAGTAAATTTTCTCTATATTAACTCTTTTAAAAAGTTTTTCAATCCTATTGTCATTTAATAGAGTTTTATCATACAGATTTTTTAAATCTGAATTATCTAATTTTACATTTGGAGTATCTGATTCCAATTTTCCTCCGCTACCCGCTTTTCTACTCTCCCTTGATAAACCTTGAGTATTAAATAAAACTTTTACTAACTGATCTGATTTTTTTTGATTACTGACCAGAATATCATTTAATTTATTTATATTTTTTTCGTTATCCTTAACCTGTTTATTAATGATATTTTCGTATTTTTCCAACTCAATTTCTAATGACTTATTTTGATGTTCTAAATCAGTAATTTTTGTTAGTTGTTTATTTATTTTATTGTTTTTACTAGATATAGAATTTGAATCAATTGAACTAATAAGAAAATAAAAAATAGAAAATAATATTGGAATTGATAAAAATAAAATTGTACTTGTAAATTTATTAATATGAAACTGTTTTAAGTCAAACTGCCCATCTTTAATAACAATTATTTTATAACCTTTTTTAAACAACAAAAATTATCTCCCAAAATTTAAAATACTGAAGTGCTATAATTTATAGAAAACTTAGTTACTTTTCAATTCTATTAATTTTTATTTTTTATATCAATAAAATTTTCAATTTCTTTTATTTTTTTTATTAATTTTATAAAATGTTCATCATTTGAAAAATCATATGCATCATCATTTGTATTAGATTTATATATGTAATCACCTAATTTTTTGTAATGAAAACTTAACTCCAATTTCAATTTTTGAATTTCAATCTTATTAAATCCGTCTTTGAAAAAATTTGAACTACCATCTGAAATATTACTAAAAAGTATACCTATGTATCGTAATAATTTTTGTGTTGATTTATTAATGTTTTTTACAAAAAAAATCCAAAAATCTGCCATTATACAATCATTCTGTAATAATTTTATTTATTACTTTTTTAATTATTTGTGGGTCTGCTTTACCTTTTGAAGCTTTCATTATTTGTCCCATAAAAAAGCCTATTAACTTGTCTTCACCTTTTTTCAATCTTTCAAATTCGGTTTTATTTTTATTAAACACATTTTTTACTATTTCATCTAAAAAATTACTATCATCAATAACCATCATTTTTTCATTTTCCATTATAATACTAGGATTTCGGCTATCTGTTAACATAATATGAAATATTTTTTTTGCATTAAGATTTGTTAATTTTCCTTTTTTATATAAAATGATTAACTCACTAATTCTTTCAAGGTCAATAGGGACATCATTTATTGAAATACTATGCTTATTTGCGTAACCTAATATTTCACCTAGCACCCAATTAGAAGTATCTTGTGGTAAATCTGTAAATTTAACTAAAGATTCATAGTAATTAGCCCAATCTAAATCTGAAATTAAAATTTTTAAGTCTTGATCTTTTAATTTATATTGTTTTCTAAATCTCTTTTGTTTTTGATCTGGAAGTTCAGGGATTTGTTGACTTATTTTATTAATTTGCGAACTTGTGATTTCAATATTAGGCAAATCAGGTTCAGGAAAATATCTGTAATCATGAGCATCTTCTTTTTTTCTTAACATTTCAGTTGAATTATTTTTTTCATTCCATGTTAATGTAGATTGTATTACATCTTTACCACTTTCTATAATTTTAATCTGTTCTTTAAATTCATAATCAATTGCTTTTTGGACAGATTTAAAAGAATTTAAATTTTTAACTTCTCTTCTAGTACCAAGTTTGTTTTGACCTTTTTTGTTTACAGAAACATTTATATCTACTCTTAAATTACCTTTTTCCATATCACAATCTGAAATGCCTAGATATTTAATTATCTGTTTTAATTTTTCCAAATAAAGTTTTGCATGTTCACTTGAATGAATTTCAGGCTCTGATACAATTTCAATTAATGGAGAGCCTGCTCTATTTAAATCAATAAAAGAATAATTATCTGAATGATGAATTAATTTTCCTGAATCTTCCTCCAGATGTGCTCTAGTAATACCGATTTTATAGACCTCTTGATTATCTTCAATATTTAAGTGACCATTAAAACATATTGGATCATTATATTGTGAGATTTGATAGCCTTTAGGTAAATCAGGATAAAAATAATTTTTTCTGGAAAAACTGGTTTGATTATTAATACTAAAATTTAAAGCATGTGATAATTTTAATGCCATATTTATAGCATCTTGATTGATTGATGGTAAAGCACCAGGCATCGCTAGACATATTGGGCAAGTTAGAGAGTTTGGTTCTTCTCCATACTTTCGTAAACATTGACAAAACATTTTTGTATGTGTAGAAAGTTGAATATGAACCTCTAATCCAACTGTTAATTTCCAATTATTCATAAATTTTATTATATTAAATTTTAAATTGCTTCAACTCAATAATTTCATCAATTTCATTTAATTTTTCTAAACATTTTTGATTCAATTTGTTATCAACTTTAATAATTGAAATAGGACTTTCATTTTTATATGGTCTACTTAAAATATATTCGGCTATATTTACACCAAAATTTCCAAGGATTGTTCCAATTTTTCCTACTACACCAGGTTTGTCTTCATTTCTTTTTAATAAAATTCTACCTTCAGGAATAAAACTAATGTCATGTTTCATGAATTTTAAAATTCTAAACTCTTTCCCAAAAAAAACACTTCCACCAATATTAATTGTTTGATTTTTAGTAAATACATCTACATCTACCAAATTTTCATATTTGTCTGTACTATTATTTAAACTATTAATTATTTCAATACCTCTTTCTTCAGCAACATTTAATGCATTAATATAGTTAAGCCTGTCATCTACAACATTTGATAATAGACCCTTAACTACTGCAATACTTATCGGTTTTGGATCTAAAAATTTTCCATAACAAGTAATTTTAATTTTTTGAATTGAACTATTAATAAGTTGGGATTGAATTTTGCCTATTACTTCTGCAAGATTAAGAAAAGGTTGCAATTTTTTAAATATACTCATATCAGAAATAGGAAGATTTAGAGCACTTTTTAATTTATTTTTTTCCAGAAAATCAATTATTTGTTGACATATTGATTTGGAAACTCCTTCTTTTGCTTCATATGTAGAAGCACCTAAATGAGGCGTTAATAAACAGTTTTTAGCTTTTAAAAGAGGATTTTTTTTATCCAATGGTTCATTTTCAAATACATCAATTCCTGCTCCTGCTATCAAGTTTTGATTTAAAGCACTTGCTAAATCTTGCTCATTAATAATTCCTCCTCTAGCAACGTTAATTATTTTTGCAGATGCTTTCATTTTTTTTAATTTTTTCATGTCAAATAAATTCTTGGTTGAATCATTTAATGGAATGTGTAATGAAATTATATCGCTATCAGTAATCAGTTTATCCAAACTTACAATCTGAACATCATCATTATTTAAAATATTTTTATCAACGAAAGGATCATAACCTAAAACATTTAATCCAAAAGCTTGGGATCTAATAATTACCTCTTTTCCAATTTTTCCCAATCCAACAACACCAAGAGTTTTATTTCTGATTTCATTTCCAATTAAATTTGCTCTATCCCATTTCCCTTTCATTAATGAATCATATCCTAAATGTAAATTTCTTGATAACGCTAATATCACAGCCAAAGTATGTTCCGCAGCAGAAATAGAATTCCCATCTGGTACATTTGTTACAACGATACCATGCTGGGTTGCAGCATCTAGATCAATATTGTCTATTCCAACACCAGCTCTACCTATGATTTTTAAATTTTTTGCCTTTTTTATATGTATATCTAAAATTTTAGTACCACTTCTTATAATCCATGCATCTATATTTTCAATAATATCATCAATGTATTTTGGTGAATCTGTTTTAATAATAACCTCACAGTTGTTACTTTCTAGTAACTTTATACCTGATTCTGATATTGGATCTGTAATGAGAACTTTATATTTCATATTTTTTCCTATTAGAAATTATTTCATCAATATTACTTAAATATTCATCTAGGTCTGATTGATAAATATTACCCATATGTGCTATTCTAAAGGCTTGGCCTCTTAAAGTGCCATACCCTCTATCCATTCTAAAGCCTCTTTTTAATAACTCTGTATTTAAATTATTTACATTCCAATTTTGAATATTTTTAACACAAGTTAAAGTATTAGATTCATAACCACTTTCAGGAAATAAACTTTGTCCGTGATTTAATGCCCAGCCTCTTGTATGCAATGCCATATTTAAATGTCTCTTCCATCTATTATCTAAACCTTCATTTGAAATTTTTCTTAAAATATATTTCAGTCCAAATAAATGAGAAATTGAAGGTGTTGTAGGTGTTTGATCTTTTGCATAAGATTTTTCATACGTCATTAAATCAAAATAGTATCCTTTATTTTTTAATAATTTGGATTTTTGATAAACTTTTTCTGAAACTGAGCAAATAGAAAAACCTGCTGGTAAACCCCATGCCTTTTGAGTTGATGATAAAAGAAAATCAATTCCTAATCTATCAACTTCAATCTTTACACCAGCCATAGAACTCACTGCATCAACTAACCAAATTATATCAGGATACTTATTTTTTAATAATTCAGAAATTTCATCTAAATTACTCATAACTCCTGTTGAAGTTTCATTATGAACTATTGCTAATGTATCAAATTTTCCAGTTGATAAAAGTTTATCAATATCATCAACTTTAGGAGCTAGACCCCACTCATAATTAATTGTTTTACTTTTAAAATTACATTTATCTGAAATATTTGCCCATTTTTTACTAAAAGCACCATTAACAGTATGTAAAATTTTTGAAGAAACTGAATTTACTATTGACATTTCCCATAATGCTGTTGCAGGATTACTAGTTAATAGTATTTTATTTTTAGTGTAAAGTAAATTTTTTATACCGTTCTTTATTTCTTTGATTAATTCCGAAACTTCTGGAGTTCTATGACCTATTTGATTTTGAGCCATAGAATTTAAAACATCATTAGGTACATGTGTTGGGCCAGGAATGAATAACTTTAATTTTTTCATTATTTTTTATTTAATTGCTGAATACTTAATCAGAATTTAATCAATGCATTAATATTTAAAAAGAGAGTTGTTATAAATAAACAAAAAAAATAATAAATTATTAGCATGTTAAAAATCAATGAAATATTTCATAGCATACAAGGTGAATCTTCTAAAAGTGGTGCTCCTTGTATTTTTATAAGGCTAACTTATTGTAATCTAAGATGTAGTTATTGTGATTCGGAATATTCATTTTATGATGGAAAAGATATGAGTATTTCTGAAATACTCAAGGAAATAAAAAAATATAAGTGTAACCTGGTTGAAATTACTGGCGGTGAACCTCTATTGCAAAAAAAATCTATTGATTTAATGAATGTTTTATTAAAAGAAAATTTTGATGTGATGTTAGAAACTAGTGGTTCCCTACCAATAGATAAAGTTCCAAATGACGTTATTAAAATTATTGATTTTAAATGTCCCTCAAGTAATATGGATAAAAAAAATAATTGGGAAATCGTAAACTATATTCAGACTCACGATGAAATAAAATTTGTTATTGGTAATTATGATGACTATCTGTGGGCAAAAGAAAAATTAAAAAAATATAAACTTATAAATAATGTAATTTTGTTTTCACCAACACACAAAAAATTAGACCCTAAAACATTATCTGAATGGATACTTGAGGATGGATTAAATGTCAGAATGCAAGTTCAACTACACAAGTACATTTGGGATGAACATACTAAAGGTGTTTAGTTATTTAATATTAAATTAACAACTAATATAATATCCTGAACATTAATCAAATTATCATTATTTAAATCAGCAAGATTCTGTTGCTGTTGTGTAAGTTCTGTTTGTCCAAGTATAAAATTAATGACTACAACAACATCTTGCACATTAATTAATTGATCTAAATTAATATCACCCAATTCATATGGAATGTAGGTTATATCAGGAATGCCTCTAACTCTGCAATGCAATGCATCAGTAGATTGCCATGAACCCGTAAAACCTAAAACTTCATAACCTGGTAAAGCATCTCTATAAACTTCTAAAGCATCATCATCCCACGAACTATTCATTATTGGTACAAAAACCTTATCATTAAGAATGAGAGAATTAGTATATGGTTGATCATTTGGAGTATAGACTCTATATAGTTCCCATAGTTCGCCAGAATCTGTAGTAGTAGATGCAAAGTAATTTGCTACATCTTCAATCATTTCATACTGATCGTGCCATGTAGGAACTGATCTAATTAATACTTTTGTTGGAGAAAGATATTTACCCCAACAATCAATATGATCAATATATTCATCATTTGGATCAGCTACGACATGGTATGTATCGACTCCATAATAATCTAACATAATATTATCAATATAATTACATGATTCTAACGGAATACTATCATCATCATTTGTATTACATTCGTTATTTTCAGTATAGGCAATGTGTGCTGCTGCAGCTGTACCTAATCCATCAGTCATATAATTGCCGCCAGTAGCAACAAAATCAGCTGAATAGTATGGTACATTTAGATGTTCGGAAACTTTAAATGGTGCTTGATTATCATTAGGTCTGGGTCTATTATATGTAAAGTCTACAATAGAATAGATACCATCTCCATCAACAACCCACCATGGTCCATAATCTCTTGTCCAATATGAGTCTGTTGAACCAACTATAAATTCAACATTATCCATATTTACATTTGCGTTATCCATTGAATTATATGCAGAATTTTGTGACCAACTTGATACTAAACAGTAAATTATTACATCTTCAGACATCTCTCTAATTAGAGATGTTGAAATACCAAATGGATATCTAATTAATACACCTTGCATTGGCTCATATTCTGCAACCGCTCTTACTGGACCTGGAGGTGGTTCTGTCCTATTTCTCATTTGCTCAATGATATGTAAATTTTCAGTTTCCCATTTAGTTAATTCTTGAGGTAATTCTGATGAAATAAGAGCAGTCAATAATAAAATTGATATTTTAAACATATATAAACCTTTTAATTAAAAATTTGTACTATAATATTATGTAAAAAATCATATAGTATAATGTAACAGTTTGTAGAAACTAATTATTAGAAAATTGATCAAAACAATCAAATAATTTATTTAAATCTATTTCATCTGAAACAAAAGGATCACAATCTTCAATTACAATTTTAATTTCTTCATAAGCTTCATTATAAAGTTGTTTTCTTAAATAAATTTTACCTCGCAAGTAATGTATATTTTTATAGTCTAACTGATCATGGTTAAAATTATATTGTGGTTTTATTGATAAAAGTGTATCAGAGTAAGATAAACTTGAATTAAAATATGAAGTATCTGTTAAACCTAAATAATAATTAGTATAAAATAAACCTAAATACATATCACACCAATCTTGATTTAAAATTTGATCAAACTCAGATTTTAATAAATCTTGATGAGACATTTGAAATGTTTCTATAGATTCATTTCTCAATGAATCTCTCTTATTAATATCATTTAAATATGTTCCAGCATAATATAGTTGATTCCACCCAATTCCATTATATGCTTTATAATATGGCCCAACAAATTCTTGGGAAGAAAATTCTGAATCAATGGCTTGGATTGCAATATTAAAAAATTCTAATGATAAGATGTAAAATTCATTATGATCACTAATTAATACCGTATCTGTCAAATTAACTGCTTCGAAAGTATTCCAACCAGCATTTATATAATATGTATAATCTAATATCTCTTCATTTTCTTCGTATTCTGAAACTACTGAATAACATGAAGTCATAAATATTATGAATAATATAATTGAAATATACTTCATTTGATCTTAATAACCTTATTGGTTTCTATTTTATTATTATAAGATAAATTAATTAAATATACTCCTGAAGGTAGATTATCTTTATAATCATTTTTTCCATCCCAAATGATACTGTGATAACCTGAATTAATATAATTTGAAATTAATGTCCTTACTTTTTCACCCTTTATATTATAAATAGATATTTCAATAAAATTATCATTAGGCAAATAATAACTTATTGTAGTGCTTGGATTAAATGGATTTGGATAACTGTGATTTAATATAAAATGTTCTGGCATTTTTTGTTCGGTATTATGGTTATTATCATAAAATATACCATAAATGCCAAAATTATCTATTGTTGTTTTTAAATATCCATTTTCTATAAAAGTATCACAGTAATAAAATTGATTTGAATCATAATGATAAATTGCCAAATTGCTTTCATCAAATATTGAATCTAAAATTTTTAAATCAAAAGATAACTCTATTTTATTATTTGATTTTATTTCATGCGGATAAATATTTATCAGGTTACCTATTAAATGATATTTATCAATATCAATATTTTGATATGATTTTTTAACAAAACAGTTTAATGGTTGGTCAAATGAGTTTTTAGGTATTTCTAAGTTAACAAAACCATTAAAGAAATTCAATGTTGAATTATTTATAGGATTAATTACGCCGAAACTTATATCTTCAATTCCTGCATTTATATTTTGCACATGATCTCTCATTTGATATCTTAATCTGCTATCTCCACTACTAGAAAATGTGTGAGGTAAAAAATAAATGTAATTAGTTGAATCAATCTCAATTGGAAATAAAATTTCATCATCACTTCCATTTATACCATAATCTATCCAAAGTTTGATAGGTCTACTATTTCCATCAAAATCAATTAATCTTTCTGAACCAAGCATATATAAATCAAAATTTTCAGAAAAAATATCATCATATAGAGGAATCATATTAACGTTAGGGAGAGTTATATCAATATAAAATGAATAATCATCGTCCGTAAAAAATTGAGGGTCTGAATTTAGATAATCAAATTGATAGTTTTGAGAAACAACTCTCCAATGATATTCTATTAATCCAGATCTATCTAACCCACTAATTTGTGTTAAATCTACATCAATCCGAGCTAAATTATTTTCTAAATCAATCTCGTAATTTAAATCAGAATTACTGACATTATATATTATGCTATCAACTAATGTAATAATATTATTTGGGTTTAAAACTTGTACAGCTTCTAATCTATAAAATACATTTTCCATTAAAATATCTTTATTAATTTCAGGATAAATATCAATATCCAAACTATCTATCCATTCCCATTCAAATCTTAAATTATCTGGTAATTGATTTTCTAAATAGACTGATTGATATGGATATCTAAAGTATATATCTTCATTTTCAAAAGTGTAAAATGTTGATGGATTTAACTGATAAAGCCTTAAGTCTGAAAATGTATCAAAAGATAAAGAAATATCATTAATTTGATTTATTTGTAATGGAAAATTTACAGTTTCACTAATATTATAACCATCATTAGTATCATCATCATCATCAAGTTTGTTATCACCATTATCTTGTAGGGTAATAAAAAAATTAGTACTACCATTCATATTTGTATCAGGCATAAAAGTAAGAATTCCTTGATTTAATTCATTAATATTAATTTCTGGATTAATACTAAATAAAGTTTCATCGTAAGTATTTTCAATTACAAAATTTATTTCTTGATCATTTTCTATAAATTGACCATTGCCTCCACCAGGATTAATATTATATGCCCAATTAATTGTATGTAATCCACTATCTTCATCAATAGTATAGGAATCTGGACTAAAATCAAATAACGGAAAATCATTTACTGGATTAATAACTAATTGATATGTAAAAGATTCTGATTCTCCAGATAATTCATCCGTTAAGTAAACATTAAATGTTGATTGACCATTGGCATTTAAATTAGGATTTATGCTAAAATAACCCTCTGAATCTAAATTATAATTTTCAATCAAATCAGGATTATCAAAAATTACTGTGAAAATCAAATCTTGATTTTCATTATATGCCCCTGTAGATATATCAAAAGCCCAATTTTGATAGTAATTATTATCTTCATTAATTGTTATGTCACCTAAATTTGAAAAAAATGGTTCGTCATTAACTGGATTAATAACTA
>TARA_B100001121_G_scaffold304129_1_pt1 | contig 12025 bp, 10 predicted proteins | sample TARA_B100001121 | Tara Oceans TARA_B100001121 (sample SAMEA2622817) | marine metagenome | biome: marine biome (ENVO:00000447); feature: surface water layer (ENVO:00002042); material: "saline water (ENVO:00002010), including plankton (ENVO:xxxxxxxx)" | depth 5 m
CCGCATCGAGCGACTGCAGATCCTGCGGCGGCATGTGGGCCACCAGCCAACGCATGTACCGCCGCTGATCATCCGGTGTCTCGGACAGCGCACGCTGGATCTCGGCCCGGTTGTCCCCCGCACCCACCAGGGCGGCTTCGATCCGGGTGTCGGCCACGTCGATGGACGCCGACACGGTCCGGGCCAGGAGCAGGATGAGGATGGCGAACGTGAGTTGGATTCGATGCATGACCGGCATCATTTCACGAACCGACCGCCCCCGCCACCCCTGCCGACTAGGATGGCCCCATGCTTTTGCTGCCCCTGCTCGTTCTGCTGGCTCCCGCACCGGAGATACCGCCGCGTGCTCCGGTCGATCCGGACCGCCTCGGCATCAAGGCATTGCCCGACGATGCACCCCGGGCGTGGCGTCGGGAGGGATTCACCAAGTACACCGAGGTCGTCGCCCCCAACGGCATGCCGATCCGGATCATCGCCCAACCGGGTGTCCGTGACATCGCCGTGGCTCGGGCCCGGAATCTGCTGAAGTTCTTTCTCACCGACGTCCCCGGCAGCCGCTTCGGAGCGGACAAGTCGGCGATCGCCAACGCCATGGGCGTCAACCGGGCCATGTTGATGATGCCCGAAGGCGCCCACGAAGAAGGCGCAGAACCACACCTGCGTGCCCAGCCCCTCTACGAGGAGGAATGCCCCGTCGACGGGTCCCGGTGGTACCTCGAGAGCGACTGGGAACATCGCGATGCGGGCTTCGAGGAGATCTTCCATCTCGTGCACGATGCCGGCATCGGCACCTTCGTGCCCGGGGCCGCGCCCGCATACCAGCGTGAGCTGAAACGCGAGGCAGCGGCCGCGATCAGCGACGGACGCTGGGCGATCCCGATCGAACCCGGGGTACGGGAATGGATCCGCGAACTGGCCGAAGAGGACAGCCTTGCCCAGGAGTACATCGCGTCCGTGCTCGACACCTACTACGGACTCTGGGCGACCTTCGACGAGCGCCCCGGTGGAATGTGGGGGCTGTACATCGCCAAGACGCGGGCCGAACTGGAGGAGAAGGATCCTCGCGGCAAGGAACTGATCGAGGCGTTCCTGCCGCGGATGATGCACGGGTACGAAGCCCTCATCGATCCGGGATTCAACGGCGAGTTCACCCTCGAATACGACCCGGCCCGCCCGTGGACGGCGAAATCCCGCTGGTACGTCCGGGCCCGTCTGACCGGTGCGAACGCGGCCGATCTCACGGGCAACGATGCGGACAACATCCTGACCGGCAATCGTGGCGACAACGTGATCGACGGCGGCGCCGGATTCGACACGGCAGTGTTCACGGGCTCCAGAACCGAGTACGTGCTCAAGCAGGTCGGTGCGACGAGAAAGGTCCGTGATCTGGTGACCGGCCGGGACGGCACCGACACGCTTCGCAACATCGAATGCATCCGATTCGCCGATGGACTGCTGCCGCTGGCCGAATCACGCGGGACCGATGGGAGCACCCCTCACGGAGACGATGCTTCCGCCGGCGAGGACTGAACCAGTTTCCGCAACCGGTTCAGAAAGACCGCATTGCCCGTGCGGAGAATCAATCCCTGCTCCAGCCGATCGATGGCCTCCTGACGCTGGCCGTCGGCCACCAGAATGTCCACCAGCATCATCCTTGCGGAGTCGTACATCGGATGGACATCCAGCAGTTCCCGCAGGGACTGCGCAGCCTCCGAAGGACGCTGCAACTGCATGAGGCACGTGCTTCGGATCATGTACACGCCGGGATCGGACGCGCCGAGGCGGAGAGCCTGTTCGGCGGCGGCCAGAGACTCCTCGTACTGGCCCAGCCCCATCTGCAGTCGGGCGATCCGGTCGTGGACCAGCGGATTGTCGGGGGCGAGCGTTCGTGCCCGTGTTGCCCAGCGCAATCCCTCTTCGGGCTGGACCCGGGCCAGAAGCACGGCGTAGTTGATGTGGGTGTCGACGTGGTCCGGATCCAGTTCCAGAGCACGGTCGAGGGCGTCCCGGGCCGCCTGCGGCTCGGAGGATTTGAAATACGCCTGGCTGATGGCATTCAGCAGCGGTACGTCCTGACCCGGATACAGCGGGATCAAGCGCCGGTAGATTTCGATCGCCGCCTTGAAGTCTCCGCTGCGTTGCAATGCCTCGGCCCGCCGGAAGGCGGCGGTGAATCCACGCTTCTCCTTCACCACCTCCTGCATGAACATGTCCTTGAGGGGCGGCGGCGTCGCATCGGCCGTAGCCAGCAGACGGTAGGCCTCCCGTTCGTTGCCCAGTTCCCGGTGGGCCCGACCGAGCAGATGCCGCCAGTACGGGTGGGATCCGCTGGTGGCGACCAGGGGCGAGAGTATCTCGACCACCCGTTCGGGACGCCCCGACTCCAGCGCGTGCCGGGCCTGCAGCACCCGGACGGCCGGATGCTGGGGATGGGTCCTGCTCAGCGATTCGAGAATGCGATCCGCCGCCTCGTCGTCTTCCTCGTCCATCGCCCATTCGCTCTGACGAAGTTGCATGACGACATGGCCCCCCGAGGCGTCGATCGCGCTGCGCAGCAGTTCCGAGGCCCGCTCCGCATTGCCCTGCTCCCGCTCGAGCATCCCCAGCAGGTACAGGGTCGGCGCGTGCGACGGCATGACGTCAAGCACCTGACCGTAGGCCTGCGAAGCTTCCGCGGGGAATCCGTTCGCGTGCAGGACACGCCCCAGCCGGGCCCGGACCGTGAGATCCCTGGGAGACCGGACGGATGCCGCATGGGCCTCGTCCACGATCGCCACCACGTCGGGGCCGAGACCTTCCATGGCCGGCTTCTGTGGCGGCGGAGGCAGTGAACGGCCGCATCCGGCCAGGATGAGCAGCATGAGCAGTGCGTGACATCGATGCAGAATGGTCATTGCATCATCCATCGGCCAGAATACGCCCCCGGGATGATCGGGATGGCACGGTGCCGGGGCCTTCCCATGGGGCCGCGGGGGCCCCGACACGATCGGTTTCGGGCGATTTTGCCCCGGACCAGAGCCACCGGATCCTCCTTATGGGGTCAAAAAGGCATTGGATCCGGTGGAGCAGCCCCGAGCAGCCATATTTCCATGCGTGATTATTAATAAAGCGTTGACATGGGGTTGTAGCCGAGGCACCATGAACGTGATCGATATGGAGCCGTTGGCTCTCGATCAAGGAAGAGGAGAGGAACGGGGAAGTAAGAGCCCCCCCCTCGACATCAGAAGACTCCTTCTCATGCGGTATCTCATGCCGCACTCCACTTGATGGGCTCCGAGCGTCCATCACTCGTTTCAGGCTCGGCCTCAGGGATATTCGGCAGAATCCCGTACGAGGAACAACTCGCATGCGTTTTATCGTCCTTCAGATCACTGTCGAGATCCGGAAGGGAGAGAAGATATGAGGAGGCTTTTAAAATGAGCAAGAAATTTATGCTCAGTGCAGCAGGCCTTTCGGCAGCTGCCATCGGCGGTGCAGCAAGTGCTGCCGTTGTGTCGTTTCACTACGACCTGTGGCCTAGTGAGGCCAGCTGGTCGATCGCCGATTCAGACGGAGTCGTTGTCGCTCAAGGCAACATTTCCTCCGCATCTGGAACGGCATTCGTAGCTTCAAGTCCGTCCGGTAGTGGTGTCTTCTACTGGAACGGATCGAACTACCTTGATGGCTACATCAAGTTCTACAGCCTGGATCTGGCTGCTGGTGACTACACCGTCACTCTGCTCGACACCTGGGGTGACGGATGGAATGCAGCACAGTACGGCTACGGTTCCGATGACTGGTCTGACGCCTTCGCGTATGGCAGCTATGAGCTCGCCATTTCCGGAGCCTCGGCGACTGGAACCTTCACCGTCGTGCCCGCACCCGGTGCTCTGGCCCTTCTGGGTCTCGCCGGTCTCGCTGGCACCCGTCGTCGTCGCGCCTGATCGCGTTTCGACTACGAAAAGAGTTAGCAAACAGGCCAGCCCCTCGGGGCTGGCCTGTTCTTTTTTCGTTGCGAATCAACCTCAGTCGGAAAATGCCACCGCCTTATCAAAGGTAGTCCGACAGCAAATCGATCAGCGGGCCCAGATGCTTCTCGTAGCGCATCCAACGTCCGGATGACGACGTGTACATCTTCTGGTTGACCTGATCGTAGCTGATCGTACGAGCGACTTTCTTGGAAGTATGGAACTCCATGCAACCGTCCTCCCAGGGAACCTCGAGGAACTCGATGAGCCGTCGGGTCTCCGCCTCCTGATTGGACACGAGCTGCTCGTAGTGCAGCTCGAGAATGGGCATGTCGATCACGGACGCCCAATGATCCTTCAGACGCCGCCGACCGATCCAGACCTTCGCGAGTGATTCCAGATTCGATGCATACGAATGCCCGGCATGATGCAGCGGCGTCGTGTAGCAGGAGACGCAGTTGTCCAGAGGATGACGATGCAGATTGATCGCCTTGGCCTTGTCAAACAGCAGAGAGAGAAATCCCAACTGCCCCTCGAGCACGAGCGACTTGTTCGTCACGTACGGCGCATCGGGACACACGAATCGACGGGCGTCCGTGTACATGCCAAGAAGCTGTTCCGCATCACCAGCCCGCATGTCATAGAGATTGACCGGCCAAGGCTGGAATGAGTCCGTCAACTGTGCCAGACGGGCCTCCATGAGTGATGAGACCGACATCTCTCCCCCGTTGTCGATCTGGGAATGCATGCCGAGGATCTGTTCGAGCAGGCTGGTGCCGCTTCTGGGATTTCCGACGATGAAGATGGGACGCTCGTCGCTGGAGGGAGCCCGAACCATCGAATCGACCATTTCCCGATCGAATGTATTGAGAATGCTCTCAACCCGGTCATCCCACCCCTTCTGATGCCAGCGGGAAGTCGTGCTGTTGTGAGCGGATTCCGCCGCACTCCAGGCAAGATCGTACTCGCCGGTACGGTCGTAGGCCTTGGTGAGAAGAAACCAGAACTGGGCGAGAATCTCATCGCTGCTGGAGTACCGCTCCTGACTGACGATCGTGCGCATGAGATCGATCGCGTCGTCGTAGCGCTTGTCCTGCAGAAGAATCCTCGACTGGTAGTAATCCAAGGCGGGTCGATCGACCCCGAGTTTGGTGGCCTCGCCAAGCATCTCCTTGGCTTCAGCGACCATGTTGTTTCGCTCGTAGATTTCGAGGCGAAGCGAAATCGATTCCGGCGTGTCTCCGACCACATCCCGATAGGCCTTGGCGTGGGCCAATGCCGATGAAACCATTCCACATCGCATTGCGGCGAGAGCGGCCTGTCGCATCAGAGACTTGTTGTGAGGGTGCTCTTCGAGCAGTTTCTCGTATATGGTCAAGCACTGGCCGAAGTCGTTCACGTTCCAGTAGACCTCGGCGAGCTCCGCCCTCACCATTTCATCACCGGGGTTTGATTCCAGATAACCAAGGCACTGCTCTTCAGCCATGATCCAGAGCTTGCGCTTCTTGAGTTCGTTGAGCGACTGCAGGATTTTTGTTCTGTTTTGATGTTCCATCAACTTGTATACTATACAAAAATTCCAATCGTCCCTCCAGAGAAGAGAACTGCACGCATGACTGAAACGCCTTCACAACAGAAGTTCCTGCTGCTGGATACGGACGCAGTCCAAGTTACGACTCTGGAATCGAACGAGGCATTCACAAGTACCAGGGTGGAACTCGACGCTCGTGCAATCAAGCGGATATTCAAGAAGCTCAAAAAACAGGGGCACGAGATCAACGAGCAACAGGTCTCGGGCAAACTGCTTCAGGAATGCATCCAGCACATCATCGCTCAGCAGAATTTCGTTTCCGTATGGGGACCTCAGCTCGATGGCCCACCGCCGATCGCCCAGATCGACAAACCCTTCGCGTTCACGGTCTTCCTGGACATCCCTCCCGAGATCCAGTGGCCGGAGTGGTCCAAGATCACCTTGTACCGCCCCAACCGAGACATCACCCAGTCCATGGTCGATACGGAGATGGATCAACAGTGCCTCATCAACGGCGAACGCTTCGACCGCAACGGCCCCACGCAGCCCAATGACATCATCACCTGCAATCTGCAGATCGTTACCGAGGAGTCCAAGGAGGCCTCCACCATCGAGGCACTCGAGATTCTGGCTCCCGCCCCGGGTGAGCCGACACTCATCGCCGGCCTCCCCATTCCTGACTTCCAGCAGCATCTGGAGAAACTGACTCCGGGATCGAATTACACCCTCAATTTCGAGATGCCCGAGGACTCGCCACTTCACGGGCAGCACTGCACGCTGAATCTCGAGTGCCTGAAAATCCAGCGAATCGAGCCCGCATCGATCGAACAAGTCGTCGAACTCTACGGAAGCCCGAGCGAGAAGATCCTCAAGCAGCAGATACGGTTGTCGATGCAGTCCAAGTTCGATCGCGATCAGGCCATCACCATGGTCGACCAGCTTTTCCAAGCCCTGGAAGAGCACGTAAGCGTCGATGTGCCTGAACACGTGATCAAAGGCATGGTTCAGCGACGCATCAACCAAACCGGCAACGAAGCAAGAGCCGCAGGCCACTCACCTGATGACGTCAAGGCAATGGTCCGGGGCAGCATTAGTGAATGGACGGCCGAAGCCAGGATCAAGAACGCCAGCAATGCGATCCTCATCCTCCTTTCCAAGGAACTCCAGGTCTCCATGTACGAACCGCTGGTCGCAGCCGAGATCAGCGCCATGGCAGCCGATCTCGGGCGACGTCCGGAGGAGGTGCGACAGGAGATCATCGATCAGGGGCGGATGTCGCTGATCGTCTCGAACGTCAAGAAGATGCAGTGCCTCGAGCTCCTGATGGATGAACTGACCATCAAGGACATCCCCGCCCACGAGTGGGAGGCGATGCAGGAAGTCGATCAGGCCTGATCGTCGAATGCCGTCTCCGGCGTCCACCGCAGCGCGACGAGCGACAGCACCGCCAGCACCATTAGGACCCCTCCGGGAGCGAGGTACGAACCGGTGACGTCGACCAGCCAGAGAGCGAGCAGCGGCTGCGTGCCCCCGGCAACCGCATAGGTCACGTTGTAGGCGAGGCCGGTTCCCGTGGCCCGGACCCGATCCGGAAACTGCTCCACGAGGGCCACCGCGGTCCCGCCCTGCAGTACGGCCAGCACCACGCCTCCGAGCGAGACGGCGAGCACCACGACGCCGGTGGCGGCGTGGTCCACGAGCGCGAGGATCGGAATCGCCAGAAGCAGGGCCGCGATCGATCCGCCGAGCACCACCGGACGCCGACCGACGCGATCCGAGATCGCGCCGAACAGCGGGGTGCAGACGATGGGAATGCCGGCGGCGATCGATCCCATGGCCCCCGCGAACACCGCATCGTTGCCGAGGCGATGGTGCAGCACCACCACCACGAAGACGGTCACCGCGTAGCACCAGGCCGCCGGCAGCGCGAGGACCATAACGCACCGCAGCATGGTGCGCCAGTGATCCCGCAGGCAGGCCAGCACGGGCGACTCGGTTGCCGCCTCGTCCACGAAGCCCTCCGTCTCCTCCGCCGACTGCAGCAGAAACCAGGTGACGAGCCCGAGCACGGCCCCCAGCAGGAAGGCGATGCGCCAGCCCCAGGTCTCGAGCGCGGCCGGTTCCATCAGTGAACTCAGCAGGGTGTAGACGAGTCCGCCCAGCAGGATGCCGGCCATGGCCGTGGCCACCGAACACCCCGTCGCCAGGCCCCGGTGCCCCCGCGACGCCAGTTCCGACAGGAAGACCATCGAGCCGGTGAACTCACCGCCCACGGCGATGCCCTGAAGCAGTCGCAGGAGCAGGAGCAGGATGCCCGAGAGCGCGCCGATCTGCTGGTGCGTCGGCAGCAGTGCGATCAGGAACGTGGGAACGATGATCCCCAGCACGCTGAGCATCAGGGCCCGCCGACGTCCGAAGCGGTCCGCGATCGACCCCAGCACCGCACCCCCGAAGGGACGGGCGATGAAGCCGATGGCGAAGATGGCCAGCGCCTCCAGCGTGCCTCCGTCGTCTCCGCTGCCCAGCAGGACCCGACCGATGGTCACGGCGAAGAATCCGTAGACCGTGAAGTCGTACCACTCCAGCAGATTCCCCAGGACCCCGGAGATCATCGAACGCCGTCGGCGGTGGGAATCGGTTGCCATCGCTAGTCCATCGGGACCTGCAGAAAGATCCAGAGCATCGCCAGCAGTCCGATGACGATGGCCACCGTCCCCGCGATGTCGCGGCGCAGCGACACGGCGTTACGAGGCCCCAGCCAGGTCCCGAGCAGCTTGCGCACCAACGGCATGGAGATCCACGACACGCAGGCCACAGCAAGGAGGTTGCTCACCAGCAGCTTCACGGGAAACGCCCAGTCCACCCGACTGGTGAAGATCCACGAGATGAGGAAGATGGACGGGTAGAGCGCAAGCACGACACCGAGGGTCATCTTCCACGGCGGCGGACCGGATGCGACCGCCCCATCCGTCGGCGGGAACCAGCCGTCGAATCCGGGCGTGATCCGAGACTTCGCGACGTCCCCGCACAGGGGCTCGACCGCTTCGAGCAGTGCGCGACAGGTCGGCGTCGCGATCCACTGGTCGAGGAGCGCGGCGGATTCGAACCGGATGATCGAGGTATGCCAGTCCTGTCCGTCGGGAAGCGGCGGTATGTCCTCGCGACTGAGGAACCCGGGTGCGGCCCGTTCGGCTTCCGCAATCCGCTGCCGCCATTGCTCGTAGGCGGCTTCGCGGCCGGGATGCACCCTGCGATTCAGGACCAGAATCACGCCATCGACATCGGATTCGGAGATCGTCATGGGTGCATTATGCCATTGAACCGAAAAATACATGGAGGTTCGCTTGCCATCCGATATGGAATGCGCATCATCTGCCACCGAATCCACCGCGAGTCGACGCAATCCCCATGAGCACTGCATCCACATCCGACTCCCCCCCGCCGCCGGCCATCCGGACGCCCGACGAGGCGATCGACGCGCTCATGCAGGGCAACCGCCGCTTCATCGAGAACGCGGCCGTCCCCCACGATCACCCCGCGGCCCGCGAACGCACCACCACCGGGCAGAGTCCCTTCGCCGCCGTCATCCGCTGCGCCGATTCCCGGGTCGCACCGGAGATCGTGTTCGACCGGACCATCGGCGAGCTCTTCGTCTGCGGCGTGGCGGGCAACCTGCCCACGCCGGAGATCATCGCCAGCCTCGAGTATTCCGTCGGGATCCTGAAGTCCCCGCTGGTCGTGGTCATGGGGCACAGCGGCTGCGGCGCGGTGCACGCCGCGATCGAGCACGAGGACGACGTGACCGCCCTGCCCGGCGGGCTCCCGGATCTGGTCACCCACATCCTCCCCGCCACCGCGGCTTCCCGCGGCGCCGAGGATCGTCTCTCCACGGCGATCGAGATCAACGTGCGCAACGGCGTTCGCAGGATCCTGGATGATTCCCCGCTGATCTCCGAAGCGGTCGACGCCGGCCGCTGCAAGGTCGTCGGCGGCGTCTACGACCTGGCCTCCGGTCGATTCACCCTCGTCGAATAGTCGGGGTCCCGTCTGCACCATCGCGGGCCGGGCCGATCGTTGCACTCCGCATTCGCTGGCGTCCGACGGAATCCGGGGTAGAGTGGACCCATGCTCGGTTCGATCGCCGTCCTGTCCACGCTCCTCTGCAGCAGCCCTCCGGCGGAGCGTCCGCCGAACGTGATCCTCGTGCTGGCCGACGACCTCGGCTGGAACGAGGTGGGAGCCTACGGACAACGGAAGATCCGGACGCCGAACATGGACCGTCTCGCCCGGGAAGGCATGCGGTTCACCGACCACTACTCGGGCAGCACCGTCTGCGCCCCCTCGCGGTGCGTGCTGATGACCGGCAAGCACACCGGCCACGCCGTCGTGCGGGCCAACTGGGAGAACGGCGGCTGGGGCGAAACCGAACCCGAGGGCCAGTACCCCCTGCCGGACGACGAAGTCACCATCGCCGAGGTCTTCAAGCGGGCGGGCTACGCCACCGGCTGCTACGGCAAGTGGGGACTCGGTGGGCCGGAGACCGAGGGACACCCCAACCAGCAGGGCTTCGACGAGTTCGTCGGCTACCTCTGCCAGCGACGGGCCCACAACTTCTACCCGACGCATCTCTGGAGGAACGAGGACAAGCTCGAACTCGGCAACCCCTACCACACCGGTCACGAGAAGATCACCGAGCCGCTGGAGTCCGACCAGGCCTACCTCGATCGATGGTCGAAGGGCACCTACGCATGCGATGTCATGCGGGATGCCGCGGTGCAGTTCATCCATGACCACGCCGACGAACCCTTCTTCATCTACTACCCGAGCCTGATCCCCCACGTGGCGATCCAGGTCCCCAACGAGGAGACCGAGGCCTATCCGCGCGAGTGGGATCCCGAACCGTACCTCGGCCAGAAGGGCTACATCCCCCACGGCCGTCCCAACGCCGCCTACGCCGGCATGATCACCCGGCTGGATCGCGAGATCGGACAACTCATGGCCGCACTCGAGGAGGAGGGCATCGCCGACGACACCATCGTGATCGTCACCTCCGACAACGGAACGACCTGGGCCGGCGGCGTCGATGCGGCGTTCTTCGATTCGACCGGTCCGTGGCGCGGGCTCAAGGGCAGTCTCTACGAAGGCGGCATCCGGGTTCCGATGATCGCCCGGTGGCCGGGCCGGATCCCCGCCGGCACCGTCAGCGACGTCCCCTCGAGTTTCCAGGACCACCTGCCGACGCTCTGCGCCGCGGCCGGGCTCGACGCGCCCGACGGCCACGACGGCCGCAACCTGCTGCCGGTCCTCTCGGGCGGCGCCGAATCGGTCGACCGCGAGCATCTCTACTGGGAATACGTCAACAAGCAGGCCGTGCGCAAGGGACGATGGAAGGCGCTGCGTCTGAGACTGAAGCAGGGCGACGACACCATCGTGCTCTACGACCTGGAGTCGGATCCCGGCGAGACGACCGACGTCGCCGCCGCCAATCCCGACATCGTCGCGGACATGCGTCGCATCATGGATGCCGAGCACGTGCCCAGCGAGGTGTTCCCCCTGCCCACCATCGACACCCCCGTCGAAGTGACGGACGAGGAATGACACCGGGATGATGCTGATCGCCTCGATGCTGGTGGTGATGCTCGGCGGCGCCATCGGCGCCCTGGGTCGCTTCGGCTGCCAGGAGGCGGCCAGACGATGGACGTCGATGCCGGGCTGGATGGCCATCCTGCTCGTGAACATCGCCGGCAGCTTCCTCATCGGCCTCAGCTTCGGCCTGCTGCAGGGACTCGAGTTCCTGGATCTCACGAAGTACCAGACGCTGGTCCAGCATCTCCGCGACGCGCAGGGGCCCCGGATGGGAATGCTTCTCTTCGTGACCGGCGTCTGCGGCGGCTACACCACCTTCAGCACCTTCAGTCTCGACAACCTGTTCCTGTTCTACAAGCGACCGCTGCACCTGGGATTCAACGTCATCTTCAGCGTGACGATGGCCACGCTGGCGGCCTGGGGCGGGCTGGTTCTGGGGGGAGGGCTGGCATGAAGCGATGGCTCCCCATCCTGCTCTGCATCGCGGTCGGCGGCGGACTCGGCACCCTGTCGCGGGACGGCGTGATGGCCCTCATGCACGGCGTGCTGGGCCTGCCTCCCTTCCTCGCCCTGGTGATCCTGAACGTCAGCGGCTCGCTGGTGATCGGCATCGTGTTCGCACGGCTGGAGGGCTCCCTGAACCGCAGCGGTGGAAGTCGACTGGCCGACCTTCCGCACGCCCGCCGACTGAACGATCGCGCGTGGTGGCCCGACGGAGATCCCACCCTGCCCGCGGTGGACGTGCTCCGGATGCGTGCCTCCCTGCAGATCGTCTCCGCCCTGCTCATCACCGGATTTCTCGGCGCGTACACCACCTTCAGCGCCTTCTGCCTGGCCACGGTGCAACTGCTGCAGGAGGGACGGATCATCGACGTCCTGGTCAGCGTGATCGGTTCGATCACGCTCGGCCTTGCCGCCGCCTGGGTGGGCGTGCACATCGGCTGCCGCATCACTCCGCAGG
>TARA_B100001121_G_scaffold105002_1_pt1 | contig 11998 bp, 13 predicted proteins | sample TARA_B100001121 | Tara Oceans TARA_B100001121 (sample SAMEA2622817) | marine metagenome | biome: marine biome (ENVO:00000447); feature: surface water layer (ENVO:00002042); material: "saline water (ENVO:00002010), including plankton (ENVO:xxxxxxxx)" | depth 5 m
CAATAAATTTTTTTTTTTTTTTAAATTCAACTCCAATCTTCTTTAGTGATTTAAGTGTGTTTAATACGTCTTCTGATTCAAGTATATTAAATATTCTGGACTTACCTAGTGCTATAGATGATAGTAGAAGGCACCTGATACTAATACTTTTGTCACCTGATACATAAATTTTATTTTTAAATGGTTTTATAACTTTTTTAATTATTACTTGATTTTTCACTTAAATTAAATTTTAAAACCTTCACCAAAATATGCTTGAATTGCCTTTGTATTGTTTACAAGTTCTTGAGGCGTTCCTTTTGCAACTATTTTTCCTTCAGAGAGCACCATTGCATTATCAACACAACTTAGTAAATCTCTTGATGAGTGATCTGAAATCGATACAGATATTCTCTCAAACATTTGAAGGCTTACAATAATTTGCTGTATCATCCTAACGCTTTGAGGGTCAAGCGCAGCAAAAGGTTCATCCAAAATAAGTATTTTTGTATCTTTAACCATTGCCATAGCGAGAGTTAATTTCCTTACTTGACCGCCGGATAAATATTTAGATTTAAGTTTAATAACATTTTGAAGCTCAAATTTTCTAATTAGATTGTTTATTTTTGTTACTCTTTGCTCTTTATTTTTAATATGTAGCTCAGCAATCGCCAACAAATTTTCAAAAACAGTTAGGTCAGCCCAAGAACCACCATATTGGGGCACCCACGATATTCCAAATTTTGAACATCTTTTATGTGTTGGTATATCTGTTACATCAATTCCATTTATGAAAATTTTACCGTAAGATGGTTTAACCAATCCAATAATACAATGATATATTGAACTTTTTCCAGCTCCATTTGGACCAAGTAAACCACAAATCTCTGATTTTTGAATACTTAGGTTTAGCCCTTCAACAATTTGCCTGTTACCATAATGAATACTTAAATCTTTTAAGTCAATTATTGGTTTTTCTTCTTTAAATGATTTAATTCTAAATTTCTTAATTAATATATTCATATTTGCTGATTAATTTTACTTTTTTATTTTTTTCGTTCATTTCTAATTTAATATCTCCACTTACCATGTCGATTATTGCTTTGTCAGTATTTAAATTTAATTTATTATTTTTATAAACTACATTATTATAAATTCTAGATATCTTTTTTGAGAAAATTAAGTCTAAATTATCAGCGGAAATTGAATTCCCCAGATATTCAACTTTCACATTATCATAAAATAAAGTATCATGATTTAATTTATTATAAATTGCATAATCAGAATAAATGTTAATAATTCCTTTCTCTTTCAAATTTATTACAGATATTACTCCATTAAGGCTAACTTCGCTTTCATTATCAATGCCTGATTGATCTTTAAATTCAATGATTGCTTTTTCAGCATTTATGTAAAATGTATTTCCCTCAGCATCTATAGAGTTATACTCTATATTTATAAGTTCGTTTGATACTTCGTTATCTAAAATTAAATCGTCTTCTTTTGAAATAAGGTTTTTTTCGTTTTTATTTTGTAAAAAAACATAATAAAATGCAATTAATATCGATATTATACTAATAAATAATATCCCTTGAAAAAATAATTTTAGCTTCATTTTTAGTTAATATTAGCATTTAAAATATTATGCATATGAATTAATCCAGTTGTTTTTTTTCTATTTTTTTTAAAAACGCATAGCGATGTAATTTTTTTATCATTCATTATAGCCAAAGCTTCAACAGCTAACATGTTCTCATTAACTATCACTGGATTCTTTTTCATAACATTTTTAACGATAATCTTTTTAATATCTTCTGATTTGTAGCTAATTCTTTTGAGGTCTCCGTCAGAAATAATACCTGTGGTGTTACCTTTGTTATTTCTTACAACCAAAACACCGAGGTTTTTTCTGTTAAAAACTTTGAGAGCCTCATTTAAATTTTTACTCTCATTTACAAAAGGGATATCTTTTGTTCTATACATTAGATCAGCAACATTTCTTAATTTTGCACCTAGAGTTCCACTCGGATGAAATTTTTTAAAATCTAATTTTGAAAATTTTCGTTGTTTGATAGTTGATATAGCTAACGCATCACCAAAGCAAATTTGTGAGGTAGTGCTGGAAGTTGGAATATAATTTCCTGGACCAGCTTCAGTTATTGATGGGAGTAAAAAACATAAATTGCTAGATCTGTAAAGTAACGAATTTTTTTTTGAAGTAACACCTATTAAATTAATATTTTTGTTTCTCTTAGTATATTGAATGATATTTTTTAATTCAGATGACTCTCCACTATGACTAATTAAAATAAGAATATCTCCAGAGCTTATCATTCCTAAGTCTCCATGAGAGCATGAGCCAGCATCAACATAAAATGATGGTATGCCAACAGACGACATTGTTGAAGAAATCTTTTTTGATATAATTCCCGATTTTCCAACTCCAGAAAAAATTATTTTTCCTTTACACCTCAATATTAAATTGACGATTTTATCAAAATCCTTATTTAATGAACTCTTTAATTTTTTTAATGCATTAATCTCAGTTTGAACTACTCCTTTGCCAATTAGTGAATAAATATTTTTCATAATTTCGTTAATGAGACCAGATATCCTCTGTGAATAAAGCTAAATCCAAATCTACTCTAGTATGAATACAACTTATTGCTTTATTATAAAGATCGATTCTTTGTTCTCTTATTAATATTTCTTTTAATGTTGAATAAATTTTATGTAAATATATCACGTCGTTTGCACAATATTTTAATTGTTTTTCGTTTAAAATTCCCCCAAAGTCTGTACTCTGAAATTGTTTACTAATTTCAACTCCTAAAAATTCTTTAACTAAATCTTTTAATCCATGTCGATCAGAATAGCTTCTTGCAATTTTACTCATAATTTTAGTACAATTAACATTTTCAACATTAACATTTAAATATTTTTTTATAAAAGCCATATCAGCTCTGGCAAAATGAAATATTTTTGTAATATTTTTATTTGTTAATAATTTTTTTAAGTTTGGGGCATGATAATTTTCTCTATTTAGCTGAATTATATGTGCATCGTTAGCTCCTGAAGAGATCTGAACTAAATAAAGTTTGTCTCTATTTACATTTAGGCCTGAAAATTCAGAGTCTATTGCTATAGACTTTTTGTCATCCAGCTTTATTTCATCTGGCAAATCTTCCTTATGTAATTTAATATCAATTTGCATAAATTGAATACAATATATATGAAACCTAAAGAAATTCTAGTATTTGGAGCTACAGGACAGATTGGAAGACATTTATTAAGATATTTAACAAAAAAAAATTTTAAAGTCACTGTTGTTACAAGAAATATTCATAGAAAGGCCTACATACTCAAAAGTCAGGCTAATGCCGGATGGCTAAATATAGTCGAGATGGACAACCCAGATAGCGGAAAATTATCCAAACTATTTGAAAATAAAAATATTTGCATTAACCTTATAGGCATTCTAAATGAAAAAAATAAGTCATCTTTTGATAATATTCATCACTTATTTCCAAAAAAGTTAGCGCAATATGCAAAAGAAAATAATTTGGAACAATTTATTCATGTATCATCACTTGGAATTGAAGATGCTTCAGACAGCAAATATGCATCAAGTAAGTTAAGTGGCGAGAATGAAATAAAAAAAATATTTAAAAACTACGTCATTCTAAGACCTTCGTTGGTTTACAGTGTGGATGATAATTTTACAACTATGTTGATGAGTTTATTAAAAATTTTACCTATTTTTCCAATTTATTACGATGGAAAAACAGTTTTTCACCCAATACATGTTACTGATGTATGTGAGATAATATACAAGGTAATTTTAAATGAGAGCAAAGAGGAAACAATCGAATGTATAGGACCAGAAAAATTAACATTTAAAGAAATCATACAAAAAATTTTAAAATCAATAGGCATTAAAAGAATTATTCTTCCGATGCCTTTAATAATTGCAAATTTATATGCTAATTTTTTTGAGATAATTATGAAAAATCCATTGTTGACTAAAGATCAATTGATTTTACTAAAATATAATAATTCTCCATCACTGAAATATAATACAAACATTGATCTCAAGTTAAATTCAGATTTAAAATATTTTGACAAAGAGATTTTGAAATATTCATATATGTGGAAATCTGGAGGAGAATTTTCTAAAGAAAAAATAGGTTAATTTTATTTAAATGTCTTATGCAGTTTTTACTTTTTTTTCTAAAAAAGCGGGCATATCACCTTCTTTAATAGCTACTTCTTCTTTTTTACCTTTTGGCTGATAAACTATCATTAAATGTAAAGGGCAATACGAGAATTTCTCAACTGTTTTTCTTCCACAAAAAGAAGAACTTTTTTCATTTGGATGTCCTTCCATATATTTACATGTATCGTCATTTAATTCCTCAAGCGATAAATTTTTAGCTTCCTCAAAATTTTTATCTAAAATTAGACTTCTAAATTTTGATTTAGAATTTTTAACATTAACTTTTTTTTCTACATTTTGCTCTTTTGAAAATCGACCTTGAGAAATTTTTGACTTTATTTTTATAGATAGGTTTAATCTGTGAGCTTTTCCAATAACAGCGTTTCTGCTTACTCCTCCTATTAATTCAGCTATTTGAGAGGCAGTTTTTCCTTTTCCCCACTCATTTTTAAGAATTTCTATTTTTTTTTCGTCCCAGCTCATTTACTACCAAATATAGTATATTTAATTAATTTTTACACAATATTATGTAACCCATAATTATCACTCATAAGCAAGTTTTTTTTTGTTTTTTTTAACAATTATTATAAAAAAAATTGAACTAATAGTTGCATTTTAATTAAGTCAATATGATTTTAATGTGTATAAGATAAAACTAGTTATGGGCGCACTGGCAAACAATTACAATAGAAGAAAAATTTCCTTCAAATATGGAAAAGGAAGTTTCCTATATTCAACTTCAGGTAAAAAATATTTGGATATGGTAGGTGGTATTGCTGTCTTGTCTCTTGGTCATTCCCACCCAAAATTAATAAAAGCATTGAATAAACAAGCTAGAAAAGTTTGGCATATTTCCAATGCTTTTCAAGCTCCAGAGGGTGAAAAATTAGCAAAGAAAATAACAAAGAACTCGTTCGCTGACAAAGTAATGTATGTAAATTCAGGAGCTGAGGCAACTGAAGCTAGTATTAAAGTTGCAAGAAGATATTTTTTTTCAATAGGAAAACCATACAAAAATAGAATACTTTGTATAAAAAATTCCTTTCATGGGAGAACTATTGCGGCAATCTATGCAAGTGGTTCAAAAAAAATGACTGAAGGATTTTTACCCAAGGTCCCAGGGTTTGACCATATTGAATTTAAAAATTTTAAGCCAAGATTTCCTAATATAAGAAAAAAAATCAAAAAAAATACAGCAGCAATAATGGTTGAGACTGTGATGGGAGAGGGTGGCATTAAAACAATACCCGCTAAATGTCTCAAATACCTAAGAAAAATTTGTAATGAGAAAAAAATATTATTAATTCTAGATGAAGTTCAGTGTGGAATTGGAAGAACTGGCAAATTTTTTGCATTTGAACATGCAAATGTAAAACCAGATATAGTTCCCATAGCTAAAGGTATAGGAGGTGGATTTCCGATTGGCGCAGTATTGATGACTAACAAAGTAGCAAAATGCATGACCCCAGGAACACATGGATCTACGTTTGGTGGAAATCCGTTAGCAATGTCTGTGGGCAACGCAGTTTTAGACCAAATATTCAAAAAAAACTTCTTAAAAAATGTTTTAAAATTATCAAATTATTTTTTAAATGAGCTTAACAAAATTAAAAATGAATTTCCAAATGTAATAAAAGAAATACGTGGAAAGGGATTCCTAATTGGAATTCAATTACATTTTGATCAGTCAAAGTTTATCAAATCTCTTGAAAATAACTATCTTCTAACAATTAGAGCTGCGGAAAATGTTATTAGAGTTTTGCCTCCACTTAATGTTAAAAAAAATGAAATAGATTTAGCTCTTCAAATAATAAAAAAAGTTTGTAAAATTTATAATAAATCATGAAAAATTTTATTAATCTTAAAGATATTCCAGCTGGAGATTTGAGAAAAATTTTAAGTGATGCAAAAAAAAGAAAAAGTAAAAGAGATAATTTAAGTACACTCGAAGTTGATAATGACAAGCCACTGAAGGGAAAATTACTTGTCCAAATGTATGAAAAACAAAGTTCTAGGACAAGATTGAGTTTTTATATTGCTATTAAACAATTAGGAGCTGACTCAATCACAGTAAAAGCTAATGAATTACATCTAGGTAGAGGTGGTGAGAGTTTAGCAGATACTGCAAAAATTTTGTCAAGTTATGGAGATGGTTTTTTGTTAAGAACGGATAGTGATGAAAAAATTGAAAATTTTAGTAAAAATTTAACAATTCCAATAATAAATTTATTAAGCCCAAGCTCTCATCCATGCCAAGTCCTCTCAGATGTATTTACTGTAGAGGAAATAATGAGGAAGCCAATATCTAAATTAAACATATGTTGGATTGGAGACTGTAATAATGTTCTAAATTCATTGATTGCAGCATCAGTTAAATTTAAATTTAATCTAAATATTGGCTGTCCAAAAAATTATAATCCACCTAAATTTATACTTGATTGGGTAAAAAAAAGTAAAAGAAAAATTAATATTTTTAATAACGCAAGAAATGCTGCATTAAATGCACATGTGGTATTTTCTGATAAAGTTGTTTCTTTAAATGATAAAGGCAATAAGTATAAAAAAATTAGAGACTTTAAAAAATTTAAAGTTACTTCAAGTTTGATGAAAGTTACTAAACCTAAAAGTATTTTTTTGCATTGCTTACCAAGAGGAGATGAAGTTTCTGAAGATGTTTTTTTAGGTAAACATTCTAGAGTTTGGCAACAAGCCCTTAATAGAGTTCATGTTCAAAAAAGTATCCTACTTTATAGCTTTGGAAGATTAAGGTAACGGAAGCGGACTATCCGACTTTTGATTTAAATAAAGTATAACGGATGCCCTGTCTTTCTCTTTTCTTAGTCCAGCAAAAGCCATTTTTGTCCCTTTAATATAAGCTTGAGGTTTTTTAAGATATCCATTCATCTCTTCAAAATTCCATTCTTTATTATATGCAGCCATAGCGCTTGAGTATTTATAGTCACTTATTGCAGCAACTTTTCTTCCTAACACTCCATAAAGAGCCGGACCTATTTTATTCGCCCCACCTTTTTCTACCACATGGCAGGCAGAACATTTCTTAAAAACTTTTTCTCCATGTTCAATTGTTCCAAGAGCTAACAAAGCTGTTATGTCAACTTTGACAACTTCTTCTTCTTTTAAATCCTTAACTTCTTTGGACAAACCATCTTCAGGAATTTCTACTTTATATCCAGGCTTATCTGGTTTCTCGACTTTAAAGACTAAATTAGATATTTTACCAATACCAATAAACAAAAGCGCGATTATCAACACCGACGCAACTATTTTATTTATTTCAAATGAATCCATTGTAATTTATTACTCGTATAGCATGTTAAAAAAAAAAAATAATATATAATTATTTTCAAATTAAGCGGCTGAAGGACGCATAAACATTAGAATTTTGCTGAAATCTACAATTTAACTGAAAATTATATTATTTAAATTCAATTTATTTAAGGTCTTAAGTAAATTACTAGAAAAGATAATACTAATAGAATATAAAATGTTATGAAAATTGCTTACCAAGGAATAGCAGGAAGTTACAGCGAAAGCTGCGCCAAGAACAATTATCCTAAATGTGAAACTATTCCCTGCAAAACTTTTGACGAATGTTTTGAAATGGCAAGTAAAGATAGCTCTATAAGAGCGATAATTCCTGAGTCTAATAAAACTACAGGCAATATTGGTATCGAATATCTAATTTTTAAATTTAGACTTAATATTTACTCAGAACATTTCTATAAAATTAGTCATAACTTATTAGGTTTAAAAGAGAGCAAAATTGAGGATATAACAGACATTTACTCTCATGCTCAAGCACTAGGCCAATCTTCCGAGTTTATTAAAAAAAACAAATTTATTGAAAACGTAAGAGCAGATACTGCTGGATCAGCAAAATATGTGGCAGACTTAAAAGATAAATCTAAAGCTGCTATAGCTTCAACTCTCAGTGCTGAAATATATAATATGAAAATACTCGCAACAAATATTCAAGACAACAAAGAAAACTTCACTAGGTTTTTATTAATGGGAAAAGATATTATTCAACCAGAAAATAAGCATGGTTCTTACATAACATCTTTTTTATTTAAATTAAAAAGCAAACCCGCAGCTCTTTATAGTGCTTTGCAAGGTATGGCTATAAATGGAGTGAATATGATTAAACTCCAAAGTTTCCCTGAAAAGAATTCTTTCTCATCATATTTTTTTCTATGTGAGGTTGAAGGACACATTGAGGATCAGAAAATTAAAAATTCTTTAGAGGACCTTAATTATCACTGTGAGGATATGACAGTTTTAGGGGTTTTCGAAGCGGATAAACTGAGAAAAAAATAAGATATCATATTGAAGATATTAAATTATTTCTGATATAGTATCTTGGGGGCCAATCAGGTGGAGGTACCATGAACTCCCCTAGGTCTTAACAGAAGCAAGGGTATTGAGTATTTATTCAGGTTGGTTGGTCTCCTTTTAAATTATGCATTCGAATAGTAAAGTATTAGCACTCAAATATAGGCCACAAACTTTTAAAGAATTAATTGGTCAAAAAGTAATATCTGAAAGTATTTTTAATTCCATTAAGAATGACAAAATTCCAAATGCTTATATGTTTTTAGGAATTCGTGGATCTGGCAAAACAAGCACAGCAAGAATTGTTGCAAAGGCTTTAAATTGCGAGAATGGTGTAGAAAATTTATGTACAGAAAATCTATGTGAAAGTTGCAAATCAATTATCGAAGGGAATAACATAGATATATTAGAGATAGATGCTGCAAGTAAAACTAGTGTTGAAGATGTAAGAGAGTTGATTGAATTTTCAAGATACAAACCAACATCAGCGAAATATAAAATTTTTATTTGTGACGAGGTGCATATGTTTTCAAAATCAGCGTTTGCAGCATTGCTTAAAACTTTAGAAGAACCTCCACCTTATTTAAAGTTCATCTTTGCAAGTACAGACGTAAAAAAAATACCAATTACAATAATATCAAGATGTCAAAGATATGATTTATCAAGAGTAAATTCTTCTGAATTATTTGAGTACTTATTAAAAATTAAAAATTTAGAAAATGGAAAAATATCAGATGATGCAATAAAACTGATAGTAAAATTATCCGAGGGTTCAGTACGAGACTCCCTATCTTTACTTGATAGAGCAATGTTAGTTGGAAATAATGTTAAAGAACTTGATCTTCATGAAGCTCAAAAAATATTTGGTTATTTTGAAAAAAGTAAAATTATAGATTTAATTGAGTGCATTTTAGAGGGATTAGAAAAAGATACATTAAGAATTTTTAGAGAAATATACAATTCCGGGGTGGAGCCGAAAATTGTTTTAAACGAGTTTTTAGAGGTTTTATACTACATAAAAAATATTGAATATATAAATTTGAATGGAACAAACTTTGATTTAAATGATAAAGAATTTGATAAAATAAAAAAAATATCAAAAAAAATAAACCAAAAAGATTTGCTATTATTTTGGCAGTTTACCCTAAACAATTTAGATAAAATCGATATAATTAAAAATCAACATCAGTTTGTAGAAATGTTCTTAATAAGATCATTACATCTTAAGCAGATTTTAAAAACTAACAATAGTTACGAAAAAATTTCAGAAAAACAAACTAACACTATTGAAAAAGCAACACTCAAAAATCAACAGCAATTTAAAAATGATACGGTAAACCAACTAAAAAATGTTGAACAGGAAGAGAAAATTATATCTAGCTCAGAGGTTAAAAAAACTATTCAAAACAATCAAATTAAAAGTTTCAAAGAACTAATTGAAATTAGTGAACAAAAAAAAGAATTAAAGATTAAATATGAACTTGAAAATAACGTTAGATTAGTAAGCTTTAAAGATCAAAAAATTGAAATTTCTTTCAATTCAAACCTTGATAAAAGATTTGTTAAAGAACTTTCAGAAAAACTGATTGAATGGACAAATAAAAGATGGGTTATAGCATTTTCTAGAGAAGAGGGTCTGCCAACTTTTAAAGAACAGAGAAATCAAAAGAATATTAATTTAGTTAACAAGGAGTCAAAATCAAAATTTTCTTCTGAGGTAAAAAAAATATTTCCTGATGCAGAATTAGTAAGCGTTGAGGAATAAATTATGACAGATTTTTCAAAAATACTCGAAAAAGCAAAAGAAATGGAAAAAAAAATGAAAGAAAGCCAAGAGGCAATTAAAAAAATAGAAGTCGTAGGAAATTCAGGAGGCGATTTAGTTAAAGTTACTTTAAATGGAGAAGGTGAAATGATTAATATAGAAATATCTGATAGTCTTTTGAAAGAAGAGAAAAATGTAATTGAGGATTTAGTAAAAGCGGCGCATAATAACGCCAAATCCAATTTAAAATCAAAAACTACAGAGGAAATTTCAAAGTCAGCGGGAAATTTTGGAATACCTGGCTTTAAGTGGCCAATCTAAAATATTGATATGCAAAATCTTGCTGAAATAGAGGAGTTAATAAAATTAATATCTAAATTACCTGGCTTAGGACCGAGATCAGCAAAAAGAATAGTTTTAAAAATGATTAATAATAGGGATGAAATAATTAGACCAATGGCAAAAAATTTGACTGAAGTTTATAAAAATATTTTGCGATGCAAAACATGTGGATCACTTAAGTCTATTTCTGTTGGGTGTAACAATTGTGAAAACATTAATAATAGATATAGCAAAATATGTGTTGTTGAAAATATTGCCGACCAATGGAGCATAGAATCATCAAGTATTTTTCAAGGCTATTTTCATATATTAGGAGGTACAATTTCTTCAAATAATCAAAATAAAGAAGAATTATTAATTGATGCATTAATTAATAGAGTGAAAAAAGAAAAAATAGATGAAGTAATTCTCGCAACAAGTGCAACGATTGAAGGTCAAACAACAGCTTTCTATATTCAAGATAGCCTAAAGGATTTAGATGTCAAAATTTCAAAGCTAGCACAAGGATTGCCTGTAGGAGGTGAAATTGAAAGCTTAGATGACGGGACATTGATTTATGCTTTTAAAAACAGAAATTCGATTTCAAAGGACTAATTTTTTTTAATTAATCTATTTAGGTGTAGTAGTGGTTCAGTGTAACCAGATGGTTGATCTTTTCCCTGAAAAACAAGTTCGCATGAAGTTTTAAAAGCAATCGATTGATCATAACGTGGTGACATTCTTTGATAAAATTTGTCATTTTTATTTTGTTCATCGACTACTTTTGCCATTTTTTTCATAATTTCTAAAACTTGTTTTCTGCTACAAATTCCATGATAAAGCCAATTTGTAATTTGTTGAGATGATATTCTTAACGTTGCTCGATCTTCCATTAAACCAACATTATTAATATCTGGCACTTTCGAACATCCAACTCCTTGATCTATCCACCTTACTACATAACCAAGTATAGTTTGCACAGAATTAGATATTTCTTTATTTATTTCCTCTGTGGACCAATTAGGTTTTTTTACAATTGGTATTGTTAATAAATCATCCAATTTTGCTTCTTTTCTTTTTTTTATTTCTGAATGTTTCTTAAATATATCAATTTTGTGATAATGAAGAGCATGAAGTGCAGCGGCTGTAGGCGAAGGGACCCAAGCACAATTCGCTCCAGCCTCTAAGTGAGAAATTTTCGTTTTTAACATATCGGCCATTTTATCTGGCATAGCCCACATACCTTTCCCTATTTGAGCAACACCTGAAAAACCACATTTTAATCCAATATCTACGTTATTGTTTTCATATGCATTTATCCAAGTAGATGATTTCATGTCACCTTTTTTAATCATTGGTCCAGC
>TARA_B100001121_G_scaffold181011_2_pt1 | contig 11986 bp, 8 predicted proteins | sample TARA_B100001121 | Tara Oceans TARA_B100001121 (sample SAMEA2622817) | marine metagenome | biome: marine biome (ENVO:00000447); feature: surface water layer (ENVO:00002042); material: "saline water (ENVO:00002010), including plankton (ENVO:xxxxxxxx)" | depth 5 m
TCCGGGGTCAGCTTCAACTGCACGACCCGTCCGATGCACACCACCATGACGGCCGCGATCCCAATGAGCAGCAGAGCGGTCCAGCTGTCGAGCCGATGGTGCTGCCAGGTTCGCGGGGGAGGCGATTCGTTCACGGCTGGTCCTGTGTTCCGACGGGAACGACGGTCCAGGGGCGGTTGATGGCGAGCCATCGGGTGGGATCCTCAGCCAGCCACTCCTTGAGGGCCGGGGCCCGGCAGGCTTCGGCGATCCGCTGTCGGGTGGTCCACATGGTCCGTCGCTGTTCCATCAGCAGCCGGTGCGTGTCGACCATCTCATGCACGATGGCCAATCGTTGCTGGCGGAACCCAAGCAGCGCCAGTGCGATGCAGGTGGCGACGAGGATGATGGTCATGAGCTTGGCGAACACGTGGCGGCTTCCGGATCAGCTGGAGGAACGTGGGTAGCGGAGTTCCATTCCGACCTGCAGGGCATCGATGTTGCCGATGACATCGCGGTTCATCTCGAACAGTCGTTCGGTGTCCCGCGAACTGCCCAAGAGCTTCTGGGCGATCTGGGACAGGGTGTCCCCGGGCTGGACGGTGTAGACCTCGAGCGGTTCGGGGCGGGCGGTCGGCTGCGGTGGGGCGTTCGTCTGTCCCATGGTCACGGTTCGAACCGGGGCAGGCCCTGGATCCGGGGTGGGCATGAGCAGGCGGGTGCCGACCACGAGGCGGTTGGGATCGGGCAGGTTGTTGTGGGAGGCCAACGCCATCGCCATCGCTTCGTCGCCGTACCAGGAGCCGGCGATCGTGCGGAGCGTTTCGCCCTCCTCCACGACGTGCAGTTGCAGTCCGGAGGGGACTTCGACCGGTTCATCCGCGGCGACCACCACCGGTTCCGCGGGACCGAACTCGACCAGGGGGGCGTCGGCGTCCTCGTCCACCAGCGGATCGATGGCCATTGCGAGGTCGGCGGTGACCTGACGGCTGGCCTCCGAGAGATGGTCCGAGATCAGCACACCGACGAAGAGTACGAGGCCGAATCCAATGATCAGAGCAAGTTTGTTTTCACGACTCATCGTTGCCAGCGTCCCTGCCGGCCGCGGGTGCGGCGCCCCTGAATCCCCTCACCGGCGGTGGGGGTGTGTGACGCCTTGGAGTCCCTGCGGTGTGCATCCGTGCGTCACCGGGCGGGAGGCGCCCCTGTTCAGGTCAGTTCCACGACTCTGAGCTTGGCGGATCGACTCCGTCGATTGGCCCGCTCCTCCTCCGCCGTGGCCCGAACCGGGCCCTTGGCGAGGTGGGAGACGAGCGACCGCCGCTGCAGGTCCGCGAAGGCCTTCTTGACCGGGCGGTCTTCGAGGCTGTGGAAGCTGATGATGCCGATCCTGGCATCCGACCTCAGCCATCCACCGGAGGCCGTCGCCTCCGCCCCGTGGGTGATGGCGGCCAGGAGGGCATCCAGAGCCACCAGTTCGTCGTTGACTGCGATCCGAAGAGCCATGAAGGTTCTGGTCGCAGGTTCCATTCGAGATGTCGCCGCCCGGCGACCGTAGGCTTCGCGAACGATTCGCGTCAATTGACCCGTAGTTTCAATCGGTTGCTCCTCGCGGGCTCGTACAACTTTTTGGGCGATCCGACGGGCGAGTGGCTCCTCTCCGAAGGTGTGGATCAGGTCCGCGAGTTCCGCCTCGGAGGCAGTCGCCACCACTTCAGCGGCCGAACGGCCGCTGGTGGTGTCGAAACGCATGTCCAGAGGGCCGTCCTGGCTGAAACTCATGCCCCGAGTCGCATCGTCCATCTGGGTCGAGGCAAAGCCCAGATCGGCCAGAACCAGATCCGCCCGGAGCCCCAGATCCTCGATGGTGCGATGCACGAGTCCGAAACTGCCGTGGACCGTATGCAGGGTCACGCCCGTTGCCGCCGCCTCCACCCGTTGGCGGGCGGCCCGTAGATTGCCTTCGTCCAGATCCAGCAGCACGAGCGTTCCCGTGGGGCCCAGCGTCCTGGCGAGGGCTTCGGCGTGCCCTCCCCGGCCCGCCGTGCAGTCGACGGCCACCTGGCCGGGAGCGGGGGCCAGCAGCGTCATGCATTCGTCGAGCAGGACGGGGATGTGAACGGGGGTCGTCATGATGTCAGTAGGATACGGGCGTGGAACAGCCGACGTCACCACCTCGCATTCTGACTCCGGCCGCCACGGTCGGCCTCGTGCTGGGCATCCTGAGCCTGGTGCTCAGCGGCTGCTTCGTGGTCGGACTCGTGCTGGGGATCATCGGCATCGTCTACGCACGCAAGGGGCAGCGGGATCTGGCGGCCAATCCCCACCACGACGGCAAGGGCATGGTGACCGCGGGTTTGGTCTGCAGCATCATCGGCGTCGTGCTGTGCACGCTGCAACTGCTGTTCTGGGCGGGCTACCTGCTGGTGATACTCGTCCTGGCCATCCTTGGAGATCCGACGGTCACCTGACCGTTCACATGTCCAGCAGCAGCCGCTCGGGATGCTCGATGCACTGCTTGAGGTGCACGAGGAAGCCGACCGCTTCGGCTCCGTCCACGATGCGATGGTCGTAGCTCAGGGCCAGGTACATCATGGGACGCAGGGCGATCTGTCCGGGGTTGTCCGGATCCTCGATCGGGCGGTTCTGGATGCGGTGCAGTCCGAGGATTCCCGACTGCGGCGGGTTCAGGATCGGAGTCGACATCATCGACCCGTACACGCCGCCGTTGGAGATCGTGAAGGTGCCGCCGGTCATGTCGTCGATGCCGAGCCGGCCTTCCCGTGCCTTGCCGGCCAGATCCATGATCGTGGTCTCGATCTCGGAGAAGGATCGTCGGTCCGCGTTGCGTATCACGGGAACGACGAGCCCCTTGTCGGTGCCGACGGCGACCGACATGTCGACGTAGTCGTGTTCGACGACCTCGTCGCCCTCGATGAAGGCGTTCACCAGCGGGTACTTGTGGAGGGCCGAGACCGCAGCCCGGATGAAGAAGGACATGAAGCCGAGCTTCACCCCGAAGCGGTCGTTGAACTCCTCCTTGTGGGCGTTCCGGAGGGCGATGACGTGCGACATGTCCGCTTCGTTGAAGGTGGTCAGCATCGCCGCGGTCCGCTGGGCGTGCACGAGGCGCTCGGCGATGCGCTGGCGGAGCTTGGACATCCGGGTCCGGCGTTCGCCGCGCTGCAGCGCGCCGTCGCCGGCGATGATGGGGGCCGCGGAGGCGGGGGCGTCGGTCGCCGACAGCACGTCGGACTTGGTGATCTTGCCGTGCAGTCCGGTGCCGGGCACGGAAGCGATGTCCACGCCGCGGTCCTCCGCGACCTTGCGGGCCAGGGGAGTGACCCGCACCGGAGAAGCCGCTTCGGTCGCATCCTCGACCCGGGCGGCGGGGGTGGAGACCGGTTCGGAGACGGTGGCCGACGGTTCCGCGGGGGCGGGGTCCGCCTGCGCGGGGCGTTCCGCTTCGGTGTCCACCGAACCGATCACCGCTCCCACGGGAAGGTCGGTGCCTTCCTCCTCGGTGACGTGGAGCACGCCGGCGGCCGGTGAGGGGAACTCCTGCGTCACCTTGTCGGATTCGATCTCGACGAGAATTTCATCCTTCTCCACCCAGTCTCCCTCGGCGCGATGCCAGCGTCCGAGTCGGACTTCGGTGATCGATTCGCCAAGACTGGGGATGACGATTTCAACGGCCATGGGACGAGTTGCTCCGGGTCAGTGGCTGGTGTTGATCGCAGGGTCGATGCCGATGGCCTCCACCACGAGCCGGTACTGCTCGGAGGCGTGCATCTTCGTGGAGGCGACGGCGGGTGAGTCGTTGGCCGGTCGGCCGACGTACCGGAGATCGGTTCCCAACTCTTCGGTGAACAGTTCGTTCATGTACGTCCAGGCGCCCATGTTCCGCGGCTCCTCCTGTACCCAGGTGATCTTCTCGACTCCATCGTAGCGTGCAAGGATCGTCCGGATGTCCTCGATCGGGAACGGATGGAGCTGTTCGACCCGCACGATGGCGGCGTGGGCGGCCTCGACCTTCTCCCGGTGGGCGATGAGGTCGTAGTAGACCTTGCCGGAGCAGAAGAGGACCCGGTCGACCGAAGCGGGATCCTTGATCGTTGGGTCGTCGATGACGTGCTGGAACCGGCCGTGTTCGAACTCCGACACGGGGGAACGGGCGGCGGGGTGCCGGAGCAGGCTCTTGGGGCTGCAGATGATCAGCGGGACGCGGAAGGTCCGCCGCATCTGCCGCCGGAGGAGGTGGAAGATCTGGGCCGGCGTGGTCGGATTCACGACCTCCATGTTGTCATTGGCCGAGAGCTGGAGGAATCGCTCCAGGCGTGCCGAGGAGTGCTCGGGGCCCTGCCCCTCGTACCCGTGGGGAAGGAGCATGGTCAGGCCGCTGTAGCGGGCCCACTTGCGGGCGGCGGACGCGATGAACTGGTCGAAGAAGACCTGGCCCGCGTTGGCGAAGTCCCCGAACTGGGCCTCCCACACCACGAGCATATTGGGGTCTCCGAGGGAGTAGCCGTATTCGAATCCGATGCAGCCGCCTTCGGTCACGGGACTGTTGTGGATGCAGATCCGGGCCTGCGATTCGTCGATGTGGTTCAGGGCGACGAACTCCTCGCCGCTCTCGGCGTGGAACAGTCCGGCGTGCCGATGCGAGAAGGTGCCGCGCATGACGTCTTCGCCGGTCAGCCGTACGCTCGTGCCTTCGGCCAGCAGGGTGCCGTAGGCCAGCAGTTCGCCCATCGCCCAGTCCATCGGTTCGTCCTGCTCGATGGCGTTGCCGCGCTGTTGCAGCAGTCGTTCGAGCTTGCGGTGGGGGATGAACCCTTCGGGAACGGATCCCAGGCAGCGGGCGACCTTGTCGAGCTGCTCGCGGGGGACACAGGTCTCCACCGGAGTCCAGTCGTAGGATTCCGAGAACCCGGCCCAGGCGCTCTGGTCGTCGAAGGCGGGGGGTGCGGGTTCGACGGGCTGCTCGCGTACGCGTTCCTGCGACTCGTCCATCAGGTTCTGGATGCGGCTGCGGGCCGACTCGTACTCGTCGCCGGTGATGACGCCCTCGTCCAGCAGGGCGTCTGCGTACTGCTTCACGACCGGCGCCATCCGCTTGATCGCCTCGTACATCTTCGGCTGGGTGAAGGCGGGTTCGTCGGTCTCGTTGTGTCCGTACTTGCGGTAGCCGTAGAGGTCGATGACCACGTCGCGCTGGTACCGCTGGCGGAACTCGAAGGCGAGCAGCATGACGCGGACGCACAGGTCCGGATCGAATCCGTTGACGTGGAAGACCGGAATGTCGTACGCCCGGGCGATGTCCGTGCAGTAGGAACCGGTGAACAGGTCGATCGGTTCCGTGGTGAAGCCGATCTGGTTGTTGATCACGATGTGGATGGTACCGCCCACCGTGTAGCCCGGCAGTTCGGAGAGGTTGAAGGTCTCCTGGACGATGCCCTGTCCCGGCAGCGATGCGTCGCCGTGCATGAGGACCGGAATGCACCGGTCGCGTTCGTCGTCGTTGCGCAGTCGCTGCTTGGCCCGCACTCGCCCCAGGCTCGCAGGATGTCCCCACTCCAGATGGGAGGGGTTGGAGGCCATGGAGAGATGCACCGAGTGTCCGCTGTCGGTCACGATGTCGCTGCTGTAGCCGCGGTGGTACTTGACGTCGCCGCCGCCCTGGATGAAGTCCTCGGCCCAGCTCTCCTCGAACTCGGTGAAGAGCTGTTCGTAGCTCTTCTGCAGGATGTTGACGAGTACGTTGATGCGGCCGCGGTGGGCCATGCCGAAGGCGACCTCCTCCGCACCGCCGCAGGCCGCCGCGTTGATGAGCTCGTTGAGCATCGGGATCAGGGATTCGTTGCCCTCGAGGCTGAACCACTTCTTGCCGATGTAGCGCCGCATGAGGAACTGTTCCAGACCGGTGGCCTGGACCAGTTCGCGCAGGATCCGCTTGCGCACGTCGGTCTCGAGGGGGCCGGTCAGCGGCAGCTGTTCGATCCGTTCCGTCAACCACCGCTGCTGTTCGAGGTTCCGGATGTGGGAGAGTTCGACGCCCAGTCGGCCGCACCAGCTGCGACGCAGGTGTTCCAGGACCGTCCGCAGGGTGGGGGTGTCTCCCACGGGAAGCGTCCCCGCGTCCACCCGGCGGTCGAGGTCGCCGTCGCCGAGTCCGAAGGCCGCGAGTTCGAGTTCCGGGGACGGGGCCGGCGCGGGTTCCAACGGATTCAGATGCGACGACAGATGTCCGAGGCTGCGGTGCCGTTCGATCAGCTGGTCGACCTGCGCCTGCAGCCGGTTGCTCGAGGCGTCGGCGAGCGCCGGGCGCACCGTGCCGTCGTCGTCGGTCGGGTCGGGCATGCGCTCCGCGCCGAGCTTGAACCCTTCGAAGTACGGATGCCACTGCGGGTCGACCGAAGCGGGGTCGTCGGCCCATTGTTCGTAGAGATGTTCCACGTAGGGCGCATTCCAGCCGTTGAGGGACGGGGTGGTGCCGTCTCCCGGCCGCTGGGAACCTGGAGGAGTTGTCGAACCGCTCATGGTCGCTTCAGCCGTTTGGTCGCCGGTCGGGGGACCTCGACACCGGTGTCGAGGCCTTCTCTGAAGGACCCCATTCTACCGGGGTTTCGTCGAAGATGAACCGCTGACGAGTCAGAGAAGTGATTGTGGATCCACATCCACTGCGATCCGACTGGCCGGTTCCAGGAGCAGACGCTCCTTGGCCTCTCCCAGAATGGCCTGAAGACGGGACGCGGAGGGGGCGACCACTTCGACCTGAAAGCGGAACGAATCGGCGATTCGGGCGATCGGACAGGGGGCCGGTCCCCGGACCCGGGTGTCCTGCCCGGCGATTCGGGCCACCTGCTCCGCGATGCGGGCCGCATCGGCCTCGCCCCGTTCGTGCCGGGGGTCACGCACCACGATGCGGGCCAGGCGGCCCGCGGGAGGAAGTCGCAGGACTTCCCGGTCGGCCAGTTCCGTCTCGGCGAATCCCGCGTAGTCGTGGCGGGCCGCGAGGGTGATGGCCCGGGACTTCGGATCCAGCGTCTGCACCACCACGTGGCCGGCGGCGGACCCACGGCCGCAGCGGCCGGTGACCTGGCTAATGAGTTGGAATGTGCGTTCCGACGCGCGGAAGTCGGGCATTCCCGCGGCGGTGTCCGCATTGATCACGCCCACCAGTCGCACGCCGGGGACGTCGAGTCCCTTGGCGATCATCTGGGTGCCCAGCAGGACCCGGGTCCGGCCCGCGGCGAAGTCGCCCAGCGCGGCGTGGAAATCCTGCATCGATCGCATGCTGTCGGAATCGACGCGGTGCATCGCCGCCGGCTCGCCGAGCTCCGGCCAGCGTTCCTTCAGTTCCTCTTCGATCCGCTGGGTCCCGAGGCCGAGCCGGGCCACGCCCTTCCCGCAGTCGGGGCAGCTGGTCGGCAGGCGGATCGCCGTCTCGCAGTGATGGCAACGAACGAAGCTTCCGCTGCGGACCGCGCCGCTGCGGTGCTCGACCATGGAGGCGTCGCAGTGGTCGCAGCGGAGCACCCAACCGCAGGCACGGCTGTTGCAGGTGATGTAGCTGGAGAATCCCCGCCGATTCAGCAGCAGCAGCACCTGGTCCCGCTGCTCGAGGGTCTGCCTGATGCCCGCGGCGAGGGTGGGCCCGATGAGGTGTCCGGATGTTCCCTGGTGGCGTCGCTCCTCCGTGATGTCGACGACCCGGACCGCCGGCAACGAAAGTCCGGGGGCCCGTTCCGGAAGCTGGTGCAGGGTGGCGACACCGCGGCGGGTCGCATTCCACCAGCTTTCGAGGGCGGGTGTCGCACTGCCCAGCACCACGGTGCAGCCGGCCAACTGACCGCGGCGGATGGCGACATCCCGACCGTGGTAGCGGGGCACGGTCTCCTGCTTATAGGAGGAGTCGTGCTCTTCGTCGACGACGATCAGCCGCAGGCGTTCGGTGGGAATCGGAGCGAAGACCGCACTGCGGGCTCCGAGCACGATGTCGGCCTCCCCTGCGGCGGCCATGGCCCATTGCTGGTGGCGTTGTGCGGCCGTCAGTCCCGAGTGGAGCACGGCGACGCGGTGATCGGGGAAGCGTCCGATCAGCCTCGCGCCGGTCTGGGGGGTCAGGGCGATCTCGGGCACGAGGACCAGGGCCATGCCTCCATCTCCGAGCACCCGCTCGATGAGTCGGATGTAGACCTCGGTCTTTCCGGATCCCGTGACCCCGTGCACCAGATGCGTCGAGAAGCCGTTGCCCAGTTCGGCGCCGATGGCGTCGATGACCCCTTGCTGCAGGGGGGTAGGGGTGTCGGGCGTCAGTTCCCCCGGGGTCGGAGTTCTCCATTCCGCCTCTATTTCGGTTCGCCGGTGCTCCACCAGTAGTCCGTCACGCAGGAGTCGATCGACGGGACCGGTGGTTCGAATACCGCTGAGCTGCTTCAGGCGATTGAGTTCCACCGGCCGCTGTTCCGGGGGGAGGGTGCGGATGGCCTCGAGGACGGTCCTCTGCTTGGCGGTGACGGAGGTCTCTCCGTCGGGTTCGGCCAGGTCGATCAGGCGGCGTTTCACGGCTCCGACTCCCCGTCGGACCGCCGACGGCAGCATGGCGGACACGGTCAGGCCGAGGGGCGCCTGGTAGTACCGGGCGACCCACAGGGCCAGGGCCATCAATTCCGGGGGGAGTCCGTGGGCCGAACCGTCCCGGCGAAGAATCCACTTGAGTCGATCGGCGTCTCCCGCCTCCGCCGAATCGCTGCGGTCGATCACGTAGCCGGGGGTCGGCGTGTCCCCTCGGCCCAGGGGCACCAGCACCCGCTCGCCGGTGATGAGATCCCCGAGCTCCTCCGGCACGACGTAGGTCAGTCCGTCCGGATAGCGGTCGAACCCACGCTCCACCGCGATGCGAGCGTAGCCGGCGTTCGTTTCCTCTGGGAAGAGCATGGCCATCTTGAAATACAGGATACGTTCCTGCCGCCGGATGGTCCCCGAAGCGGAAGAACCCTGTAGAATGTTCGCGTGCCCGAGGACGCGACCAAGGAAGCTCGTCTCGTACTTGAGGACGGTTCCGTCTTCACGGGTCGCTCTTTTTCCCATGCAACGTCGAAGTCAGGCTTCGGTGAGGTCGTGTTCAACACGGCCATGACCGGGTACCAGGAGGCCTTGACCGATCCCAGCTACCGCGGCCAGATCCTCGTGATGACGGCCACGCAGATGGGGAATTACGGGGTCAACGACGTCGATGTGGAGTCGGACGTTCCCCAGGTCGCCGGCTTCGTGATTCGCGAGGCATCGCGTCTCGACTCGAACTACCGCTCCCAATCCATGCTCGGTCCCTGGCTGGAATCCCACGGGATCCCCGCGTTGTGCGACATCGACACCCGGGCACTCGTTCGTCGGCTTCGCGTCAAGGGGGCCATGCGGGGCGTGATCACCACCGACGCCTCCCTCTCCAACGAGGAGCTGATCGAGCAGGTTCGCCGGTCTCCCTCGATGAGTGGACAGAATCTGGCCGCCGAGGCTTCGATCTCCGAACCCGGTCTGTGGGCCGAGGGGCTGATCCGCGTTCCGCCGACGCCGGAGCGTTCGGTCCGTCAGGGCGACGAGGTCTTCCGCGTGGCGGCGATCGACTGCGGAGCCAAGCAGAACATCTACCGGCACCTGGCCGAACGTGGCTGCGAAGTACACTTCCTGCCCTGGGACTGCTCGGCCGAGCAGATCCGGGAGTTGAAGCCAGACGGGCTCTTCGTATCCAATGGGCCCGGTGATCCCTCCGCGGTGGAACCTCTGATAGAGACGCTGCGTGAAGTGGCGGGGGAGATCCCGACCTTTGGGATCTGCCTTGGGCATCAGCTGCTCGCTCTCGCCCTGGGGGCGGAGACCTGGAAACTGCCCTTCGGGCACCGGGGGGCCAACCAGCCCGTCCGCAACATGGAGACCGGGCGGGTGGAGATCACCAGCCAGAATCACGGTTTCTGCGTTGATTGGAAGTCCTTGGAGGCCCTTGACTGCACGGTGACCCATGTGCACCTCAACGACCGGACGGTAGCGGGCTTCCGGCACGCCTCAAAGCCGATTTTTGCCGTCCAGTACCATCCCGAGGCCTCTCCGGGGCCCCACGATGCGGCCTATCTCTTCGATCAGTTCGTGGGATTGATGGCCTCTGGGGCGGCTCAGGACGGGGCTTCCGAAGTCACAGCCAAGGCTCCTTCGACCATCGAGGGTTGAGCCAGTGCGGGGCCCGGATCGGACCCCCTGAAGCAGGTTGAAAAACAGCGATCGCAGCCCCGCAGGCTCCTTGCGGATCTGCTCTCCGGCGGGGTAGACTTCGGGCTTCCCGCGGTCAGTATCGCGGGTTTCCGGATCCTCATATAGAGGATCCACACGGTTTCACACGCCCGAGCCGGTCCCGATCCGGCTTCGGTTCACCAAGTCCCTGCCTCGGGAGAGTCGAATGAAGTTCCAAGCCCAGCGGCCGCTTACGTCCATCCTGCTGTTGACGTTCGCGGGGTTGTCCTTGATCTGCCTGAACACCACGGTCCTGGCCCAGGCGGATGAACCGCCCGCCGACACCGCACCGGAGCAGGACACGGCTTCCGAGAACGAGGACACCTCGACGGAGTCCGCGCCCGAGCCGGACACGGTCTCCGAGTCGGAGCAGCTCGAGGCCAAGGTGAACGCATCCAATCTCGCGGCGCAGCGTCTTGCGGCCGAAGGCCGTTGGCGCGATGCAGCCAACAAGTTCGCCGAGTCGCTCAAGCTCATGCCCGACGACGAGCAGGCGAGGGACGGCTACCAGCAGGCGATGAACATGCTCAATCAGGGATCCATGCTCGAGACCGGCAGGGGTGTCGGCATGGCCTCCGTCGAGCAGCAGCTCCGGGAGCAGCGGCAGCGTGCGATCGCGGAGTACGACAACGCCTACCAGGACGCCATGGATCAGGTCGCCAAGGAGGACTACGCCGGAGCCGAGCGGACCATCCTGACCGCGGAGATCAAGCTGCGTCGAAGCCGCCAGTACCTGAGCGAGAGCGAGTTCGACCAGATGAACTCCAAGGCCGAGGACCTGCGGGTCCGCATCGGACAGCTCCGCTACAACGCCCGGCTGATGGCCGAAGAGGCCGCGAAGCAGGAGGCCGAGGCCGATCGCCAGACCAGCGAGGACCGCAGCCGCCAGGAACGCAACCGGATCATCGCGGAGAACCTCAAGCGCGTCCGCCAGCTCCAGATGGAGCTGAAGTACCGCGAGGCCCTGCAGGTCATCAACGAGATCCTCTTCATCGATCCGCACAACCCCGCGGCGCAGGCGCTGCGTGACGTCATCCAGCAGACCGAGCTGTACCGCGAGTTCAGCGATCTGCAGCGGAAGAAGAATCTGGCCTACGGCGAGACCGAGGTCGAGATGCAGAAGTCGCTCGTGCCTCCGCACGAGAACCTCTCGGGCCCCGGCGATCGTTCGATCTCCGGCCTGATGAGCTACCCCGAGGACTGGCCGCAGATCACGTATCGTCGCGGCGTCGAAGGCGGCTACAACCCTCCCCCGGAGGATCGTCGCGTGCTGGCCAAGATCGAGGCCACCCGCATGCCGATCGACTTCAACAACTACACATTCGAGCTCGTCGCCAACTTCTTCGAGCAGGTCTCCGGTCTGAAGATGTACATCGACTGGCCGGCCCTTGAACTGCTGGGCGTCGATCGCGAGTCCACGGTCATGCTGCAGCTGGCCGAGGTGCCGATGAACATCGCCCTCAACCGGGTGCTTGAGCAGCTCGGCGAAGAGCCGGACCATCCTTCATGGGCCGTGCAGGACGGCATGCTGCTGGTCTCCTCCAAGGAGGCCCTGCAGGACCGCAAGGTCCTCGTGGTCTACGACGTGCGTGACATCATCATGCCGATTCCGGACTTCGACAACGCTCCGACGCTCGACCTGGGCAACTTCGGCGGCGGCGGCGGTGGTCTCGGCGGCGGCGGCTTCGGCGGCGGCGGCGGCATCGGCGGCGGTGGTGGCGGC
>TARA_B100001121_G_scaffold88478_1_pt1 | contig 11946 bp, 13 predicted proteins | sample TARA_B100001121 | Tara Oceans TARA_B100001121 (sample SAMEA2622817) | marine metagenome | biome: marine biome (ENVO:00000447); feature: surface water layer (ENVO:00002042); material: "saline water (ENVO:00002010), including plankton (ENVO:xxxxxxxx)" | depth 5 m
GATTTAGGTTTGATTCCAGTAAGAGACAAAAATCTTTATATAATAATAAAAAATGGAATAATAACATTAAAATTTTAAATTATTATAATAGAAAAAATTCATTGAACAACAAAGAACAAGAAGAGTATGATGAACATCTTAGAAAATATTTTAATAAATATATGGAAGGATATTATAATGTTAATTACTTATCAAAAAATCTTAAAGATAAAGATTTTAAATATAAAAATACAATACTACAAAAACAATATAATTTGAGATGGCAAGGTTATTCAATGTATTATCATTTTTAATAGAAAATTGAAATAAAATAATCTATTTAAATAAGTGTTAAATAGATTAAGTATAATGAGTTCGCAAAGAATCCGTCACGCGTTCTTCTCTGAGACGCAAAAACAAAAGATTAAAATGAATAAATTTATGATTTGGAAGGATAATAAAAAGGTGCATTTCTCTACTAATATATACTTGACTACAGATGGTCGTGAAGTAGAAGCTACCCAAGTATGTGCAGATGTGGACAGTTATAATAAAAAAACCTTTCCAGATTTTGTATATTTGGGACAGGTAACAAAATGGGTAAGAGTAGTTAAAGACGATTGATATGAGTAAACATTGCTCTTTCAATACTTGATTCAGGAGTAAATCCTTCCCATCTTGTATAAATACCATTCATACATTTGCACAATGCACACTCACATTCACTTTCTTTAAATTCTTCTTCCTCATCGGTTATAAAATCATCTTCTTCCTCGTCATCATCTTCTTCTTCTAGAATTCTATTAATAGTTTTTTTCATTTCTTCACATTGTTCTAGCATATTTGGTCTTTGTTTTACAAAGAAAGTTTCTAACATTAATCCTCTTTTAATGTCTTCTGCTGTTATGGTTTTTCTATTGGCGTGTTTAACATACTTGTCTGCTGTAGTAACAGCATTTTCCATAAAAACAAGAACAATAGATGCAATATTTTCAGTAGGGTCTTCATGGACTAAATTATCAAAGCCCGATTTCATAAACGAGTAATCAGCCATTGTATATAAATAATTTATTTTATTCTAAATTATTTAGATTCAATTTTTTATAATAACTTATTTTATCTATCAAAAATTGAAATAGAACTAACAATTTATACTGTCTATAAAAATGACAACAAAAGCAAAAATCCCCGAATTTAGATTGTTTGATTTTCAAGTAGAAAATACAACATATGATACTTGGGATGATGAAAAAGGTCAAGATAACAATAAATTTCTAGTTAAAATGTTTGGAATGGATGAGAAAGGCAAAACATATTGTATTTATGTCAAGGGATTTCAACCCTTCTTTTATGTATTAGTTCCAGATACTTGGGGAAAAAGAGAAACTATTAGTTTTAAACAATATCTAAAAATGCAATTAGATGAAAGATTTGAAAATAGTATAACATTTTGCAAGTTAAGGGAAGGTAAAAAGTTATATGGATTTGATAATTTTAAAGACTATAAATTTCTACAAGTTGGTTTTAAAAATGTAACAGTATTTAATAAGGCAAAAAAATTGTGGTATCACGATAATAAAGATTTTAAAAAGCGAAGATTAAAGAAAAAAGGATTGGAATATGAAAAAGATGTATTTGTAAAATTATATGAAGGTGGATTACCGCCTCTATTGAGATATTTTCACATTCAGGATATTAGTCCTTCTGGGTGGGCAACATTTGGTCATTCAGTTAAAAAGGTAAAACTTCCAAATAAAAAAACAAATTGTAAGTATGAGTATGAAACAAAGTGGGACAATATAATCCCAATGCATGAAAAAGAGTCATCTACACCGATGAAAGTAATGAGTTGGGATATTGAGGCTTCTTCTAGTCATGGAGATTTTCCAGTAGCAAAAAAGTCATATAGAAAAATGATTGGAGAGATTATTCAATATTGGACAAAAAATAAAAATGATATAAAAAAAATGAATCCTGCTGAAAAACAACAATTGTTAATTGATTTAACAAAGGCAGCTTATCGCTATAAAAAGATAGATGGAATTAGTAGAGTATATTTGCAAAATAGAAATAGGAAACCAAGTGAGGAAAAGGTTAGTTATTTGATGACACAAATAATATCTCATACAATAGGAGATTTATTAGAAAGAAGAGAATTAGATGAGGATGACTATTGGGAGCGTAGAAAATTGGAAGCAATGGATGAGGAAGAATTGGCTGCTTATAAAGATTGGGATTTATATATTCCTCCAGAATTTAAAAAGAATAATATTTTGTATTGTTTATCTGCTAGATTTGATGCAGGTAAGAAGTTAGATATATTGGACAAGGCATTACAATACGATTATAAGAAGAAAATTCCTGGATATTTGCCAAAATTAGAGGGTGATAAATGCACATTTATTGGAAGCACATTCTTAAAATTAGGAGAAAAGGAGCCCTATTACAATAATATGATTGTTTTGGATAAGTGTGACAAAACACCAGAAGTTCCAAATAGTGAAATAGTTTGGAAAAAGAAAGAAAAAAATGTTTTATTAGAATGGGCAAAATTAATAAAAAAGGAAGACCCTGATGTTATTATAGGATATAATACTTTTGGTTTTGATTGGCACTTCTTATTAGATAGAGCAGATGAGTTAAGAATAACTGATGAGTTTCTAGAAACAATGAGTAGAAATAAAAAAGAGAGAAAACCAAAAGATATGATTGTTAAGAGTACAACAACTGTAGCTAGTGGAACATATGAGTTGGTATATGTGAAAATTCCAGGTAGAATTCAAATAGATTTATATAATTATTTCCGTAAAAATGAAAACTTACCAGCATATAAGTTAGATTATGTAGCATCGCATTTTATAGGAGATATAGTTAAAGATTATGAAGTTGAAGGAAATAAAACAAAAATTATTAGTAAAAATTTGATGGGACTAAAAAATGGACATTATATTGTATTTGAAATATTAGGTCATTCATCAGATAAGTATAAGGAAGGTAAAAAATTTAAAATTAACAATCTACAAAAAGATTCATTTACAGTTAATTATAAAATAGATATTAACAAAAAAAATAAATTTAGATGGTGTTTAGCTAAGGATGATGTTACGCCTCAGGATATTTTCAGGTTAACAAATGAAGGTCCATCATCTAAGGCTATTGTAGCAAAATATTGTTTTCAGGATTGTAACTTAGTTCATAATTTAATGATTAAAAATGATATTTATACTGCAATGGTGGAACAGGCAAAAATTTGTTCTGTTCCCATTGAATTTATAGCAATGAGAGGTCAGGGGATTAAGTTGTTGAGTTTTATTGCAAAGGAATGTAGAAAAATTAATACATTTATGCCAGATTTACCGAAGATAATGAGCAATGATGGTTATGAGGGTGCTATTGTGTTGCCTCCTAAGGTAGGTTTATATAGAGACAATCCAGTAGCTTGTAATGATTATTCATCGCTATATCCTAGTTGTATGATTAGTGAAAACATATCACATGATACTAAGGTTTGGACAAAAGAATATGATTTGGATGGTAACTTGATTAAAATTTGGGGTGAACGAGATAGTAGTGGAAAATTTATATATGATAATTTGCCAGATTTTAAATATGTAGATATCCAATATGATACTTACAAATATGTAAGAAAGACCCCATCTTCTGCGGCTGAAAAAATAAAATGTGGTAAAAAAATGTGTAGATATGTTCAGTTTGAGGGAGAAAAGAAAGGAATTATGCCAACAGTATTGAGAGAATTGCTAGCGTCTAGAAAAGCAACTAGGAAACTAATTAAATTTAAAACAGTAACATTAAAAACAGGAGAAAGTTATAGTGGATTATTAAATAAAGGAGAAGAAGAATATACAATAATTCCGGAAAAAGGTGATAAAATCGTAGTAAATAAAGATGATGTTGAGAAGATTGAAGATACTTACAATGATTTTATGAAAAATGTATTCGATAAGAGACAGTTAAGTAAAAAGGTTGTAGCTAATTCATTATATGGTCAATCAGGTGCAAAAACGAGTGCATTTTATGATAAGGATATTGCTGCATCAACAACAGCAACAGGTAGAAAATTATTATTATATGCGAAAAGAATTATAGAAGATTGTTACGCAGACAGAGTGGTAGATACAAAAGATTATGGAAAGGTAAGAACTAGGTCAGAATATATTTATGGAGATACTGATTCGGTGTTCTTTACATTTAATCTAGAAGAACTTGATGGAACAAAAATTCGTGGAAAAAAAGCATTAGAGATTACAATTGAATTAGCTATACAAGCGGGAGAATTGGCAACAATGTTCTTAAAAAAGCCACACGACTTAGAATATGAGAAAACATTTATGCCGTTCTTATTGCTATCTAAAAAAAGATATGTTGGAATGTTATACGAAACAAATCCAAATAAATGTAAAATGAAGTCAATGGGAATTGTATTAAAAAGAAGAGATAATGCACCTTGTGTAAAGGATTGTTATGGTAATGTAGTAGATTTGCTTATGAAAGGAGAATCAGCAGATGTAGCTGCAAATTTTGTAAAATCATATGTGAAAGATATGGTTGATGAAAAAATAGGACTAGAGAAATTAATTATTAGTAAATCTTTGAATGGTTTCTATAAAAATCCAGATTCAATTGCACACAAAGTATTAGCAGATAGAATAGCAAAAAGAGACCCGGGTAATAAACCATCTGTAGGGTCTAGAATACCATTTGTTTATATACAAACAAAAGGTAATGTAAAATTACAAGGTGATAAGGTTGAAACTCCGGGTTTTATAAAAGAAAATAAACTGAAACCTGATTATTCATTTTACATAACAAATCAAATTATGAAACCAGTGACCCAGATATTTAATTTGTTATTAGAGCAAATGAGTCAATTTAATAAAAAGACAAACTTAGCTAAATATAAAAAAGATTTGCGAATTATAGAAGAAAAATATAGCGATAGTGAAAAGAAAATTACAGAAAAAACAACTGTTTTAAGAGATAAAATGGTGAAAAAGATAATATTTGAAGAATCATTGAGAAAATCTGATAATGCAAAGAAGGGTCAAAAAAGTATTAGTTCATTCTTTTCAAAGAAATAAATAAATATATATTTGAATTAATAAATATATATTTTTAATTTAATATGTTTCTTCATCATTGTCTATATCTTCTATTAATTCCGGTGGTTCATCTGTATCACTAGTGTTAGTAGAGTTATCATAAGTAGATACTGGAGCAGGAACAAATAATGAATATTCAGCTGAAATAAAATTCCCTGAATTATCTGGATTATTAATAGCGGTTGCCATTTGTGATAACATAGCATTTGATAACTGTGTAACAGCAGTGTTAAATTCATTTCCTAAATCAAAATTAAAAGAAACATCACTAGGCATATTCCATGATAAATCAAAACTAGATTGTCTAGCCAAATTTCTAGGTAAAAATGTATTAAAATTTCCAGATGAATCGTTATTAAAAGAAAATACACTAGAATTTGATGATAAATCAAAAGTGTTATTTGAAGGTATCATAGGAGGGCTCGCGGCAGCTTCTGCATAAGTGCTAGGAGGAGATAACTCACTACTTATATTATATCTACAAATAGGACATCTATGGTCAAATTCGTTAAGATATGTATTGAGAGCGTCAGCCATAAAAAGATGGCCGCAATAATCAATTCTTGCAACTCTACTATCATCGGTAAATTCTTCTTGTGTTATAGGTCCCAAGGTTTGGTCTGTAGAATTTGAAATATCTCTCCAATCATGATAACTAACATTTCTAGAAATATCAATGGCACGAGTAGGACGACGGGTAGTAGGAGTGTATAAGGTAGATTCTAATATTTGATTTAATAAATTTCTTCTTCTATTTCTAGTTATTCTATTATTATTTCTAGAAGACATTCTAGTGGGATTTACAAATGAAGCAGGTCTAGGTCTAACATTTCTTCTGTTTCTAGTGTTACCCGGATATCTTAGGGGAGATTGTGCAAATGAGCGTGGTCTAGGACCTGGTGGAGCCCAAGTAGGTCCAAAAGTCTGTTGATTAGTAGAATCTAAAGGTGGAAAATCAGTATTATTATTTAAGAAACCAAATCCTTGATTAGTATTTCCATTAGTTATAATTGTTGCAAGATATCTTTGTAATAATCTATTTACATCTAATGTTGACCGTTCATTACTTTCAATGAAACTTCTTATTAGATTAGTCTGATTTCTAGTTTGCTCTCTTATAACAGCTATATATTCTAGTAATAGTATTTCCAATGAATTTCTATGATTTCTGTTTGACATTTATATATTATTTATTAAATGTGTTTAAATGTAAATAATGTTATTATATTAAAATACTATGCTATCTGTAGAAAAAGAAATTGAAACTAAGGCGACTAGTAGTGAATGTAGGAATGAATTTAATAAATTTAAAGATGCAGGATTTACTGGATTAGCAAATCTTGGTAATACCTGTTTTATGAATAGTGCTCTTCAGTGTTTATCTCACACTTATGAACTTAATAATTTTTTAGATAGTGAAACTTATAAAACAAGATTAAATGATAAACCAGAATCATTGATTTTATGTGAATGGGATAATTTACGAAAGATGATGTGGAGTGAAAATTGCACAATTTCTCCTGGGGGGTTTGTAGGAGCTATTCAAAAGGTAGCTAGAATTAAAGATAGAGTTATATTTACTGGCTGGGCACAGAATGACTTAACAGAATTTTTACAGTTTATTACAGAGTGTTTTCATGAATCAATATGTAGAGAGGTAGAAATGAATATTCAAGGAAATGCTATAACAAATACAGATAAACTAGCGTTAGCTTGCTTTAAAATGATGAAAAATATGTATAAAAAAGAATATTCTGAGTTTTTGAATATGTTTTTTGGAATACATGTATCAAAAATTAAGTCATTAGAGAGCGATTATTTAAATATAACACCTGAGCCTTTTTTTAATTTAAATGTTCCAATCGCGCCTGAAAAAACTTTAGAAAAGTGTATATCATTATATACTGCAACTGAGAAATTAGATGGTGATAATAAGATATTAAATGATAAAACAGATAAAAAGGAAGAAGCAGAAAAAAATATTAGATTTTGGAGTTTGCCAGAAGTATTAGTTATAACTGTAAAAAGATTTGATAACAATGGTAGAAAGAATCAGCAAATGATTGATTTTCCATTAGAAAATTTAGATATGCGCGAGCATATAGTAGGATATGATAAGGATTCATATATTTATGATTTATATGGTATTTGTAATCATAGTGGTGGGACAGCAGGAGGGCATTATACTGCTTATGTAAAAAATTCAAATGGTAAATGGTATCATTTCAATGATACAAATTGCAATGAAGTAGATTTAGGAAGTTTAAAAAGTCCCTATGCATATTGTTTCTTTTATAGAAAACAAAAAAAGTAATACAATATATATATAATGAACTCAGTAGATGTATCTCCAAGTAGTGGATTTTCACATATATATGATTCTATGAATAATTCATTAAGTAATGCCAATCCGCTTGTTTTGGTAGCACTTACCTTAATAATTATTTTTTATTTTATTGTATTTAGTTATTTAGGATATAGTATGAATTATTCCCAAACACAAGAATCTGGAGGAATGAGAGTAGTAGAAATTATAATGTGGGGATTAATCGTATTTTTAGTTTTAATTAATGGAATACAATATTTTTTTAAGATAGATGTTAAAACAGCAATTAACAATTTATTTAAAGGAAAACCTGAAGTTGATATAAAAATAGAACCTGAAAAAAAATTTGTTGAGAAAAAGGGAAATAGTTTGGTAAATAATCTAGAAAAAGACTTAGGTTTAGGTAATTTAGAAGGTGGTATAGGAGGTGAGGTATTTAATATTCCTGGAAATGAATATACTTATGATGAGGCGCGTGCATTATGTAAAGCATATGGTGCCAAAATAGCAACTTATAGCCAAATAGAGAACGCTTATAAAAGTGGAGCAGAATGGTGCAATTACGGATGGTCAGATAATCAATTAGCATTATTTCCTACTCAAAAAACAACCTGGAATAAATTACAAAAAATTAAAGGTCATAAACACGATTGTGGAAGACCGGGTATAAATGGTGGATTTATTAAAAATTCTAATGTTAGATTTGGTGTAAATTGTTATGGAAATAAACCAAGTATAACTAAAGAAGAGCAGGATTTAATGAAAAAAGCAACACCTTATCCATTAACTGAAGAAGACCGTAAAATGAATCACCTAGTAAAAAAATATAAGAAAGATTTAGATACAATACTTGTATCACCTTTTAATTACAAGGCTTGGAATAGAATTTAAATTCCTTAAAATAATCCAACCAATAAATCCAATTATAAATGCGCAAAAAATAGTTTTTAATTCATTTTCATTATCAAAAGGTATTCTACTTATATAATCATGAATATATCTAGTATCAGGTGGATATGTTCTTACATTATTTATTCTCCTTCTATTATTTATTCTTCGAATTAAAGTATGTCGTCTAGTTGGAGTTTTATTATTGTATCTTAAAGGTTTTTCACAGTTTTGATGACATATTATACAAGTTTTATTATCTTTCCACCATTTATAATAACATTTATAGTGTGTATAATATTTACATTCACAATTTAAAATTAATTTAGCAGGTCTAGATACTGGTTCTAAGCATATACTACATGTTTTGGGCATTGTTAGTAATTTATATAATTATTAACAATTCTATTTAAGTTTTCTTGTCTTCTTTTTTCTTTTTCTACGATTCTTCTTCGTTTTTGTATTGCTCTTTTTTCTTTGTTCACCCAAATGTAAAAGTTTTCTATATAAATCTTCCTTAACAACACCACCTTGAAAATTTCTATTAAATTCAAATCTATTTTCTCTGTCTAATTGTTTATTTAATAAAGCCAATCCCACTGGAATACCTAATTGATTTTTGTGAAATTTACCCTTGCCACCACCTATCATTGCAGGAAGATTTGAATCTTTTAATAAGTTTTCAAATTTATAGCCCATACTTAACACATCACCACCTTTTTTGTAAATTGCAAAATCACTTTTTTCCATTATATATATCTTTTATATTTATTTATTTTTTTTATTTAATAACGCTGATGCTAGACTAGGACATTCATAAAACAAACTTATGTCATATTTAACAGATATATAATTAAAGATTAATTCTGCAAATGATTCTCCTTGCTCATTTTCCCAGTCTTTACCAAATAATCCTTCTTCTCTAAATGCAAGATTAAATTCATTATATACATTAACTAATTTATGTTTTAGCTTACTTTCAAAAGCATCATAATGCTCACATAACATAATTTCTCTGGTTTGATTGCATTCTAAAAAATCCTCTAAATTTAATGTTTTTAAATATTCAACTGGGTCCATTTCCTCATCATCTTCTTCTTCGTCTTTTCTAAGTGTTTCTCGTTTAGGCATGATAACTACACTCCTTATATACAAAAGAAGCTATTTCATCTCTAAGTCTTTTTTCATTTGTAATAACATAACCTGATTTATTAATTGTACTACAAACCTCCTTACATAAATGAGTCATTATTTCTCGAATAGAAACATTTTTATCGGTATAATTATTAAGCCATTCTTGAAATTTTTTTTGTCTTCTTTCTTCTTCATATTTTCTTTTTGCATTATAAATTCTTTCTAGTCTTTTATCAGGTGTATATTCTTCTTTTTCTTCTTTTTTTGTTTTTATAACATTCCAGGAACTTAGATTGTTCATTAAATAATTAATTATGATACTAATTATTTAAACCTTTTATGCATATGTTCTTTTTATATCATAAACATATTTGCTTTCCCTTTTATTTTTAATTGCTTCAATTATAACATTAACATGCTCCTCATTTTGAATACATTCACTCAATACTTCTTTAACTAATTTAAATGTTAATGGTGCGGTTTGCTTTACATTTTGAAATTTTAATTTACCATCACTAATCTGTATAACTGCGTTTTCTAAATTATTAGATTCAGCATAAGTAAATATATTACTGGTTAAAGAATTTCTATTAGTTCTTAATTCTTTAACTTGTTGGTTTAATGTTTTAATTTGATTGTCTATGGTAACCCAGTTTTGAATATTTTTTTGAAACTCAGAACTCATTATATATATCATATAAATAGGTTTTTAATACATTTATACGATATTATTTAACGACGGCGGCGGCTTTTAGATTTGCGGCTCTTTTTGCGTTTCATTGTTTTCTTACGAATAACGCGCTTCTGCTGTGCTTTCTGTCCCTTGTAAAGAAGGAATGGAAGGAGAGCAGTTCTGAGAGCACCTACTAGTGAACCACCTTTAGACTTACGGGACTTACGGGACTTTCTACGAGATTTACGACTACGATGACGGCGTGCCATTATAATATATAAAAAGAAAATTATGTTTTTTTAGATATAAATATTTTACTTCTAAGCAACAATATAAATATTCCTAAAATTAATAAAAAACTAATAAAAACGAATATAATTGATAAGAAAATGTAGGGATATATTTCCTTTACTAACATATCAATTAATGGACGCATTAATTCCTTAAATTCATCTTTTACTTCTTTTCTGTGTAAAACATTTAGACATTCATTAATTATTGTTTCTTTCATATCCATATTATTCTTTGTATATATTTTTATTATCAATGCGTAACTAGTTAAAGGTAATTTTCTAAATTTTTACAAATGGATACTATGTTAAGTCCAGACAAAGATTATCCTTTTGATAGAATTAAAATTAAAACACCCAAAGCTGTTCAAGGAGGCACATATTGCTCTAATTTAGAAATAGATGACGGACCTATTATTATTCAAACTCCTAGATGTAAAACTAAAAATGGTATTCATAGAACTTCAAAACAAATTTATTGTGATTTACTTATGAATCAAGACCATAAACCATTTCTAACTTGGTTAGAAATGTTACAGGATAAAGTAAGACAACTTATTTTAGAAAATAGTCATAGTTGGTTTCATGATGAACCAACAATGGATGAGATAGAATATAATTGGAATGATTCTGTAAGAACTAGAAAAGATTATTATTTAATAAGAACATTTATTCATAAACCTAAAGGTATTAATAAGATTGCACTCCAGATATATGATACAGAGGAAAATTCATTAACTATAGACCAAGTTGATAGTAGTAAAAAAGTTGTTTCTATTTTAGAAATAATTGGATTAAAGTTTTCAAGTAATAGTTTTCATTTAGAGATTTGTTTAAGACAACTTATGATTATTAATGAAAAACCAATTTTTAATAAATGTTTAATAAAATTAAATTCTAAAAAACAGTCTGGAGAGAATATTGAAATAGAAAACAACTTTGAAAATAAAAAAATAGAACCAGAAATTGATGAGGTTGTTTTAGATAAAAAAGATGTTCAAATTGAAGATAACATTGTAGATACAAACACTAATAATTTAGTAGATAAAACAGATAATTTAGAAAATGAAACTGTTAATGATAATGATGGTGATATAATTGAGGATGAGGAAGATTTGGATGAATTAAAAGAAATTATACCAGAAAAAGAAAATAATATTAATTTTTCAATTAATAATAAAGAAATTATAGAGAAACCTTTAGAAAAGACTAATGATTTAGAAGAAATAGAACTTAATGTTAATGAAGATGAACCAATGACATTAAAAGAACCAAATGAGGTTTATTTAGATATTTATAAGGCAGCTAGAGAAAAAGCAAAGAAGGCAAAAAATGAAGCTATTAAGGCATATTTGGAAGCGAAGAAAATTAAGGAACTTTATATGTTGGATGTTATCGATAGTAGCACCGATGAGGAAGAAGAAGAAGAAGAAGATGAAATATTTAGCGAAAACTGAATCGATTCTGAAAAATTTTATGTTTAGATTAATATATAATGAACATTGCAAAGTCTCTCAAGAAATTAGCAAGCAACCA
>TARA_B100001121_G_scaffold163067_2_pt1 | contig 11932 bp, 9 predicted proteins | sample TARA_B100001121 | Tara Oceans TARA_B100001121 (sample SAMEA2622817) | marine metagenome | biome: marine biome (ENVO:00000447); feature: surface water layer (ENVO:00002042); material: "saline water (ENVO:00002010), including plankton (ENVO:xxxxxxxx)" | depth 5 m
GTCATCTTCAAGACTTGCACTAACTCCTTCAGGAAACGCAGCAGAGCCAATGGATAAACTGTCACCAATTCCAAGATCAGTAACATCAAATTGAAGAGTTTCAGGCAAATCTTTTGGCAAACAATGAACTTCCATATCGTGTAATAATGTATCCAATACACCACCCTGTTTGATGCCAATAGGATCACCCGTAAGTTCGATAGGTACTCTAGCATGAATTTCGCTGTCTTCCTGGACGGCATTGAAATCAACATGGAGAATATCACCAGAAATCTTGTGGTGCTGAATATCTTGAATCAATGCCAACTTGTTTGCTTCTTTAGCTCCTTCAATTTGTAGATTCACAAGTATCTGCTCACTGGCACTATTCCTTAAGATATCTTTAATAGTATTGCCATCAACCTGCACAGCATAACTGTCCTGAGATGCTCCATAAACAACACCAGGAATCTTTCCTGCTCTGCGTAAACGACCTGATTCGGCACTTCCGATGCCATCTCTTTTTTCTGCGTTCAAATTAACTTGATCAGCCATAACTTTATGAATTTTTGGGGATTCCTATAAATTCCTCATTACAATGAGGGCGGCAACACTATTACTACTTATTGACGATGTCAAAAAGAGATGTCACAGACTCGTCGTTTTCAATACGACGAATTCCTTCCCCCAATAGGGAAGCTACGCTTACTGCAGTGACTTTTTCCCCTTTAGCCATAGGAGTACTGTCAGTAGTGATTAATTCTTCAATACATGATTCCTTGAGTCTCTCAAGGCCGATTTCGCCCAAAACTCCATGTGAAACACCAGCATAAATTTTACCAGCGCCGTTTTCTTTCAGTAATTGTGCTGCCGAACATAATGTTCCCGCGGTCTCTGTCATATCGTCAACTAACATCACATCCTTGCCATCCACTTCACCAATCAAATTCAAAGCTTCAACTTCAGTAGCGCTAATCCTTCGTTTCCCGACGATAGCCAAAGGCGCATCAAGAGCCTGAGCATATGCATCGGACATTTTTAAACCACCAACATCAGGCGATACCACTGTTAAATTATCAATTCCTCTATTTTTAAGATAACCTATCAAAACCGGTGCGGCATAAAGATGGTCTACCGGAATGTCAAAGAAGCCTTGAATCTGTCCGGCATGAAGATCCATAGTCAAAACCCTATTAACTCCTGCGGCATCAAGTAAGTTAGCCACCAACTTTGCGGTAATAGGCACTCTAGGTTGATCTTTTCTATCCTGCCGAGCATAACCAAAAAATGGTATTACCGCAGTGATTCGTTTTGCACTCGCTCTTTTGGCCGCATCAACAGTAATGAGTAATTCCATTAGATTAGAATTAGTGGGTGGACAAGTTGGCTGGATAATGAAGACATCCTGACCTCTGATATTTTCATTAATTTTCACAAACGTTTCACCGTCGGGAAAGGCTTTAACCATTACATCACAAAGTGGGACGTTTAGATATTTGGATATATTTTGAGCTAACTCTGGATGTGCTGTTCCTGAAATTAATTTCATTACTAAATTGCGAATACTCTTTATAGGCTCCTAATTCAATTGAAATCAATTAAATCTTAGGAACAATTATCATTATAGATTGGGAATCCTTGCATCATGAAGGAAAATAATTAAAATCTTAACTCACTTCCTTTTTTAAAATCACAAATAAATTGGTCAATCCACTTAAATATCATGGCGTCTAAATCAGAACCTAATGTGGATTTAACAAATAGTAATAGGTTAAAAACACCCATCATTTCTAACCTCAATTGGTTAGCGTTGTTAATCATATCCTCATTAGTGGGTACGTTTTGTTACTTTTACTGCATTATTCCAATATTTGGGAATTTTAGGGAACTATCAGTCGTAGAATGGATGTGGGCAGTCTGTGGAAAAAAAGAATACGATTATGGTCACGGAAGGTTTGTTCCATTGGTCATATTATTTTTAATTTTCCGGAGTCGAAAAGAGATTCTGAGCAGTGAGAAATCCTCTGAGTGGTGGGGACTAGCTTTTTTAATTCTTGGTATGCTCTTCTACGTTATATCAGTGAGAACAATTCAGGCAAGAATCGCTGCAGGCTCCATTCCTTTTATAATATATGGACTTATTGCTTTCATATACGGGAGAAAAACCGCAAAATTTTTCATTTTCCCACTCCTGTTGCTTTATTTTGCTATTCCTCTCCCCGGGCTGACACAAGCTACCAATGGATTACAAATATTAGCTACAAAGATTGCCTATCATCTTTCAATACTATTTGGGGCAGAAGTGATGGCGGCCGGAACTGAAATCCAATCGACCAGCGGGAATTGGGATGCATTAAAAATTGCCGAGGGTTGTTCAGGAGTCAGATCTCTTATCGCTTTAGTCTTTGTTGCCTCCGTTTATGGATACATATCACTAAACAAAATTTGGAAATTCATCTTATTGGTTATTTCATCTTTGCCACTCGCCATTATAGCAAACGCTATAAGGGTGACCACTATAGTACTTATGGCCGAGTACTGGGACGCTGAATTTGCAGCCCATACTTATCACAACTTTTCAGGTTTTTTGTTTTTCCCCTTAGGAATATTTGGAATCATTTTAGTAAGCTTTTTATTAAATTCAGGTTTTAAGCGTAAACAAAAAATAATTAGTAGACAAATTGTGGCAGGAAAGGATTTAAAGACCCAAAACGAAAATGATTCGTAAACTAATAACAGCCCAAATCATTTTACTATTAGGACTTGGTAGCATCTATTTTCTACCAAGAGGGTACGATATAAGAGAATCAGCCATAATCATGGTTTTGCCAAACAAGGTAAATGAATGGTTCGGCGAAACTATGGAAACAAGCGAAGTCGTTATTAACGCTTTGGCCGACGATACTAACTATTCGCAATCACAATACAAAAGAAGAACCCCGAATACTGAAGATAAAATAGATGTTATTAATACTTTTATTGTTCTATCAGGCGATGACATGAACAATAGTATTCACAGACCTGAAAGATGCCTGGCGGCACAGGGCTTCGAGATACTTGCCTCTGAAGAGAGAGTAATAAAAATTAACGATAATATTCCTATTCCGGTGAGAAGGCTCGTTTCAAGACATCTTAATACAGGATTGGAGCAGGTGTCATATTATTGGTTCACGGGGGCAAAAGTCATTACCGCTGGTCACTACAGCAGAACAATGACCGATATTTTGGATAGGTTGACGACTGGCACTAATCAACGTTGGGCATTCGTTACTATCACCAGTCCAATTATCAAGGGGGAAAATACACACCCCTTTGCACAACATAGCGTTGAGGAGACTGACTTCATGGTCACAGATTTTATCTCCAAAATCTTTGGAGAAATTCATAACACCGAACAAATTGGTTTTTCAAAGCAAGCCAACCCTTCGTAAATATTTATCAATCTGAGATGACATTTTTCATCAAGAAATTAGTTCGTCGCCCAGAGCTGATATTTAGACCCCTTCAAATAATCAAACGGGTGATGTGGATTTTTTCAAAAAATACCAAGACTAAAAAAGTTGCTCTGCCATGGGGCATGAAGATAAACGCATGCCCAAGAGACAGAATTGGCTCATCTATTTTAAAAACTGGTACCTATGATACAGTTTTATTAGAATGTTTGAGTAGATTAATTAATCCGGGTGAAATTGGATTGGATATCGGTGCCAATCATGGACTAATGACAAGCCTAATGGCCAAATCTTCAGGTCCAAAAGGTGAAGTGATTGCTTTTGAAGCTCACCCAGAAATATTTTCTATTCTCAAAGAGAATGCATCAGATTGGCGTGAGGAACTCAGTATATCGAAAATTAAAACTGAAAATCTTGCTGTTTCTGATCATGTAGGACATGCTGAACTTTTCATTACCAATGAATTCGAATCGAACCAAGGTTCGGCTTCAATGTCAGAATCGAGTGATTCAAATAAAATAATAGATCGTATCAATGTAAAAACCACAACTCTCGACACTTATTTTAGAGACATGCAAGAATATATCGGTGTTTGTAAAATTGATATTGAGGGGCATGAAAAAGCAGCATTGGACGGAGCAAAGGAATTACTCAACCAAAAAAAAATCCGCGACATTATTTATGAGGATCATATGGGTTATCCCTCACCCACAAGTGACCTCCTCGAGCATTATGGTTATAAAATTTTCTTTTTGAGAAAAGGTCTTTTCAAGCCACTTCTTTTGGATGCAAATACAGTTCGATATGAATTACCCAATTATCTGGCTACGATTGACCCAAATAGAGCGGTAGAAAGGTTTAATAAATATGGCTATCAAACTCTGTGAACATTAAGCTCAAAAATAAACTAAATCAGCTTTTCTCGAAAGATGATGCCTCAGAATATAGATCTGACATAAACTCATGAAATCGACGGACTTCTGATTCAGGAATTGATATTCCTCTTTCTTCCTGAATGCAAAATCCATTACTTCGTAAAGATCTGATCCTCTGAACAACTTTCTTATTAGATTCTGAGGACCCACCCCATTTGAACATGTCTTTTTCAAGGAGTTTTGGGGGCACAAGGTCAGCCTGCTGATTATATGAAGCACAATAGGGCAAGAGAAAACTATGAATGGCAACCATTTTCGTTGACCGAAAACGAGAGGATCTAGTTTCTTCAAACGCTGAGGGAAATTCTGTTTCTGCTTTTTTTAACAATTCTTTATTATGTGCATAAGGGCGATGCATAACAGTTAAGCGTGCTCGTTTACCAAATTCTCTATCTAAAATTTTATTAGCATTTTTGTGACCAGCCGAGTCTCCTTCTTCATCTGGTATAGGATTGCCTTTTGGTGACAATGCTCGACCAAGACGAACTCTAATGAGACCATCAGATGTATAGAATTGATCAACTCCTGTTTTACGAGACAGGAAAAAATCATCATTGAAATAAATAAATCGATGACTTAAATCAGGAATATTAAAAAAATACGATTCAATTGCTTGAGTATTATAATTTGGATAATGCTTTTCATCTGTAATTATGTCCTTTGCCTCAATGATTCGGATCTTAGGATGACTGGTGTCTAACCATTTAGGAATTTGGCCATCGACTACAATATGAATTAAGCGAACGCCTTGAAGGTAACGATCAATGGATCTCAGAGAGTAACGCAACTCATCTAACGTAATCGAAGGTGAACGTGTCTGATGTTCAATACAACAAAAGTCATCGCGATTTTCTTTTTCTAATACTCCCAATCTTTTTTGAGACCACTCTAAATCACTAGGGTCACTCCAGAGATAAACGACATCAATATCCCAAACTTTTTGATTTGGTCCTCTGCGATATCTCGTAAATTGGTGACGAAATTCAGCAATCAAGGTGACTAAAACCACTCTTGTGATTTCGTATATCCTGATAATCGATCTTTTAATGTTAATATTCAACTGTAGTACCTATTATTCTAAGTTGAAAAAATTCTAGTTATTTCAATACCGTATATCATTTAGCTTTTTTTCAGTCTTTCTAATAATTGTTTTGAACTTCTCGTTCCCTCAGCAACACGGTGCCCTCTAGGTGCTCCTTCGACAAAAAATTCTGGAACAGCCTCAAATTTTTTTGCTGCACTGACTGCTTCCTTGTAAGCGCCATCAAAGTTACCTTTACTTGCCATATAATAGGCTAAATTTAGTTTATAGTATGCGTATTCCTCTCGCGGCTCATATTTAGTTGGGGCCACTTGGATAGCCTTTTTTAAAAATTCTTCTGCCTTAATCCAATAGGAATCACTCATTGCAGGATTAGCATGCCATGCGAGGAATATTTCACATACTCCAGCTCCAAGAAGAGACTTCCAGTCTAATGGGTTTAATTCTAAAGCTCTTTTAAAAGCTTCGAGTGCATTCTCTGCATATCCGATTTTGACAAGAGTTGGAATATCATCGTCTAATTTCTCATATCTCAATCGAGCCAATTCTCTAAAAGCTGTAGCGTTATTAGGATTTATTTCGGAAGCATCATGCAAAAGACTAATAGCCATAGCCGGTTCTCCTTTGTTTAAAAAGTTCTTAGCCTGTTGAATTTTCCAAGATGATGGCGCAATCAAAAAACCAAGAATGATAATGGTAAGTCCAATGATACCAATTGCCCATCGTTGAAACATAAGCGATAAACTCTTTTTATGTTTTATTACAGAAGACATACTATGACTGGAAATGATGGATATGCAGAAGATGATAGGAACCGCAGTTGCAAGTAAACGAATATGAAAATCCACAACTGCATGCAATGAATGAGCAACCAAAACGGCAACTGCCCCAATAAGTAAAGCAAACCGAATTCTGCTCCTATGATCGTGAATACTTTTTACTGTAATATTTGCTAATTTAAATCCCGTCAATAAATGCAGAAATAGGCAAAATATAACCAAAAGTAATCCGATCAAACCATACTCTGCTAACTGTTGTAGGTAATCATTGTGTGCAAACTTTGGATCCATTTGATGAAAAGGGGCATGCTGAGGTCTATATTGAAGATATTTATGCTGAAAAGTTCTGGAACCCGTTCCGAAGAGGGGTGACTCCATCCATTGATCAACAGCACCTGATCTAAAATTTGAACGTGACGCATCAGCAAAAAAATGATCCACTGATTTTACTCTATGACTAATGTCATTGATCATAATTAGACCAAGACCAAGAACTGCACAAAGACCGCAAATTATAGTTAAAAAAGTTCTGGCGCGGTTCCCCTTCTTACTATGTCCTGACCTATAATTAAATATTAAATAAAACAGAAAAACAGTGCTTAACCCTATAGGTAAAGCAATCATACTTCCCCTACTTTGACTCAAAATAACACCTCCAGTTGCTATAACACATAGAATTAGAAAAAGTGACCGTTGGATTTTTTGTTTTAAGAATAGAAAAAACGCAGCTGATATTATCGAAACTAACTGAAGAAACCCTCCCATATGAGGGCTCGCATTATAAAATCCACTGGGTCTTTCTAATTGGCCACCCAATCCAACCCGATCATAGCCAGGAAGGATATGAAATTCCGGATTGTCTAATTGATAAATGGCAACACCGGTATTCCCACATGCCAACAAGATTAATATACCAGCAAAAATTATTCGATACTTTTCCTCAATCAGCCAATAACAAAACAATAAATAAAAGCCAAAAAGTACTAATATGAGAAGTATTTCGAGACTTGCTTCATGAGCGACTGGAGAAGTTAACGCCCTAATAAGCATATAAATGAAAACCAAACCGACTGACAAATTACAAATTGAATGGCCAAAAATATTTCTACTATCCTTAAAAGCGATAGGTGTGATCATAAAGCCTATTCCTATTAATAAAAGACCCGGCCATTGAAACACGTCTTTGACTCCAGTTCCAAAAACAGCAATACAAAGATAACCGATTAAAATAAGAGTTAATGTAAGTCCTTTTAGCATTACCAATTATCTTCAGCCATTAGATGTAACGTCTTCAAAAGCCTCAGCCATCGAGCTTATAAATCCATTTTGGGTATAGTTATTTTCATACAAAGATCTGGCAGATTTAGACATGTTGTCATGAAGGTCTTGATCAACAAACAGACTTCGAATCGCCTCAGCAAATTCGTCACACTTACCAACTTCACATAAAAAACCAGAATCACCTTGATCTACCATTTCTGTAATTCCTCTCCATTTTGTACTTACAATAGGAAGTCCAAAGGCCATAGCTTCTATAAGAACAAGGGGGAAATTTTCAGACTCATAATATGAAGGAAAGAAAAAGAGGGTAGCAGAATTATAAAGATCCCATTTATCTTGGCCTATAAGTTTTCCATGAATTAAAATATTATCTTTAAGATTATGCTTCGATAACTCTGCATGGAAAAGCTTCTCTGTCTCAGACTCTTGCCACAATCCAACGACATCCATGATGAAATCTAATTTCATCTCTTTCAATTTTTGTGCTGTTTCTATTAAATCCAGAACACCTTTAGTCCTCCTCAACCCTGCAACAAAGAGTATTCTTTTGATCTCATTTTCAGCTTTTTTGTCTTCACATTTTTTCGCGGGAACATCAAGGCCATTAGGGATAACTATTCTTTTTTTTGCATAAAATCCATCCACTTCTTTGACTTGGGAATTTGAAATTTCAATTCCAAGATCAGGTTTTAAATATGCACGTTTTGCAAAAAAACGAATTGGGTTATTTAATGAGTTAACAAATTCGGGAAGCCCGCCAGCGTGGAAATGAAAAACTGTTCCTCTAGAAAATGGTCTGACAATTATTAAGAAAAATATGTCGCGAAGAACAGGAACCATATGAGGACTTGCTGGAGGATAATATAAAACGCATGGAAAGCGCCTAATTAACAATGCTACTGTTTTAATAATTAGAATAAATAAATGGAAAACTTTCCTGAAACTAAAACGACCTACTTCAGTTTCAGATTGACTAAAGTTCATTCGTAAAAAATAAATTTTCTGATCTATCCATTCATGATCAAATAACAACTTAGTAGCAACAGCCTGCCCATGAAACGGGGGTGGAGTCTGTCCTACAAGAAGTATATTTTTTTTATTTCGCACGGTTAATTGAACAATTTTTATTTTTTCATTCTTTGCCTCTCCTAAAAACGATGTAAGATTTTGGAATAAAAAAGAATCGTTCGGTAATAATATTGCAGCCAGGAAAGATTTTCTTAAGTTCTCCTTTTGTCATGAGCCTTACATCGTCAACCTGTGCTTTGACTTCAGATTTAGTAAGCCTCACCCCCGCAAACCGATGTCGTAATGCAAACCAACGAAAAAGGAAATATTGATACTTTTTAGGGAACCAATGAATAAAAAAAGCAAACCAATGCGGTTCAATTGGAAAACATTTTGCAGGAGTTTGAACCCATAGCTTTTGGCCTAATCTTAATGCAGTATCAGCAAATTGTTTTTGTCTTTCAAAATCACCTACATGCTCAATAACGCTATTAGAAAAAACTAAATCATAAGAATCATCCTCTTCTTCAGTAAGTTCACAACAATCGCCTGCACTGGTTCTTAAATTCACTTGATACTCATCAGCATTAAATTCAATTTTATCCAAGTTGATGCAGTGAAGCTCATACCCACTGTTCACGGTTTTCCAAAACTCAGGCTCTCCACCCAAGTCGATGATCTGCTCTCCTTCTCTAGGTGAAAGTTCTACTAAGAATCTAGAAAATCTATTCTTTCGAAAGGATGTAAACTTATTATAAATCCAAGGGACAATTCCCCGCCAAGTTCGATCATCTTTCATCAGGATTTAACTATATCTTTGTATAATAAACTAATTCTTAGAATCAAACAGCTCTAGAACCCATCACTAATTTTCCTTCATTGATAAATTCATTGTCGGTTTCCACTACATCAGCATTCATTTCTTCTTCTTCACTCTGTTCCTGACGATTCATAACACAAAGAACTGCTAACATTGACCAAAAGGCAATCGCAGCATAAGGAGCTTCAAATGTCGATTGGAAAAAAGCATTGGTGAATCCTGCCAACACAAAAGCCCAAGCGAAGGCTAAACCAGGATTATGCTCGCCACCTGAAGCCCGCAATTTAATCATTCCAATCCATAACTCTCTGACAATTAATATGCATATTGGTAGAAAGATAATAATCCCAATGATGCCTAAGCGTCCTAAGATAGTTATTAAAATATTATGAGGATATCGAGCTATTAAAACATCAGTATTGTCGACACCGGTTTGAAAATAATTTGCATGAAATTCAGTAGAAATATCTGAACCAAGACCTAAACCGTAAAATGGACTTTCTTTCATTACATCGGAAATAACCATCTTCCACCAAGTGAATCGCCAATCCACGTTCTCTTGTGCAAATTTCTGTTTTCCACTACCGATTCCAGCGATATCAAATGAGGAAAATTCATTAATAAAACTTTCAAATCTACCATCACGATCCTGGATCACTCTCGATTCAATCAGAGAATAAAGGACAATCGTCGAAAATAAACCAACCAAAAGCCCAGTTATAATTAGCTTCCAATGCCCCACTAAGAACAGTGCTCCAGCAAACAGAAAGAATGCCAAATAAAAAACTGCTTTTCCCTGGGCAAATAAGGGAGCAGAACACAGTACTGAAGCCAACAAATACATTATCTTCCATAAACCAGATGATCTAAGATGTTTAAAATAACAAAATGCAGAAAATCCAACACACACAGGAATAAGAGCATCAATTGCTGGCATTATTAATGGAGCTCCACGGATCATGGTTCCATAAAAGACTTTTTGTTCTAGTCCAGGTACCGCCAAAAATAAAGTCAAGATCCCCAATGCGACCGCAGATATAATTGGTAATAATTTAAGCAGATATTCTCGAGTAGGCTTATGAAGCATTGGCGGAAAAACCAGAAAAAAGAAAAGTCCGTAGTAGACAGTTGCAACATCCTTCATAAGAAAGAAAAAAGGAAAATAGCTTCGATCGATTAAGAGGTGAGCAAATCCATAAATTTGAAACATAATCAAAGGCACTGTGATTGGGTGACGAGGAATTACGTCATTCTTGCCACCAAGGCATCGCACTAAATGAAAACCAAGAAGCAAAACTAGTGCCACCTCTCCAACGAACAAAATGGCTCCTAGCCTTTGATACGCGAAACCTTTGCCCCCCACAAAATAGCAAGCACATACAATAGCTATGGCCCAACCCTCAAAACGATAATGCTTTCCAACAACAGATACAAGAATAGCAAAAACTGTCAATCCAGCAACAGCGATAGCCGTACCATAATCACCATTTCCTACAGCTAAGCCCATCCATAAAGCAACGAACAGGCCCGCAATCATAAGTATGATAGCTTTAATATTCATCTATTAATCGAGGGGTACTTATTCTAATTAATAAGAGTAAAATGATTCAAATCAAGGCAACCTTTCCATGACCAATCTGTAAATTGCTCTATTCTGAAGAATATCACTAGATTTAGTGCCGAATTCACTTCTAATAAATTTTTGATCAAAATTTTTAAAGTCACGCCAAATATTGGTTGAATCCATTTTCTGTAAAATAATCGAATAATAATAGTTACAGATATTTGAAAATTGATAACTAATCAAAACCTCTCCACTCTTTGAAATTTCAAATTCGATACCCGGAGATGAATTTCTCTTCAAGGGATGACCTCCTAAAATAAATTCTATCAGATTAGTGACTCCATCATTATCTGGATCTTCATTAGCTTCATTTTTTTGTTCGTCTAAGCCAACACTTTTTTCCCAAATATCATGCATTCCATCTTGGTCTATATCAACCCAATCAATTGGACTTGTCTTATTAAGAAATTCATTGTAATTCGAAATCCCATCAAAGTCGAAATCGTTTTGACCATCATTAGATAGTGGGTTTAACTTTTGCTCAACTTCCCACCCATCAAAAATGCCATCGTTATCAGTATCACTTTTAAAAGGATTTGTTTGATTAGTAACCTCGTTAAAATTACTTAAACCATCTCCATCTGGATCATCATCAGCATCCTTATTAATTGGATTTAAATTATATAGAATTTCATCAAAGTCAGAAATTGTGTCTCCATCACTATCGGCTGAATAAACGTTTGTCCCATATTGAATTTCTTTAAGATCGGTTAAACCGTCTTTATCTGAATCATTGAATATAGCGCTCTGCAAAGGATCCCATCCATTTAATATTTCTCTCGAATCAGTCAGAGTGTCTGAATCTGTATCAGAATTAAATGGGTCAGTTAAAAAAACAAATTCTAATAGATTACTTAATCCATCTAAATCAGGGTCATTCTCATCATCTTTGGCGATTGGATTTAGCCCATTTTCATATTCCCATCCGTCCGCCATCTTATCATCATCAGTATCGTTGTCGAATGGGTCTGAACCTACCTCATACTCATAAACAGAATTCAAACCATCATCA
>TARA_B100001121_G_scaffold167567_1_pt1 | contig 11910 bp, 8 predicted proteins | sample TARA_B100001121 | Tara Oceans TARA_B100001121 (sample SAMEA2622817) | marine metagenome | biome: marine biome (ENVO:00000447); feature: surface water layer (ENVO:00002042); material: "saline water (ENVO:00002010), including plankton (ENVO:xxxxxxxx)" | depth 5 m
AACCACAACTTCATCCCAAACAGTGCCAGCTTTGTAGAGTTGAACTTTGATTTTCATGATCAGCGACGGACAACAGAAATAGCAGGTTCACCCTGCTCAAAAACAGTATCTACAACCGCTTGGACGCTCCGTGCGGTGCCGATACCGACCTTATCATACACAGGGACACATACAAGTCCAAACGTCTTGTGACGCTTTCCAAGGCGGATCACACGACCGATAGACTGACTGATACCAATGTAATCCATGTTACGCATGAACAACACGGCTTCAAGTCCCTTGACATTGATACCTTCAGACAGAATAGAATGGTGCATAATCACGAAACGAGTGTCATCTTCACCCCACTGATTCAGAGTCTTGAAGAACTGCTCACGGGAAACTTTCTTACCGTTAATGATAGCACCAGTCTTGGAAGTGATATACATCCAGTTGTATCCACGCTCCTGAAGTTGCATACAGAAGTCAGACTCACCAACCAAACGAACAATTTGCTTGGTAGAACGTGCAGCAACAAGAACTTTGTTGACTGATTGCTCATCCAAAGTCTGCAACAGGTTCTCACTATCAGACAGTTTGAAGTCACCCTGAGGCAGAGTCTTCACCACAACTTTAGGAGGAAGAATGTAACCCTCTTCAACCAACTGAGGAGCTGGAACATTGCAGATGACATTGCCATAAACGGCAGTATCATTCATGCCAGGCTTGAAGACGGTAACAGAGTGTTTAGGAGTAGCAGTGAAAAAATAGCAGCGGTCAGCGTCAGCAGAAAAATGTTCAGTGGCAGGGAAGAAATTACGCTGGACAGAATTGTGCGCTTCATCAAAATAAATGGTGTTGACTTCAATGTCTGCTGCTTGTACTTTGTGCAGAGAATGATAGGTAGTAAAGATAATGCAGTTCTCACCTGCTGTACGGGCAGTGTTAGCGAACAGATGAATCTGTTCAGGGTTGGTGGTGTGAAAGAACTCAACATCACCACTGTGAACGTGCATCACATGGGCATTATGACCGGGAGAGAGAAGCTCAAGAAACTCCTTGCAAAGTTGTTCTGCAAGAAGAATACGAGGAGCAACAACAACAAAAGTCTGACCATGATGACGGACTTCCATGTTAGTAATGGCATCATCAATCATGCAGATAGTCTTACCACCACCCGTAGGGATGATGACTTGACCTTTGTCATTCTGCCACATTGCATTGACTGCTTTACGCTGGTGTGGACGAAGTGTGATGGTCAAGTGTGCCCTGTTCAGTATGGATATATTATAGCAGAGTGGGGACTCTACCGGTGAACCCTGTGACAGTAAAAGAACTGGATTAAAAAGCTACAGCTCTCTTATCAAAAGGGACAAAGATACTCTACTCATGGAAGTAAGTTATGTCAAGCCTTATCTTGTTCAGATATATTTCCAAAGAATGTTGTGATAGCATATCTACCGTATCCTTCATAATAATCAGAGTCTTTAATAGAAACTTTATTGACACCATGTTTCACCCAACCAGGGAAAACTATCAATGAGTTGTTATCACATCCATACTCATAATCATATTCAGGAAAGAATAAGTCACCACCCTCATATTTCTTAGGTTCTTTATTGAAGTAAGTAAATGCTAGGAACTGAGTTGACTTATCAGTGTGTGCACGATAGTATTCTTTATCGTGATAATATCTTACCTTGGTAGCATCAAAGTTTGCCATTGGTGCAATAGAGCAGCATCCATGAATATCAGCAAAAGTATTGAGAATACCAGAAGTAAATATCTTTCTATTGACAGTCAAGATATTAGACATTGGTCTAAAGTTTGGGTTACCATTGATACCCTGCCAGTTACCACTTGAATAGTTTCTATAAAGTTGATCTAAGATAAGAGCACTAGAGTTTGTATATCCAACAATGCCACCAAAGTCTTCTGCTTTCAGTAACTTTCCTGGTTTTGTGTAGAAGTTAAGTTCTTCCCAGATAAGTTCAAGTTCCTCTTCATTGTAAAAGTTCTTGACAATAATGTGTGGGAATGGTTTTTCATATCTAATAAGTTTCAAAGTCTCTGTCATTCTCTTCCTCCATTATCTTGAACTACTGCCCATGTAGTTGCAATGTATTTTGTTCCACCAATGGGTGGATTACCTCTGTGAGTATGTGTAAACCCAGCAGGGAAGATGATCACATCTCCAGTGACTGCTTCCTCCCGTAAGTTTTGATACAAAAACTCTGTCTCACCACCCTCAAATTCATCATTCAGATACACCTGAATGACAAAAGATCTTGGCGATGAAATGTATGAACCATTCTCATAATGCCAGGAATGAAACCCACCACCAGCAGGTATCTTCTTTAACTTACAGTCATAAACAGCAAACTCGCTCTGCTGCAACAGACTAAACATGTTCACATATTCATCAATACAAACCTTCATGTTAGGTAAGATCTGCTGTGATATTCTAGAAGCAGCAGTAACATCTAGATTAAAACCATTGTTTACATTTATGGTTTTATTATCTACTTGATGAAGTCTTTCCGTATCATAAAACAATAAATTATTGTTATCCAGATAGTCAATATACTCAACTAGATCTGCACACTCTTTTCTAGAGAACGCACCACGATAGCGCACAACAAAGTTATCAGACATAACAAAGTATTTTTAGATATTTATGCTACCCCTGTTGCAGTTGAACTTCCTGTAATTTGTCCACCACTTACAACATCAACTTGAATGTTTGAATTAGTTCTACGAATAGCAGCACCATTTGACCCAGCTCCACCATTTGAACTGTCTAGATTTCTTCCACCACCCCCACCTTGGGCACTTTCAAAAGGATCACCACCACGTCCACCATTAGCACCAATAGCTTCATTATCATTGTTTCCACCTGATCCACCTTCACCATTTTCTTCTAGTTGACCAGCAGAACCACCAGAACCGTTCTGAACTTCATCGGAATTACCTGACTGTCTCACTCCAGCTCCACCACCATTTCCAGCAGGTAGACCTGAACCACCGCCGCCACCACCGCCGCAGGCACTTCTATCAGCACCTCCATCAACCTGGCGAGCACCAGCTCCACCACCACCTCCACCAAATCCACATAATATCTTTCCACCACTTTGAACATTCACATTAGTTTCTTCATGTTCAATACCTAATGCTGAGGTTCCATTGCCACCACTAGCACCATTACTACTACCTGCATCAGACCAACTATCTGCACCTTTACCACCATCTCCTCCAGCACCATATAATCTTCCACTACTACCTACATCAACACTCAAAACAACATCAGAATTCCAAGTTCCTGTTCTGAGTGCAACGTTTGCTTGGTTACCTTTTGCTGAACCAATAGTTTTATTTACATGAATAAGTATCTTTGAACCTGCTTCTTTTCTTCCTCTGAATCCACCAATAACAGTTACACTATTGTTGTTGTATCTACTCTTTGCATTTTGTCTACTTTCTGTTCCGCCACTATGAAAGTCAACAACAACATTCAGTCTCTTGTTGTAGAAGTCACTGAACTTAATTTCACCTGATGATGGAACACCACTATCAATACCGTTGAACGATAAGGAACCAACAGTTTGGCTTAGTCTGTAACCACCCAAAGACATTTGATTGCCTGCTAGGTTTCTACCAAACTCATCTGAGATATTTGTAGCAGATATTTGACCAGAAGAAGGTGTTGCCATATTAGCTAGAAGTTACAGTTTCCCATCCAGATGCTGTGCGGACCTGGATTTTATTGAGTGTAGTGTTGTAGATCAAAGCACCAGGAGTCAAGTTATTCAAGTTATTTCTGTTGGTAGTGCTGACTTTTGGTAGAATCATAAACCTATCAGAGGAGAATGACTCACCATCATCATTAGCAGTTGCAGAACCTAAGTCAAGGGCACATACTGGGTTGGTTGTACCTGAACCAATACATCCTTTCTGAGTTACAACAACTCTCGCTGAACCACCTTGAAGATGTGTTGCTGGGTTGATAGCAAAACGTAGAGCATTGCTATCAGTTCTGTCTACACCTTGAGGATCGCTTGAGGAAAATACTGAATATCCTAGGTCATTCTGTTCAATATGATAGAAGGTTGAAATGCCAGATGTTACATGAGTATTGACATTTACTCTTCCATTTGCACCATTTCCAGTTCCATTATCTAATACAACAGAGAAACCATCAGGTGCTAAAATATCACCCGAAAAACTCAATGCAGATAAAGAACCAGTAAGAGTAAGATTACCGACAACACCTAAGTCACCATTGATGAATGTATCCCCTGTAAATGTTGATACACCTGTTACACTCAATTTAGTTGATGGTGTGGTTACACCCAGACCTAAGTTGCCCTCATATGTGAGAGAAAGTAAGGGATCTGCTTTGTGGAACCAGTGGAAACCACCAGTATTGATACCAGTTCCACTACCAGCGTGAAGGTAACTATTAACATGACCTAAGTCATAGTTTACAATATCAAGAGATCTTGAGTCACTATAAGATGACCCACTATCTCCACCGTATCTGATACCACCCGATGTAGCTCTATTTGGAAGTCCTCTTCCTAGTTCAATAGCAGCATTATCATTTGTGCTTCCAACGTAGATAGAAGAAAGTCCAACATTTTGAACTTCGATATTACTTAATGGTGCTGTTGTGCCTACTCCAACCTTACCTTCTACACCAAGATTGGCAGTTACTTCAATATATCCCGACGTAACAGTTGAAGCAGTAACATCATCAACCTCAATATCAGGAGTTCCAGTCAGTGACTGTGCTGTTGATGCTGTTCCAACCACATCTCCAGTAACATTTCCAGTTACATTCCCATCAAATGTTGTGGCAGTTAAGATACCAGTGAAACTTAAACCTTCAGCAATCTTACTATCATCAATGACAGGTAAGAAGTCATGCCCTAATGTTCCTCTAGTGATGCGATCAGCATCTAGTCCATCAATACCAGTTCCATTTCCTCTTATACTATTTGCAGTAAGAATACCAGCAACAACTACATTACCACTATCACTGAAACCAACACCACCTGTAAAAATACCAACAGCAGTTTGATCATTACCACCAACTTGGAAGGTGAAACGTGGATCTGTGGTCGCAATTCCTACATTTCCAGCAGCATATATGCTTGTGAATCCTAGACCTACATCTGTATCAACCCATTGTGATGTTGGTAGGTTTGATAATGTAGAACCATCACCAAAGTATGTCAGAATACCTGTTGTAGCGGTCACAATGCCGCTTGTAGGTGCTTTTAGTCGTCCGAATGAACCATCGGTTATAGTAGCGAAACCAGTGACGTTCAGGGCGCTGACAAACTCATTTCCAGCAGTTATTACACCAACAACATTGATGTTTCCACGAACATCAAGAGACTCAGCAGGAACGGTAGTGCCGATTCCCACTAAGCCTTGAGAGTTGACTATAAAATTGTCTTCATCAACCTGAACACCATCACGAAAATTAAATGACTTCCTGATATTCGCCATCTTATAATAGATTTTTAGTTATTTATTAATTTCTCAGGTCCTTCACTTCTTGGCGGAGTTCCTTGATAGCTTCAATAAGGAGTGGAACAAGTTTCTCGTACTGAACAGTAATGTATCCTTTACCAACAGGTGCAGGATGAACTGCTTCAGGGAGAACTTCTCTTACTTCTTGTGCAGATACACCAGCATATCTGATGTCAATATCAAAACCAAGTTCACCTGCTGCTTCATTGAAGTTGTAAGTGAAACCACTAAGTGTATCAACTTTATCTAGTGCACCAGTGATGCTGATTTTGTTTGTCTTCAGTCTATCGTCAGACGCAAAGGCAATAACATCACCAGTGAATGAACCATCACCACTGACAGAAATACCACCAGCAAATGTGTGAGTGCCAGTTCCATTTACATCAAGGTTATCATTAACAACTAATGTTCCACCATTGGAATCAAGAGTTAAGTTACCGGATGTAGTGGTAATGGTATTATCATTTGATACTCCAACCGTGATGTTACCAAAATCACCACCATTGGCAGTAATATCACCAGTAACAGTTGCACCAGTTGTAGTTGCTTGAACTCTAGTTGTACCGTTACCATCTACAAGACTTGTTTGATCAATACCAGTCAGTGAAGAACCATCACCATGGAATGATGTTGCAGTCACAACACCAGCAACATTCAGCAACCCACCAACATTCAGGTTCTTGTTAATACCTACACCACCATCAACTGTGAAGGCACCAGTATCAACATTTATTGACTGAGTAGTATCAGTGATGTTGAAGGTATTGTTGAGTTTGAATGTTCCATTAACAGTAAGACCACCATTGATCTTAACTTGTCCACCGAAGTTGACTGGACCATCAAACTCAGAGAGAATAGTCTTAGACTTACCACCTTCAACCAGTAGTCTTTCTTTGACAATAACTTCATCAAAGACAACACTTAATCTAGATGGGTCTTGTCCTGTGATGGTTGCTACTGGAATATCAAATGTGGACTCTTTACCAGTTGCTGAGTTGATCTTCTTGTTACCAATGAAGAAGTCACCATCATTATTGAGACCAGAGTAAACAACAATACCACATGCAGATTCTTCTGCTTGAGCCAGGAACTCTTCCTCTTCAGAAAGAGTCTTAACCTGAACTTGTGGTAAACTGGTTGAATAGTTACCAGGACCATATCCAAGATATTCAAACGTGTGACCAGAAGCACGAATGATAGAAGGTCTATGGAACTGAATAGCTCTTGGTGTAATCTTGGTGATAAGAGCACCAGCAACGTGGTTCTCTTTTACGGTTCCTAATACACCACGAATGACTGAGATTTCATTATTACTTGAACCAGACAGTGTGCTGCTGGTAATTCTCATTATCTCGTTGTCTACTTGGATATAAGAACCAAGTTCAAATCTCTGTGTGGTAGAGATACCAGCGTTGGGAACAGATACTTCAAGTGTGGTGCCACTGCTGATGTTTGCACCCAGAGTCAATACTTCATTTCCGTAGAACTGAAGACCTCTGGCACCTAAGTTCTCTCCAGTATTATCAGAGAACTTATCATTAGCAGACAATGCGTTCTTGAGAATGTAAAGACCATTCAAGTTAGCATTTGTCTTAGCAGTGACCGTTGTTGTGGTAGCAGCAGTAACCAGATATGAACCCAAGTTGTTATCACTTGCATCCTTAATAGTGATTCTGTTACCTGCAACAAGACCATGACCCAGTGATGTAGTGAATACACTCAGTCCAGTAGCAGCATCAAAGGTATCTGAAGCGATACGAATTTCACGACCAACATTGATAACATATTGGTGAGTCGCAATGCTTGCATCACCTGATGTAGTAGCAACAGAGATCTGTGTGGTAGAAGGAACACCATTGATACGGAAGTATCCACCAGTTGCAGTTCCAACACCAGTTACCTGAACAGTATTACCAATAGCAGAGGATATACCAGCAGTAGAGATAGTAACTTCAGCACCAGAACCACCTGTGAAAGTATTATCAAGGTCTAATGTTTCTCCATCGGTATATGCAGAACCACCAGAAAGAACATCAACCTGAGTTACAGCATTACCAGAAACTACAACTCTTGCTGTTGCACCATCCCAAGTTGTTGTGCCATTATTGAGGAGTTTTACGTTCTGATATGTGCCATTTGTCATGCCACTACCATTATTTGAAATGGCACAGGTTACAATACCACTGAAACCATGCTCTCTTTCGAATGTGATAGTAGAAATACCAACACCATCAGCAATACCAGTAATAGGAAGACCAATACCAAAGTCCTTCAGAATACCATCAACAGTTTCTCTGGTGATACTCTTCTTCTGGTCATTTGTTTCAACAGAACCTATTGGTGATCTCTTAGCAAATGTCTTAGCAGACAGTGGGTTCTCATTCAGGTTATCTCTATCAAGTTGTGGATAGAGATCTTCAACCTGCTGACTATACTTGTCATCAGTAAACTCAGTAGGAATTGCATTGCCTGCATTAAGAACGAACAGGTGATAAACACCATCTTGAACATCCTTCTTATACTCAGAAATTACATCATTTCTGTAGATGTAGTAGTTGTTTTGTAAGTCAGTTCTTACAAATCTGGGCAGGTCAGTAGTTCTAGATGAGGTATCATTAGTGAATGAACCAGTTGTGTGGGTAACACCATCTACATCAGTGGTAGAATATGTAAATGTCTTATCACCTGTGACAGATGCAACGGTAAATGTTCCGTTGAAACCTACATTTTCAGTTGCAGTTGTATTTGATGTGCTGCTTACCTTCTTGAGTGTAACTTTATCATTTACATTCAAGTTATGAGGAAGTTCTGTAATAACAGTGACTACATTTGCTGCCTCAGTGCAAGTGCTGATGAATCTTGCATTACGGTTGAAGTCAAAGTCAGATGCACCAATAGTTGTCAGAGTTGCATCAGTATCAGCTCTTAAACCTGTAGTGCTTGACTCTTGAATGACAAAGCCCTCTTCTGGGTTCTTTGCGTTATCAAACTCTTTAGGAACAACAACTCTTAACTTATAGAGTTTCTCATCAATACTTCTTGGATCTTCAAAACGCTTGAAGAATGATACTTCAGATCTAGTTCCAAAGACAGATGTTCCCTGACTTACAAAGTTAGTGAAGATATCATTTGACTGTGCAGTGTGAATATACCACTGACTGTTTGTTGGGTCATACTGCAATGGTGAACCAACATCGCCTGCATCTTTATCAGATACTCTACTTAAAACACGCAGTTGATCTCCACCAAATATTGTGATAGCAGTTCCATTCTCAGCGTTAGTCAGAGATGACGCTAACTTAATCTGATTAGCACTCTGAACAATGGTAAAATAGTTTCTATGTGGAGATACGTTTTCAGGCAGGTCACCAGTATCACTTAAGACTCTAATTTTCTCACCAGTTCTCAGTTTATGAACACCAATGTTCAAAATGCTTGATGTAACTGAAGATACAGTGTATTCTTTTACGGAACTAGTTGTTCCAAAGACTACACCTGATGCAGGATCAGTATCAACCATATGAATGGAAGCATCAAATGTTGATGCACCATTGATAGTCTTCACAAATAACTTATCATCTACCTTAGCACCAACTCTGTATCCTTGAATAAGAACAGGTGGTTTGTCGTTTGCATCTTCAAATCCTTCAAGATACAGATGACTTGAGATACCTACAGAGATAGTTTTATCAACGTCAAGTGAGATCCAGTCAATATCTTCTTCAGTGCTTGTGATAGCACGAGGAGTAATAATGGACGTTACATATGCTTTATCATCCTTGGCGAAAGCATCCTTCTTGAAACCTCTTGCTGCCAGTGATATTTGACCAAAGTTTGAGTTTGAGTTAGTCAAACTATAGTCACCACCAGACTCTACGAAGAAGTGTCTGGAGAAACCAATAGCAAAAACAGAAACAATTTGAATAAAAGCGTCGTTCGTTCCTTTAATATGAGAGGTTTCCCATCCTTCTCTGTATCTTGCATCAGAGTCTAGATGATAAACTTGTGTGGAGTTTGTAGCAGATGAACCACTAGACAGTGCAGCACCTGTTACCTTAGTGTATGCAATACCTTCATATAATCTAGACGTGCTGTTATATTTTACAAAGGCACGGTCATCTTTTTGAAGTGAGATAGCAGTGAACTGAGCCACAACCATTGAGCGGAAACCAGTAGCTTTGCTACCATCAGCGTGCATACCTTGCATACCCCACACTGAACGCATGGAGATGTTAAAGATATATGGAGATGCACCTGTTACAGTATCAGTTTCAATGGTGACTGTTGCAGATGCTGCACTTGGAGATGCAGGAAGGTTGACTCTTACAAATGGTAAGAGATATGTAAACTGAGTTGTGCTTGATACGTTCTGAACTTTGGTCGATACGTTGTAGTCTTCTACACCGACACCTTTGATCTTAATAGGTGTTCCAGCAGTCAATCCATGTGGTGTTGATGTGGTGACCGTAATGATACTACCAGGAGTGAAACCATCACCCGAAATGATAGTAGAAATGTTTACTGGGTCAGCAGCAAATGCTCCAACAATTTCAAACTCTGGTCTCTGCTTGGAGAAACCAATGCTATTTGCTGGATATCTATCAGTCGCTTCAATTCTTCTGTTGGTTGAGTTGAAAGCATTAGATAACTTAGCATAATACATGTCCAAGTCGGACAATGTATAACCAGAAACATTGTTTACACCATCACAGTATTCAAATACTGTTAGTTTGTTGTGAGAGAATGTTGGTTTAGATCTGTTGTTGGAAGAGAAGTCTGATGGGTCAGTGTAGACTAAACCAGACTCATCACCATCAAATACAGAGAACTGCCAGAAGTAACAAGCACCTGTGATTCTAAAGACTGCGGAGTTTGATACACCGTCATCAGTTGGGTTTGGAACATATTTTGGTCTTAACTTGGTCTTTCTAAGGTCAAGACCAACAATAGATGTGCCTCTAGGTACAACAACACCACCATTTACACTATTAAATCTGTAAAGGATATTGTTTTCTTGAGTAATATCAAAAACAGAGTCTGTAGATAGTTCAAATTCAACCGATGCAACTGTCTCTGAACCAGATGGAGATACTGCTTTTGCTGTTCCACTATCATCTTTGATAGCAAAACCAGGTCTATTATCAATGACGTGCTCACCAGGAAACAGAAGAATGGTGGTCTTCTCAGTAATATCGTTGTCGTTTCCAGTTAAATATGAAAATCTAGCAGACTCAATAAGTGCTCTCTGGACCGTCTTAAAGGGTTTGGTAAGAGAGTTTCCCTGATTCTCGATGGCATCAGTAGAGTCAAGGTCATTGGGATTAACATAAAGAATACGACCCTCAGTATTCTTGATAAAGTTTTCTAGCTTATTAAGAGGCATCGGATTATGTCAGCCAGTACAATTCTATGTTCTATTTATCCCCTCAAATCTTCCTCATCATAGTTGAAGTATTCTTCCAAGTCTTCTGGAAGTTCTTCGGGATTCTCGATATCAATGTTGTCGAAGCAAGGATGTGCTGCTTCCATCAACAAATATTGTGAACCAACAAAAACATCCTCCATCTCATATCTCTTATTCTTGTCGGCAATGTCTACAAGATCTCTATCATACAAATGACCTTCAGGCAAGTCGTCAAAAGTAAAGGGAATGTGATTTAGGAAATACATCCTAACAATCACACTCCCCTTATTGAACCAACAATATTGACGTTTAATCTTAAAAGACATAAGCACCACGCTTTGTCTTATTTATTCTTACCTCTATAAGTATCGGTCTGTGCATGACAGTTGGGACACAAAATACGGAGGTTTTCTATAGTGTTATTGTGCCTATTTCCATCAATGTGGTCAAGTTCTATTGGTGCTGGTTGCCCATTCCATTCAGTTATACCACAACACTCACACTTGTGCTGTTTAAGACCTTCTGATATTAAGCGTAGTTTGAGTTTATGTGATTGATAGTTGGAATTTTCTACCAATAATTCTTCTATAGGTCTTTTATTATGTGTGTGCGTCTTGCCTTTTAAGTGTGCTTGACCAGTCATATGGGAAGTATCTAATCCCATATCTTTTATACGGTTTTTCATTACCGCATAATTTCCACCAGCTTGCTTTAAACCAAGTTTATATAAAACTTGTCTATAACTCATAGAAGTTTTTACCGCTTCTATAAATTGCTCGTCAGTATAAGTTCTAGGTTTCGGCATAACGGTAAAGGCACACTTATTATTTATGTATCTTTACCTTTTAAGTGTCACCTGCGGGACTTGAACCCGCAAGGGCGTAACGCCCGACGAATTTTAAGTTCGTTCCGTAGACCAATTCCGGCAAGGTGACGTAGGTGCTTCCTGAGAGGATCGAACTCTCCTTAGGCAAATTATGAGTTTGCTG
>TARA_B100001121_G_scaffold129862_1_pt1 | contig 11906 bp, 10 predicted proteins | sample TARA_B100001121 | Tara Oceans TARA_B100001121 (sample SAMEA2622817) | marine metagenome | biome: marine biome (ENVO:00000447); feature: surface water layer (ENVO:00002042); material: "saline water (ENVO:00002010), including plankton (ENVO:xxxxxxxx)" | depth 5 m
GAAACAAGTTCCTCTAAATTCTCTTTTCTTGATCTGCCTTTCTCTCCAGGTTCTTTTGCGTGAAAATCTTTTAAACCGGTTGTGTTGATAATTTCATCAAAAATTTCTCCAAGACCTTTATTTTCAGTATCAGTTTTTAGCTGAGAAACTGTTTCGATGAAATGAGATAAGGCTCTGGAAGATTTCATTAAATTATCTTTAGAAATAGATTCTGCTGCTTTCCATAAAGATGTATTTTCAGTTCTAGCATGTTCACGCACATTATCTAAGGTTTTAGCACCGATGCCTCTTGTGGGTACATTTACTATTCGTTCAAAGGCTGCATCATTATCAAAATCTACCAGTAACTTCGCATAGCTCAGGGCATTTTTGATCTCCATTCTTTCATAGAACCTTACCCCGCCATATATCCTATAAGGTAACTCGGCCCGTAAGATACTATCTTCCAAAACACGGGATTGGGCATTTGATCTATACAAAATTGCAACATCATTAAGAGACCTTCCTTCATCGATCCAGTTTTTTATAATATCGACAATAAAACTTGCCTCATCTCTTTCGTTGAATGCCCGATAAATTTTTAAAGGCTCGCCTTCTTTATTTTCAGACCAAAGTTTTTTTCCCAATCTTTCGGGATTATTTGAAATAACTGCATTAGCAGAGGAAAGAATATTTTTTGTGGATCTATAATTTTGCTCAAGCTTAATGGTTTTCACTTTTTTAAAGTCTTTTTGGAACCTTTTAATATTTGTACTCTTTGCTCCTCTCCAACTATAAATTGATTGATCATCGTCCCCGACGACTGTCATAAAGCTTTTTTTGCCTAAAAGTTTTTTTAATAAGAGATACTGAATTTCATTAGTATCTTGAAATTCATCTACCAAAATATGTTCAAATCTGTTCTGATAGTGCTCTAAAATTGATTTGTTATTGGAAAGCAATTCAAAAGACCTCAAAAGGATTTCTGCAAAATCAACCAGCCCCTCAACATCACAGACTTTTTGGTACTCATTCATGATATCGACCATTTTTTCTTCAATAAAAGAAGCGCTAGACTTTAGCTTTGCTTTCCTTCTTCCTTCTTCTTTTTGATTATTAATGAACCATTGAGCTTGTGAGGGTTGCCAAGTGGCATCGTCTAATTCTAGAGATTTTATGACTCTCTTTATTACTCTGTTCTGATCTTCTGAATCTAAAATGGAAAAGCTTTTTGGCAACCCTGCTTCTTCCCAATGTCTTCTTAACATCCTATGAAAAAGTGAGTGAAAGGTTCCACACCACATATTATTTAGTTGTTCGCCAAGGATATTCTCTATTCTACCTCTCATCTCCTTTGCTGCTTTATTTGTGAAAGTGACCGTTAACAAAGACATGGGGTTTAAGTTATGAACCTTGCATAGCCATGCCACCTTATGAGTTATGACTCTAGTCTTGCCTGAACCCGCACCAGCTAGGATTAAAGAGAATTTAGACTCATCAGAAACAGCTTCCCTTTGCGACGAATTTAATTGATCCAGTATGTAAGATACATCCATATCTTTCTATTTTAAGCTAAAGTAGATTCTTTATATAAATAACATTTATGAAAGATTTTGAAAATTCTTTAGAAACCATGCTTGAAAAAGCTTTCAAAACTTTTTCTGACGGTGTAGAAAATGCTAAAAGCTACTTTCACACCCCAACTGTTTGTACTTTTGAAGGACAAGATATCTCGGCAAGAACTGTTGTGCTCAGAGATTTTAATGAAAAAGATAGGATTTTAAGATTTCATACTGATCAAAGGTCTCCAAAAATCTCTCAAATTAAAGACAATAGCAGTGCTACTATTCATGCTTATGATCACGAAGAGAAAATTCAGATTAGATTAAAAGGTAGTATAGAAATTCATCATAAAAATTCCATAACTGAAAATGCATGGGAAAATACCAAAGAAATGTCAAAAGAATGTTACTCAGTGAAAGACTCTCCCAGTAAGAGAATAGAAAATCCAGATGAATTTGACATTGATAGAAATCAAATTGACAGAGAAATTGGGTACAAAAATTTTGCGGTTAATCTTTTTACTTTTCACTATTTGGAAATTTTATATCTGAAAAGATCTGGTCATAGAAGAGCTGTATTTGAATGGGAAGAAGATAAAATTCGGCAAAATTGGATGATTCCTTAGTTAACCGTGTTTGCTAAAACTAAGATAACGCCAGTGACTATCAAAAGAATTCCAAAGGAAACTAGCAAAGACGGAAACTGCTGATATTTAATAGCGCCTAATATCGCTATCAAGACAATCCCTACTCCAGACCAAATTGCATATGCAACCGATACTGATATATGTTGAAAAGTTAAAGACAAAAAATAAAAACTTGCTGCGTAACTAAATACCACAATTAAATTGGGTATCATTTTTGTAAAGCCTTCTGTATCTCTTAAAAAAAGAGTACCAACAACTTCTAAAATGATTGCCAAAAAGAGAAAGGTGTAGGGTAAAACCATATATCCTCAACTCAATTGTAATGAAAAAAATAAAAAGTATCTTGAAAAGTTAAGTATTCTATTTTTTTTAATTCAAGTTAAAATTATCAAATGAGTAAACATAATGCTTTGGACATGTTCGGTAGATCTGGTAATCCCACCTTGAGTGATGCCACGTTTACTGATTTTGAAAATGTAGACCAGAAAACCATGACGCTACAGGGGACTGTCAACAAGGTCGGTATTCTCTTGGCTCTTGTTGTGCTCAGTGCGGCTTACACTTGGAACACATATTTTATAACTGGAAGTCCTGGAGCACTTATGCCAATAGGGCTTTTTGGTGGGATGATTTTTGCTCTGATTACCATTTTTAAAAAACAATGGTCGATGTATACAGCTCCAATTTATGCCGTTTTGGAAGGACTATTTTTAGGTGGCATTTCAGCAATTTTTGAAAACCAATATCCTGGAATTGTGATTCAAGCAACAGGATTAACTTTTGGTACCTTGGCTTCTCTATTGGTACTCTATAAAACTGGAATAATAAAACCTACAGAAAATTTTAGACTCATGGTGGTATCAGCCACTATGGGAATTGCTCTGCTCTATGTGGTTAGTTTCATAATGAGTATGTTTGGAACTGGAATTGGATTTATCCATGATAATGGTATTTTTGGTATAGGTTTCAGCCTTTTTGTGGTTGCCATTGCAGCACTGAATTTGGTTTTAGATTTTGATTTCATAGAAGAAGGTTCTGAAAAAAATGCTCCAAAATATATGGAGTGGTTTGGTGCCTTCGCTTTAATGGTGACTTTAATTTGGCTTTACTTGGAAATGCTAAGACTGCTTGCAAAGCTTAGAAGCAGATAGCGTGTCTTTGACAAATATTTTTTTTATTCTTCTCACTATCGTTTCCCTAGCAATATTCTTTTTTTTTGGCCGCTACAAAGCCTCAGAAAAACAATTAAAGAGAACAAATCGAATAAATTGGTCCGATAAAAGATATGATTTCGTCAAATACTTCTTGCTTATTCTTTTTTTAGCAATAGGTATAGCGTTTTTGATAAAAACTTTCGCCTAAAATAATTTTAAATGATAAATACCGAAGTTTTAATAATTGGTGGAGGTGCTGCGGGCCTGACTGCAGCTATTGAACTTTCTGAAGATTATAAAGTATCTGTCATTTCAAAGGAGACCATCGTTGATAGCTCTACTTGGTATGCACAGGGAGGGATAGCGGCGGTAATGGGTGAGAAAGACACCGTTGAGGAGCATATTTCGGACACTTTAGAAGTTGGAGATGGAATATGTAATGAAGATGCTGTTGCATACTGTGTGAAGAATAGCAAAGCCGCTATTGATTGGCTTATTAAAGTAGGGGTTAATTTTACAATGACAAAAGACGGTGAGAAATTACATCTCACTCAAGAAGGAGGACATTCTAAAAGAAGGGTTGCTCATTCTAAAGATACAACCGGTAAGGAAGTATCTAATTCTCTTATAGCTCGTGCAAGAAAAGAAAAAAATATAACGATCTATGAAAATCATCTAGCAGTGGATTTGATCACAAAAAATAAAATTTGTTTAGGAGCTTATGTTTTCGATAAAAATAAAGAAAAAGTCATTACCTTTAAATCAAATGCAACTATTCTTGCTTCAGGAGGAGCAAGTAAGGTTTATTTGTATACGAGTAATCCAGATGGAACCAGTGGAGATGGAATGGCATTAGCTTGGCGAGCTGGATGCCAATTATCTAATATGGAATTCAATCAATTTCACCCAACCTGCCTTTATCATCCAGAAGCAAAATCTTTCTTGATAAGCGAAGCTCTAAGAGGAGAAGGAGCATATTTGTTGAATCATGAAAATGAAAGATTCATGAAAAAATACCATAAGAAAAATGAATTAGCTCCTAGAGATGTTGTGGCAAGGTCCATAGACGAAGAGATGAAAAAAACCGGAAAAGACTATATGTTTCTTGATATTAGTCACAAACCAAAAAAAATGGTTCTTAAATCTTTTCCTGCGATTCATAAAAAATGCTTAAGTTATGGTTTTGATATCACAAAAGATAAAATCCCCATTGTTCCAGCTGCTCATTATTCTTGTGGTGGTGTTAAAACTGGTTTGTCAGGAGAAACTAATATAAGCAAGCTTTACGCGATAGGTGAAACAGCATGTACAGGTCTCCATGGTGCAAACAGGATGGCAAGTAATTCTTTATTAGAATGTATAGTTTTTGCAAAATCTGCAGCCTTGCATATTAAGAAAAATTTTTGCTTTAACAAAAATAAACTTAAAGATTGGGACTCATCTAAGGTAATAAGATCTGGAGAGAATGTACTAATCTCTCACAACTGGGACGAAACAAGAAGGCTGATGTGGGATTATGTTGGGGTTGTCAGATCAAATGATCGACTGTTAAAAGCAAAAGAAAAAATAAAGATAATCCAAAATGAAGTTGAAAGTTTTTATAAAAATTTTGAGTTAAATTCAGATTTTATTGAGTTGAGAAATTTGGTTCTTGTTGCAAGGTTGATTATAGAAAGTGCTATAAAAAGAAAAGAAAGCAGAGGACTTCACTACAACATTGATTATCCAAAGAAGATAAAAAAAGGCTGTTCTTCTATAATTTCAAAGAATGAAATTAAAGTTGCTTAATTAAATCTCTCATGGATAAAACTCCAACTAATTTGTCTTTATCCATTACAGCGAGATGTCGAATTTGATTTTCCATCATTAAATCCAACGCATCCATTTTGCTACATTGAGGAGTTACGCTAATAATATTCTTAGACATTATCTCTTTAACTTCATTTTTTAACGACTCCTTACCTTTTCTTGCAACAAGTTCAATTATGTCTCTCTCTGTGAGAATTCCCTCAAGATCTTGAGGGTCGTTGGTATCAGAACAATAAACAAGAAGAGCTCCGATCCTATTTTTATCCATAATTTTACAAGCATCTTCAATTGATGAATTCCTGGCGATAGCAAAAATATCCCAATATCTTTGATTTAAAAGCAGTGATTCTATATTTTCAGGCATTAAGTGAGATGATTTATGGAGTTTTTTGTTTATAATACGTCAAAATCTAGGAGATTTAAAAATGATATTTACAAAAGGAATTAAATTAATATCTCTTTCCGCCATTTTATTAGGATTGAGTTCTCTAATTCATGCTGATAAAGGCTTCATCACTGTCGATGGAAAAAACATTGAAATGGATGTTGAAAGACAATATCAAGCGCCAGCAAGCTATCCAAGAAAGGCTTTAAGATTAGCAAAAGAAGGTTACGTAATTCTTGAATTTGATGTAAGTGCGGATGGTGATGTTATCGATCCATTTGTTTTAGAAGGAGAACCAGCTGGACTATTTGACAGAGCAGCAATGAAATCTATTAGAAAATGGATTTATCAACCTCCTGTATATGAGGGCGTTCCTGTTCAAGTAAATGATGTACAAGTGAAATTATCCTTCAGAGTCCAATAAAGTCGTCAAACCCTGCGCATAAATGCGTATCAGAACAGTATTAATTGGGATAGGCCTAGCCGGTAATGTACTGCTAGCCCTCTCCCTTTTATTTCTTTTCAATTACCGAGATGCAACACAAAAGAGTTTTGCGAACGAATCGCTTGTTTCAACTTATGAGGCGGCATGGTTTCAGACTCTAGAAACTTCATTTGATGCAATTTCTGCTTGGCTTCCAATAACTGGAGAAAGAGGAAATTTTTGGGATCCTGAGAATCCTATATACCCAGAGGAAGAACTTTCATCTCCAGAGCATTCCTATGCAAATCCTTTAATACAGTTTATTACAGAAAAAAACATTGGAGAGGCAGGCTATTTACTGGATCTTATGTTTGAGTTTGATTTAGATGAGGGCAATTTGAGTTTTATAAAAGCTTATTATCCAGATGGACAAAGATTTTACTGTGCTAGTGCTTTGGATTTGTCAGGTATAGATGCATGTAATCCCCAAGCAAAAAACGAATACAACGACAACCTTGAGGATTTTCTTATAGATGCAGGTAAGAGACCAAGGAGGTTCCTCCAGAAAATAATAGACTCTAGCGGAGAGAAAATATCTACCTTAAATCAAATGATGGCTTTTCCTATCAAAGCTTTTAGCAGAAATGCTGAAGCAATAATTGTTATGGGTATCGATGTAAGAAAATCTATGGAAACTTTTGGAGATGAGTTTGAACTAGTAACAGCTGTTCAGACTGAAGAAGGAATTATTTCATTGGGTGATGATTATGCTAGATATGAATCTGGTCTTGAATTAGACGAAACTTCGAACTTTGGAATTACTAATATTAAAGGTCATGTTGATAAAGCGAATTTAAATCTGGATGAGTTTGGAAATAGAACTTCTACCAGAGACTCTGACTTGGGCTCTCTTATCACTCTTCTTCCTTTAAGCTCTTATCTTTCTTCAGATAAAGCCCAACTTTTCATTTTTAGAGATGAAAGTGAAAGTATTGCTCAAGAAAATGCCATTTTAAATACAATTTATATAATCATAACAATAGTCATTTTCTTGGTAATTGCCTTCACCTCAGGAATTTTGGCTAGCGTTTTTGGTTCAGTGAATAGGGCTATTGAGGTTTTACAAGCTCTTACTAGCGGAGACTTGTCAAAAACTATGCCGCAAAGGAGAGGTTTGTTTAGGTCAGAGAACGATGAGGTTGGAGAACTTGCTAAGGCATTGGAAATCTACAGAGGGCATCTCAACGAAATGGAAAATATAAGGACTGAGCAAGCCAGAAGAAGAAAAGAAAGAGATACAGCAATCATAGAAAAAATGAGTATTCTTGCTGATGAGCTCGAGGGAGACTCAAGAACTTTAATTCTAAATGACATAAATAGGATGCAAAATCTTGCTCAAGAAAGTTCACAAGACAAAGGTGAAGAAGCATCTGTTGAATTGATGACAGTTGCTTTCACAAGAATGGCTGATGAAGTACAAGTCCTCATAGATACCAGAACAAAAGAAATGGAAGAGTCTAGAGATGAAGCCTTAGAAGCCAACGAACAAAGAAGTAAGTTCTTTGCAAATATGAGTCATGAACTTAGAACGCCCTTAAATGCAATTTTAGGCTATGGAGAGATGCTTTATGAAGAATGCGAAGACTTAGGCTATGAAGATTTGATGCCTGACTTGAAGAAAATTACTACTTCCGGCACTCACTTATTATCTCTTATTAATAATATTTTAGATCTGTCAAAAATTGAGTCAGGGAAAATGGAACTTTTCATAACGAGCTTTGAAATAGAAAAGGTTGTAGAAACGCTGAGAGATATTAATGCTCCTTTAGCTGCGAAAAATGATAATGGATTTAAAATTAATGTTCAGGAAGCCATTGGTTCTATGTCCCAAGATGAAACTAAACTCAGACAGTGTGTTACAAATTTTTTAAGTAATGCGTTTAAATTTACTGAAAATGGCTTAGTAACCTTGGATGTTACTTCCTATATGGAAGATGAAGTTGAAATGATTGAATTCAAAGTTACTGATGATGGAGAAGGCATGAGTGAAGAAGGAGTTGCAAAAGTCTTTGAAGAATACGAACAAGCAGAAAGATCGACTTCAGCAACTCATGGCGGAACAGGATTGGGTTTGCCTATTAGCAAAAGATTTGCTGAATTAATGGGAGGTGGAGTAACCGTTTCAAGTGAAAAAGGTGTTGGTTCTGTATTTTCGATTTTCATACCGAGAATTTGCGAAGAATCTGAAGAATTAGAAAATGACGAAATTAGTACCTTAGAGGGTGAAAATCTTTGTGTTCTCATCGATGACGATATTGCAATGCATGACTTGATCAAAAGAACTGTTAAAAAAGCAGGAATGACCTTGATAGGAGCTACTAACGGCGAACAAGGTCTCAATATGATCAGAGAGTCAAAGCCTAAACTAATCTTATTAGATGTATTAATGCCTGGTAGAGATGGATGGTCGATCTTAAAAGAATGTAAATCTGACGAGTCTATAAAAGATATTCCTGTAATAATGGTTTCGCAAATGTCTCAAGAAACTTTGGCATTTTCTTTAGGTGCAGACGACTACCTCACTAAACCAATTGATAGAGATAAGTTTCTTAAAATGGTAACAGATTTACTAGGAACGTCTTCCAACAGAAGAATTTTAATTGTAGATGATGATTCAAATACAAGAGACATACTAGGCAGAGCGTTAAATGACGCCGGTTACGAAGCTTTCCTCGCTAGAGATGGAAAAGAGGGATTGGATAATTTAGATAAAAATCCAGCGCTTATAGTTCTTGATTTAGAAATGCCGCGAATGGATGGTTTTGAGTTCTTAGAAAATTTTGTAGAAATGGATTTTGAAGAAAAACCAAACATTTTGGTTTATTCGGGTAAGGACTTATCTGAGGTACAAGAAGAGCTTTTAAGAAAAAATGTTGCAGGCCTTGTCAAAAAAGATGAAGTTTCTATCAACCAGCTTCCAGCAATGGTTACAAAGTTGCTGGGGAAAAAAGCTTAAGCTTCCAAATTTGATTCTATTTTCTCTAGTAGTCTCTTAAAATCAACCGGCTTAGTATCAAAATCATCGGCGCCACATTCTAACGCTTTCTGTCTATCATGTTCCATAGCATGAGCTGTTAATGCAATAATTGGAATATTCGAAATTTCTGGATCTGCTTTTGCTTTAGTAGTTGCTTCCCAGCCATCAAGTACTGGAAGCCCCATATCCATTAGTACCAAATCAGGATTTTCTGATTTCATTTTTTCTAATCCTTCTTGTCCATCAAAGGCAAATATGACTTCAAATTCTCTTCTTGTTAGCCTTCTGCCTAACATATCTCGATTCATTTCATTATCTTCAACGTAAAGAATCTTTTTCATAACACTCTCCCTCAGTCATAAACGAACTGATTTCTTCCCCCTTCTTTTGCTTTGTAAAGTCTCTCATCTGCCAGGTTAACAAGTTCTTCCTGATTTTTGACCTCAGATGATTTAATGACTCCTCCACTTATAGTAATATTTATTTTAGTATCTTGGAAGAGTATAGATAAATCAACTACTGCCTTTCTGATTTTTTCACAGTATTCATTTAAACTTTGAGTGTCTTTCTCTTCTATAATTGCTATAAATTCCTCTCCTCCAACTCTACCAATAACATTTTTACCACATGCATCTTTCAAGCCATTAGCTACAGCTTTCAAAACTTCGTCGCCACCGGGATGGCCGTAAGTATCATTAATTGACTTGAAAAAATCTATATCCATCGATAATAAAGCAAATTCATAGTCTTTATCTTGTTCAAGTTTTTCAAAACATTCTTCAATCTTATCGAAAACAACTTGCCTGTTAAAGATACCAGTTAACGGACAAGTTGTTGCTTTAAGATTTAATTCTTTTAAAAGTTCTTGTTCCCTAGCTCTAAAGTATTTTGCCTCTAAGCTGGCAATAGATTTAGCCATCAAAATTGTTCCATTAAGAGGTTTTGGGAGATAGTCTGAAGCTCCCAACTTGATACATTTAGCTGTACTATCAACATCATTGAAAGCGGAAACCATAATAATGGGAAGCTCGTCTCTATCATGACTTTTTCTAAACCTCTTTAAAAGCTCTAAACCGTTTATATCAGGTAACATTACGTCAAGTAAAATTAGATCGGGTGCTTGGGTATCTACTTCTTTAATTGCAGAAGTTCCGTCAAATGCTACTCTACAAGAAAGTCCATTTTGAGATAGTCTTCTTTCTAACACTTCACAATTTGTCTTATTATCATCAACTATCAAAACATCCGATCCTTTAAGATGATCGTCTATATCTAAACTGTAATCAATATCTCCTAACGATCTAAATAAAGACTCAGCATTTTGAATTTGTCCTTGTTCAGAGTCTTCAGTAGCTTTTTCGTTGAGATCACCCTTAATGAAATCTACAAATCTCTCTATAGCAGTTTCTGTTTCTCTAGATAAAGACAAAATTGTGTTCAAATCTTTTATACACTCTTCCGATAAATCTTCTTCAAAGTCTTCAATTAGAATTTCACTATAGCCAATAATTGCATTCAGAGGAGTTCGAAGATTATGCCTAAGCTCAGAGTACTCTTGTGATGTTTTAATTTTTTTATCTACCGCTGTGTTTTCTTTGAAGGCATCCTCGTACTGACTAAGAAGTTTATCTTCAGCTTCTTTTATTTGATTTATTTCGGAACTAATTTCTAAATTGTTTTGAACTGCAAATTGCTCAACTAAATCTATATATTGTTCTATGGCTTCTGCCGGAGCAGCAAACTCCTGTTTGATTTGTGCAAGTAATATCTTTTCTGCGCCTTTTGATGGTTTTTCCATGCCAGCCATTAAAAACCCTCTTTAAAATCTTTTAAGAATTCAGGGCGATGATGATAATAACCTTGACCCTTGTGACACCCTAATTTCAAAAATGTTTCCTCTTGTTCTTTTGTTTCGATTCCTTCGGCTAACATTCCTAGCTCCATATTATTACAAATTGTTACAACAAATCTGACCAACTCTTGTGTATCTTGTTCAGAAACAGTTCTAGCAAAATCCTTATCAAGCTTCACCAGAGTAATCGGCAAGTCTCTCAAATAACTTAGTGAAGAGTAACCAGCTCCAAAATCATCCAAGGCAAGGGGTATCCCATGTTTTTTAAGTTTTTCAAAATACTCTGCAGCTCTTGACCTATCTTCAAGCTCTGCTGTTTCGGTTATTTCAAGTCCTAAATCTCCAGGATTAAGATTATTTTCTTTTACAAAATCTAATATGAGATTACAAAAGTTTTCTTGCATAGCTGTATAAGCAGAAACGTTCAAATAAACGGTGAAATCTAATTTTTTCTTTTTCTTGAATTTAAAGACTTCCTTTAACTTCTGCATGGAAGCTAGAACTACAAGAGAAAATAAACTTTCTCCTTCAACTAAAGGTATTAATTTATCATTTGGAATAATGTCTCCATTCTCGTCTCTTAACCTCAGTAACGTTTCCACGCTAACCAAGTCTCCAGTTGCAAGGTCATATTGTTTTTGATAAGCCATGTCTATTCGATCATTTTCAAGACAGGAAATGGTATTTTTTAAAGCGTCTAAAGCTGCTTCCGATTGAGCCAGCACCTCTATTAAAAAGAAAGACTCTTCTTTATCCAAAGGAATTTCGTGAACTCTTGATCTCAACAAAAATTTTATATCTCTTAATGACAGTTCAAGATCTGATTGAAATGAAGATCCAATTGTTTCTATTTTCTTTGATGTACCATGAGATATTATTGGAGCGATACCAATATCACTTAGCTTAGATGTATCAAAAACATATTCAGCAGATTGATTCATCCATTCCACCCCATCATCTTTACAGAAAATTAAATACGGGCTTGGGTGATGTTGCAGAGATTTAATTAGGTATTTGGCCTGTTGATCTTCAATTATTGTCATCTTCTATAAGTTCC
>TARA_B100001121_G_scaffold4505_2_pt1 | contig 11891 bp, 10 predicted proteins | sample TARA_B100001121 | Tara Oceans TARA_B100001121 (sample SAMEA2622817) | marine metagenome | biome: marine biome (ENVO:00000447); feature: surface water layer (ENVO:00002042); material: "saline water (ENVO:00002010), including plankton (ENVO:xxxxxxxx)" | depth 5 m
TAAATTAAATGATACATGGCCAAGTAGTTAGATGCTTTTTGATTTCAAATTAAGGCTATAATGCCTGCGACTGCATATTCAATTTAATGAAAAAAAATATATTGAACAACAAATAGATAAAATATACGAATATCATATGACTAAATTTAATGCTTGGAATGTCATTAAAAACGGCTTTAATGGTAACTCAGGTTGGAGTAGACAATGGCGTGATCCAGAACCAAAAGCATCTTATGATGCAGTTATTGTAGGAGGTGGATTACATGGACTAGCTACAGCTTACTATCTAGCCAAAAATCACAACATGCATAATGTTGCAGTTTTAGAAAAGGGTTGGATTGGTGGTGGTAATGCAGGTCGTAACACAACAATTGTGCGATCTAATTATATGATGCCAGGTAATAGAGAATTTTATGAACATACTTTAAGATTATGGGAAAACTTAAGCCATGATTTGAATTACAATGTTATGTTTAGTCAGCGATCTCATGTTGTTTTAATTAACAACCCTGGAGCTCTTGATTCTTTTGCAAGACGTTACAATACTATGAAACTTACAGGTTCAGATGGTGAGTTGTGGGATTTAAAAAAACTAAAAAATAAAATACCTCACCTTAATTATGATAATGCTCGTTTTCCAATTTTAGGAGCAATTGTTCAACCTCGTGCTGGTAATGCAAGGCATGACTCTGCTGTATGGGGATATGCAAGGGCAGCTGATTCACTTGGTGTAGATATATTGCAGAATTGTGAAGTTACTGGAGTGACACGTAAGAATGGATCAATAGAAAGTTTGCAAACTACTAGGGGAGATATAAAAGGAAAAAAAATTGGATTTGCTGTTGCTGGTCATACATCTGTCTTATGGCAAATGGCAGAATTAGGCAATTTACCAATAGAGTCTCATAAGTTACAGGCTTTTGTTACAGAGGCTGTTAAACCTCTTTTGGATTGTGTTTTAATATACGCTCCTGCTGGTGCCGCACATTTCTATATTTCTCAATCGAATAAAGGAAGCATGGTATTTGGAGGTGAGCTAGATTGGTATAAATCTTATGCTCAAAGAGGAAATTTGCCAACTGTAAAAGAAAATGGTGAGGGCGCAATGGCAATAATGCCGTGTCTTGGCAAACTAAGATTATTAAGACATTGGGCTGGAGTGATGGACATGAGTATGGATGGCTCTTTTTTTATGTGCAAAACACCAGTTGAAAACTTGTACCTAAACGCAGGTTGGAATTATGGTGGTTTCAAAGCAAGTCCTGCTTCTGGTTGGTATTTTGCTGACTTAATAGCAAATGAAAGACCTCATAAAGTTATTGCCAATCATAATTTAGAGAGATTTGAAAAAGGTATTAATATTGATGAGAGAGGTATTGGCCCTGATCCAAAAATGCATGGTTAAATTATGATAATAATAAAATGCCCTTATTGTGGAGATAGAGACCATAGCGAGTTTAGTTATGGAAGTGATGCATCAATAGTTTATCCAAGTTTAGATGCACCTGAAAAAGATTGGATTGAAGCAGTCTTTTTTAGAGAAAATATCAAAGGCATTCAAAAAGAAACTTGGCAACACTCAAATGGTTGTAGAATGTGGTTAGAAGTCGAGCGTTCAACAATAACTCATGAAATTAAGAGTGTTAAACCTTGCCACACACAACTTCAAAAAGTATTTGAAAAATAGTTATGAGTTCAAAAAGAATAGAAAATTTTGGTAAAATCAATCGTCAAAAACAATTGAAATTTAGTTGGGAAAATAAAAATTATTTTGGCTATCAAGGTGACTCCCTTGCTTCTGCCCTATTAGCTAATGACATTAGAGTAGTAGGAAGAAGTTTTAAATATCATCGGCCTAGAGGTGTAATGTCATGTGGAGTGGAGGAGTCTGGCGGATTGGTAACCATTGGAACTGGGGATAGAAAAGAACCAAATGTTAGAGTTACTTCTCAAGAATTATATGAAGGTTTAATTGCTTCTGGCCAAAATGCATTCCCGAGTGTAAATTTTGATCTCGCTTCCATTAATAACTTATTAAGTCGATTTGTTCCTGCTGGTTTTTATTACAAGACTTTTATGGGAATTCCACCTTTTGAGTGGGGATCTGGTACATCAGTTTGGATGTTTTTTGAAAAATTCATAAGAAAAGCTGCTGGTATGGGAAGAAGTTCTCGTTTACCCGATCCAGATGTGTATGAACATGCAAATGATCACTGTGATATACTAATAGTCGGTTCTGGTCCTGCAGGTATTGCTGCTGCTAAAGAAGCTGCTGATAGAAAACTTGATGTCATACTTGTTGAACAAGACAATATGATAGGAGGTGATCAATTATCTGAAAATGAATTTAATTCTGACGAAGCTTACAAAGAACTAAAAAGTCTTGGTGTAAGAGTTATGAAAAGAACAACCGCATTCGGTTTGTATGATAATTGTGTGCTAGGTTTGGTAGAAAGAGTTGAAGAAAACGTCACCCTCTCAGACAGAAGATTGCCAAGGCAGAGATTTTGGATAGTTAGAGCTAAACATGTTTTAATTGGATCAGGTTCTTTTGAAAGACATATCGCATTTAATAATAATGATGTTCCTGGTTCAATGACTGTAAACGCATCTAAACATTATTTAAATAGATATGGTGTATTAACTGGGAAAAAAATTGTAATTACAACTAACAATGACTCAGTATACTCAACAGCAGAAATTTTAGCAAAAGCTGGAGCAAATGTAACTGTTTTAGATAATCGAAAAGAAACAAATATAGATTTAAACAAAAATAATTTTGAAGTAATAAATGGAGTTGTTCCGTATAACATTAATGGTTCTAAAAAAATAAATAGTTTAGATATCGCCGACTCGATAAATTCAAAATACAATAAAATAGATACAATTACATGTGATCAGGTCTTAATGTCAGGCGGGTGGTCACCTGCAGTCCATTTATTATCTCACCGAGGAGTACGTCCTGTTTGGGACACAGAAAATTTATGTTTTGTACCTGGAGAACCTAAAGAAAATATTACAGTTATAGGTTCTGCTAGAGGGATATGGGGTAAAGGTGATTGTATTGACTCAGGAATTGCAGGTACTTTAGATGCAATTAATAAACTTGGAATATCAAAAACAGATTATTTTTTTCCAAAACAAGGTGGCTGGATGAATCCAATCGAGCCTTTATATGAAGTCAAATCAAAAAAAACTCGCTCAAAAAGCTTTGTAGATTTTCAGCATGATGTAATCTGTGATGATGTACGCTTGGCACACAGAGAAGGATTTATATCAGTTGAACATTTAAAACGTTATACAACCTTAGGTATGGCAAATGATCAAGGTAAGATGGGTAATATAATAGGTTTATCTCTAATGGCAGATTTGCTTGGAAAAGAAATTCCTGAGGTAGGTACTACAACTTTTCGTCCACCATTTACTCCTGTTTCTATTGGTGCACTAGCTGGTAGGAGTGTTGGAAAACACTTCATGCCCCTTAGAACTACTCCAATGCATGCATGGAATTTAGAAAATGGAGCAACAATGATTGATGCTGGTTTATATGATAGACCATGGTATTTTCCTAAAAGCAATGAGACCATAGATGAGGCATATATAAGAGAAGCTGCAACAGTTAGAAAAACAGTAGGTATATGCGATGTTAGCTCATTAGGTAAAATAGCAATTCAAGGACCTGACTCAACAGAATTTATTAATAGAATTTACACTAATGCTTTTGCTAAACTTCCAATTAATAAAACGAGATATGGAATTATGTTACGTGATGATGGTTTAGTTTTAGATGATGGTACTTGTTGGCGGTTGTCAGATAATGAATATTTTATGACAACTTCAACATCCCAGGCAGGAAGAGTAATGACATGGTTAGAAGAATTACTTCAAGTGCGATGGACTAATTTAAAAGTAAATGTGACAAGTGTTTCTGAGCAGTGGGGAGTAGCAGCTATTTCAGGTCCAAAGACTAGAGATGTTTTAAGCCAATGTTTAGAAGATCCCTCTTCGATATCAAATGAAAACTTACCTTTCATGGGTTTTATCTCAGCTACACTCAAGGGAGGAATTCCATGTAGAATTGCCAGAATAAGTTTTTCAGGTGAGCTTGGATATGAAATTTATATTCAAGCAGATTATGCAAGTATAATGATGGATATTTTATGGAATTCTGCAAAACAATTTGATGGGTGTTTATATGGTGTTGAGGCTCTAGGAGCACTTAGAATTGAAAAAGGACATGTAACAGGTGCTGAACTTGATGGCAGAACAACTATTGAAGATGTGGGTTTAGGAAAAATGGCATCAGAAAAGAAATCTTACATAGGTAGCGCATTGAGAAAAAGAGGAGTTTTAAGTTCGCCAGATAGAGAAAAGCTAGTAGGTTTTTTTCCTGTTAATAAAAAAGATACTTTCGCTTCAGGAACAATAATTTGCGAAAAGAATAATATAAAAGGTTTTGGTGTTGGCAGAGTTACTTCAGTTACTCATTCACCTGAATTAGGACATTGGATTGGCTTAGGATTTATAAAAGGTGGTGTTGAAGAATGGAAAAATATTAATGTAATTGGCAGTGATCCAATTAGAAATAAACAAATTGAAATTCAAGTAGTATCTTCCCACATGCTTGATCCAAAAGGTGAGAGAATGCATGGTTGATAGATCGTCATCGTTAGATACTTTATATAATCCAGGAAGCTTTCCTATTAATAATAATGTAACCATAAAATTTAAGGAAACTACAAACCTCAATATTAAACAGATAGCTTGTTGGCCAGATACCTTATTTCAATCAGAAACATATATAAAAGAAAAACTAAATATTGAGAAAGTTCCGCACTTCAATGAGGGAATATTAAATGATGAAAATTCCATTTGGAGAATAGAGCCACTGAAATGGTGGATATTAAAAAATAATCTAGATCTTCCAGATCATTTAGGAACTAATTTAGATTTATCTCATGCATATACATCAATTAATATAACTGGAGAAAATACCACATTACTATTAAATAGATTTTTACCTATTGATTTAAGAGAGTCAGTATTCAAAGACAATTCTTCTGCTAGTTCAGCTATTCATCATGTAAATATAAAGTTATTAAAATTTTCTAAAAATAATTTTCAACTATTTATACCTAGAGGTTTTGCACTTTCAACTTGGGAGATCTTACTTGAAACAGCATACCAATTTGGATATGAAATATCAGAAAGATAATAAAACGAGGTATAATGATTTTTTCAAAAGAAGAATACAATCATAGAATTAAAAAAGTTAAAGAATCGATGTCTAAAAAAGGCATAGATATTTTAATTAGCACTGATCCATCAAATATGAATTACCTAACTGGTTATGATGGTTGGTCATTTTATGTACCACAAGGTATAATCATATCAATTGACGAGGATCAGCCTTATTGGTTTGGAAGAAAACAAGATTCAAATGGGGCAAGAATAACTACTTTTTTAAATGAAGAAAATATTTATGGTTATCCTGAAAATCTCATACAATCTCCACCATTACACCCTTATGATTATGTAGTTCAATTAATTAAAGATAAAAAATGGTCATCTAATAGTATCGGCGTAGAAATGGATAGTTATTATTATACTGCTGAAAATCACAGTAGATTAAAAAATAATTTAACAGATGCTAAATTTATTAATGCTCATCTACTTATCAACTGGGTAAGATACATTAAGTCGGAAAATGAGATTAAATATATGAAGGATGCAGGAGTTCTTGTTAGAGCTGGAATGCAAACTGCTTTTGATTCTATCAAAGAAGGAGTAAAACAAAGTACTGTAGCTGGAAAAATTCATAATACCCTTATTGCTGGAAATGATGAAACAAAAATGGGTGGAGAATATGCTGGCTTGGGACTTATACTCGCAAGTGGAAGATCAGCCTCTGCATCACATTTAACGCCAAGTGAAAAAAAATTTGAAAATAATGAAGGCACTATAATTGAATTAGGAGGTGTAAAACATCGTTATCATTGTGCCTTATCAAGAACAGTTTACATAGGAAAGCCTGATCCAAAAATATCAGATACACTGAAAATTACTAATGAAGGTATTGAGAGAGCTTTGGAACAAACTAAACCAGGTAATAGTTGCCATGATGTTGCCGTTGCTTTTTGGTCAGTATTAGAAAAATATGGATTGGAAAAAGAATCAAGAGCTGGCTATTCAATTGGTCTTGGTTACCCACCGGATTGGGGAGAGCACACGCTAAGTATTCGAAAAAATGAGAAAACATTATTATATCCTAACGTTACATATCACCTCATGTGTGGAATGTGGATGGATACATGGGGACTTGAGCTAAGTGAGTCTGTGAGGGTAACTGAAAATGGCTTTGAATTACTTACAAATGTTCCAAGAGATTTACATATCGTAAATTAATCGTTTGCATCACCGCCACCAGCTCCTTTAGATCTAGACTCTTCAGACTCTGGCACGAAAGTTCTAAATGCAATCTCAGATATTTTTTCCCAAGATCTTTTATTAGGATTAAGACCTTTAGAAAGTGCCTCGTTTATTCTAATAGTATCAAGGTTAATATCTAATGAGGAATGATTAAGTTTTTTATTTGCAATTAATAAATTAAAATCCTCTGTAAGATTATTAGTAATAAGTTTTTTTTGTATTGAAATTTTTTCCTTTGTCATGCTTACTATAATTTCTTTTTTATTATTTGTGAGTTGTGAGTTAATATTTTTTTTAGAATATTTATATAGTAAGGGGACTAAGAATATCGGATCATTACAATCTTTTAAAATTATACTAAAACTTTCGCTATTAGTTAATTTTGAAATTAAATAGTCTATTAATCCTGGTCCAATTGCTAGCATTGATTTATTATCACAATTAAAATCTAGATTAATATTTGATGCATCAATACTTGCATTAAAAGAATTATCTAATTCATTAATTTTTGAATTTAATAAATTTACTCCATCTAGACCACATACTTCTAGCCACGTAATAATAAAAGCAGCATCTTCATCAGCACCGTATGGAAAACCTAAACCTGAAAATGCTCGTTGTGCATTTGTATAAACTTCATAATAAGAATAACTCACAAGAACTTAATAAGAGTTCATTGTTGCAAAACCCCATTCATCTACATTTTTGTTATTTAAATCAGACAAATAAGGAGCACCTGAAAAAAAACTAACTCTTAACCACCTATCCGATTTTGGGTCATAACGATTAGCACCAAAAAATGATAATTTAAATCTAAGCATGTCAATTGGTATTGTTTTCTTATCTAGAACATTATCTTTAACTTCTGAATAAGGATATCCTTCTAAGGATTGAATTCTTTTTACTATTCCTCTGAATTCAGGCTTCTCTAGCAGGAATTCACAAACTAATTTTTTATCATCTTGATTTTTAATTTCATCAAATAAATCACTAACCATCTTGGCAATTCCTAAGTTTTGCTCCAATTCACTTCCTTTTTCATTATATCTTTCACCTAATCTAGGCTCTAACTTTGCGGCAGAGACATACCAAAACAAATAATTGCTATCTTTATTTTTAAAATTAATATTTTTAATCCATGCATATTTGTTATTTATAATATTCATTAGATCATTAATAGATTGATTACCTTCTATATCCATTATCTCGTCATCGGCCATGTCCTCAGCAAGCACTTCTGAAATAGCTGGAAATAATTCTATTAATTGGACTCGAGCAATTTCTTGTGTATCGTTATTAAAATTAATATCACAAAAATCAATTATATCTTTCCATTTTAATCCTACTTTAACGTCTAACTTTTTGCAGTAAGAAATATATTTTTGTAAATCTTTTATTGTTAATTTATTTTTATTAAGTTGAAATTCATCATTTGTATTCACTTCCTCTAAATAATTTAAAGCTTTCTTTAAAAGAATTTTATATTTTTCAAAAACAATAGTTTGAACATCTAAATCTGTAATTTCATTAAGAGCTTTTGTAAATTGAGTCATCCATTTGTTAATTAATTTTGGATGTTTGATAATGAATGGCGCCATGCCTAATCCAGTTGAATTTCCAATTCCAAGGTGTTGTTTAATTTCTCTATCTAATTTCACTGCTTTTTTTGGATTTTGTTTTTTTGCGACATGTTCAACTAATTCAATACTAAATTCTCTAATTAAATAGACTGATAACATTTCAGCTCTGAATGGTTGATTAAATACAGTATTATTTTTTGTATTTGTAAAATCTGATAATCCAAACTTTCCACTTCCATAAACAGCTGTTGTTCTTAATAGATAACCCACTTTATTGATTTCATGTATATCCGGTTGGTCACCATTAGAAAGACAATCCACAACATACTGAAATAATCTTACACTTTTATTTGCTCTACTTAAAATTAATTCATTTGGCGAATTCCTTCCTGACTCTTGGAGTGGAATGGTTTCTTTTAATCTTTGAAGTTCCAAATCAGATAATTTTCCTACATGTAAAGTATAAGCTGTATCCCATTTGCTTGCTATAACTCTGTCACTTCTATCTTTGTCATCAAGAAAAGCAGAGAAGCATACCAAAGAATATATTTCACTTTTTATGGTAATCTCATAAATGACTGTACCATAACCATTGTCATCTAAATCAAATTTAGATTTTGTAATTTTCCAATTATCATGCAATAATCTCCTAAGCATACTTCTTGAAAAACTTAGTCTTGATGGATAACGGGAACCCATTCTAGAAAGCTTCATATAGTCATCAATTTTATTAACTTTTTGCAACATTTTTTAAATATCTATAGTGAATTAAAAAATTTTCATTAATAGAAGTAATAATCTATGTCAAAAATAAGTGAAGATATAATTTTAATTGATGGTTTAGAATATTGTAATTGGAACAGAGATTTACTTGAAAATGCTCACAAAGCTGGATTAACTGCTATTCATGCGACATTAGTGTATTGGGAAAATACGGAAGAGTCCTTTGTAAAAATTGAAGATTGGAATACTCTTATTAAAGAACATAGAGACATCTTAGTTCATGCTAAAAAATCAGAAGATATTCTTAAAGCAAAGAAAAATAATAAAATAGCAATCATTTATGGATTTCAAAACTCTGCACCAATAGCAAATGATATTTTTTTAGTAGAAAAATTTTTTGATAGAGGTGTGCGCTTCATGCAACTTACATATAACAATCAAACCCCTCTTGCAGGAGGATGTTTTGAGCCAAAAGATTCGGGTGTTTCAAGATTTGGTAGTGCTGTTATTGAAGAAATGAACAGACTTGGAATGATTGTAGATCTTAGTCATGCTGGTAAACAAACTTGTATTGATGCAATTGAGATTTCAAAAAAACCTGTAGCTATCTCACATGCAAATCCAAATTTTTTTCATAAATCATTAAGAAATATTGATAGTGATATTTTAAAACAACTTGTTAAAAAAGACGGCTTCATAGGACTAAGTCTTTATCCATATCATTTGAAAAATTTAGGTAAATGTACTGTAGAAGAATTTTGCTTGATGATTAATGAGCTAATTAATTTAATTGGTGAAGATAATATCGGAATAGGATCTGATCTATGTCTAAATTGGTCTGATGATGTTGTTATGTGGATGCGAAATGGTAAGTGGACAAAGAAAGCTGATTATGGAGAATCTAAAGATAGAAATCCAAAGTGGCCAGAGTTACCAAGTTGGTTTAAACAACCAAGTGATATAAAGGAATTATTTATCTCTATGTGTAAAAATAATATTCCAGAAAAAGTAGCTGTAAAAATTATTGGTGAAAACTGGTTAAACTTTATGAAAAAACAATTTTAATTTTTACTCGTCATATAAGAAGCTGATAGTAAACTCATAATCACAATAATGGCACCTATAATTTGATAAAACTCTAAACTTTCCCTCAATAGGATAACCGCACCTATTACACCAACTACTGGTTCTAAATATAAAAATAAAGCTGTATATGATTGTCCTATTTTTGGTATGGCAGTTAATTGTGATAACAACGCAAAGCTATAACAAATTGATGGAATTAAAATTAATAAATAAATATTAATTGGAAAATTAAAATCTAAAGAAAAAAATATCTTCAAAATGATAAAAAAGAAAAATGTATTAAAAATATTAATAAAAATATTAATTGGTATCGGAGAAATTTTTTTAAAAGACATTTTTTGATTTATTACAATCATACTAGTTGCTCCTAGTGATGCAACAACTGCTAGAGCAATTCCCAGTAAATTAATAACTTTAAATGATGGGCCTACAACCAAAATAATTCCAATAAAAGTGATCAAAAAAAGAATTTTCACAGATGATAAAATTTTTTCTTTATCAATAACTATTGAGTAAATAAGTACATATATTGGGTATAAACAAAATATAAGAATAGTAAGGCTCACTTCTATAAATATTACAGAAGTCAATAACCCAAGAGTTAAAAATATTGATCCAGTAGATATGGCTACAAAAAATTTTAAATTTTTTCTAAATTCATCCAATAAGTTATTTTGAGAAGGTATAAATGGAAGTATAATTATTGAAGCAATCGCATATCTCAAAAAAATTACTAGAGCTACAGGAGCACCAGCATTATATGCAATTTTGGTTGTTGGGCCAATTAAACCAAATAAAATTCCAGCAACTAATGCAAAAATTACTCCAAATATGAACATTTTTTAAATTAACTTTTGACTATTTCTTTTCTGGCAGTTATTCAAGCATCAAAACAAAAATTACATACTATATGAATGACACAAACAACAGCTTTGTAAAATTTGAAAAAATAGATAAAAGTTATGACGGAGAGGTTCTAGTAGTAAAAAACCTAAATTTAGATATTGCAAAAGGTGAATTTGTCACCATGCTCGGCCCATCTGGCTCTGGTAAAACTACTACATTAATGATGTTAGCAGGTTTTGAAACACCCACTAATGGTGAAATTTTTTTAGATACAAGACCAATTAGTAAGATACCACCTTATGAAAGAGAGATTGGAATGGTCTTTCAAAATTATGCACTGTTTCCACATATGACAGTAGCAGAAAATCTTTCTTTTCCTCTTGAGGTAAGAAAGATCTCAAAGCCTGAAATAAATGACAAAGTAAAAAAAGCATTAGATATGGTTGAGCTTGGCAATTTTGGAACAAGATTTCCAGCACAATTATCTGGAGGCCAGCAACAGAGAGTAGCTTTGGCTAGAGCTTTAGTTTTTGAACCTAGACTTGTATTAATGGATGAGCCTCTAGGCGCACTTGATAAAAATTTACGAGAGCAAATGCAATACGAAATAAAGCACATTCATGACAGAATTGGAATCACAGTTGTTTATGTAACACACGACCAAAGTGAAGCCTTAACAATGTCTAATAGAATAGCTGTATTTAATGATGGTGTTGTCCAACAATTATCTACACCTGATATTTTATATGAAAAACCAGAAAATTCTTTTGTTGCAAAGTTTATTGGAGAAAATAATACTCTTAACGGAGTAGTAAAAGAAATTAATGGAAATGTTTGTACTGTTGATCTAGAATCAGGGCATGGTACAGTTAAAGCTTTAAAGATTAATGTTGACAGTGTTGGAGATAAAACTCAACTTTCAATTAGACCAGAGCGAGTTACTATTGATAGCACAAACCCAGAAGCAAACAACTTTTCAGGAACAATTGAAGAATTAATTTATTTAGGTGATCATATTAGAGCAAGACTTGATGTGTGTGGCAATAATGAATTTATCGTAAAGGTTCCAAATGAAGGAAGCTTTGCTCACAAAGAGGGAGATAAGCTTAATTTAAGCTGGAATCCTGATGATGTGAGAGCCTTAGATATTTAATTAAGTCAAAACACCAATTTCTGGGAATTTTTTTTATTTTTTGCCCTTTTTTTTCATGTTTCAACATGTTATTA
>TARA_B100001121_G_scaffold154631_1_pt1 | contig 11888 bp, 10 predicted proteins | sample TARA_B100001121 | Tara Oceans TARA_B100001121 (sample SAMEA2622817) | marine metagenome | biome: marine biome (ENVO:00000447); feature: surface water layer (ENVO:00002042); material: "saline water (ENVO:00002010), including plankton (ENVO:xxxxxxxx)" | depth 5 m
TATGGTTGACCCTCCTTGGAGTCCTGTCACTTGTCACCATGACATGGGGCAATATTGCCGCACTTGGTAGTACAAATCCGAAGCGAATGCTGGCCTATTCCTCAGTCGCGCATGCAGGTTACATGTTAGCCGCAATAACTGCTATTGGAGCGTGGAATTGGGACCCTTCTCTTGCCGGTGATGCGGGAGAGTCGGCAGTAGCTGTTCTGACTGCACTGATGTTCCACCTTATCGTTTTAGTAGCGTTCAAACTTGGTGCATTCTTGGTGTTGTCAATACTCGAGTCCGATGGTGATGCCTCACGCCTATCTTCGTTAGGCGGTCTAGCCAAGCGTGAACCATTCCTCGCAGTTGCCATGTTTATCTTTATGATTTCTTTAGCAGGAGTTCCACCACTTGCTGGATTCGTCTCCAAGTTGTTGGTTATTATGGGAATTGTCAAAGTGGCAGTTGGTGATATAGGAGCACAAATTGTTGCTGGTGGTGATTTAGGTTTGGCTGATGTCCATTGGGTTTGGTGGTTAGCATTTGCCATGGTAATTAATTCGGCAATTTCCATGTTCTACTATCTGCGCATCGGCGTCGTAATGTTCTTTGAAAAACCTGAAGCAGGCAGAAGTGGCCCTTTGCCTGCTGGCTGGCAGGTACGATTTGCGGTACTTGCCTGTCTTATGGCCACCTTGTTCTTGGGTGTAGCGAGCGATAAGCTGTTAGAGATTTGTGAAGTAGCTGCTCAAAGTTTGAATTATGATTGGAATTAATGCTATTCCTAGTAGTGAATTCAATAAGGGATGTCGATTAGCCCGCAATAGTGAGCCTCAATGGGTAGAAGACATGAAGAGAAAGTTGACGAAGAAGAACTAGCCCGTCTGGAGAATCCAGAGGACGGTTCATCCGGAAAAATTCGTGTCAAGATGCCTAACCGTCGAATTAATGAGATGTTCGCCCTTGCAGATCAGATTCTTGGTGGCAGAAGAGTATCTGTCTTGTGTGAGGATGGTGAGACAAGGTTGGCTAGGATTCCTGGTAAAATGCGCCGACGTCAGTGGGTAAGAGAAGGCGACTTGATTATCGTATGGCCATGGGATTTCCAAGATTCTAAAGCCGACGTCAAGCATAGATATACCAAAACACAAGCCATGTATTTGTCTAGAAAAGGCGTATTGCCGGACGATGTTGATGTATTTGGCATGAATGTAACCCACGATGATGATGACGAGCATAGCGACATTTTTGGAGTTGTAGAAGACGAATTCGACGCTTTAGAATCTGCTGAAGAAGACGGCGACGCAGAGGTAGATGACATGTTTGCTAGCGATGATGATGATGATGTTGACGACATGTTTGCTAGCGATAATGATGAAACAGAGGAAGCTGCGGAGCCTGAGGCAGTGGAAGAGGAATTTGTTCCAGTTGAGGAGTACCCCGATTCCGATGATAATGACGATAAGGACGACGATGATATTGACATTGACTCGTTGTTTGGCTGAAGTGAAACTCGAGGTGGCCGATTGAAAGACCGAAGAGACGATTGGGACGAGCTTGCAATCAACAAGAACCGTAATCGTCGAAAAAAGTCCAAGCGCAGGAAATCAGCACAGTTTGACCAAAACGAAATTGATGACCAAGACTTCGTTGGCTCATTAGAAACTACATCTGGTAAATATGAATGGATGAAGGAAAAACGCTACAAGTCAATATTTAGAGATATTGAGAATAAAATTCAGGGGGCTATGGGTAAAGGTCCGTTTGAGTGGGTTGATAGGCGGGTTTTTGATCAGGTTTTTGATCGCTTAACCTTGATGTCGTTATACAAATTAATGAAAAATGAAGTCATTGATACGGTTGATTTCCCCGTCGCTAGAGGTAAAGAAGCACACGTATTTCACGGAACAGATCCGCAAGGTAAGCCCGTTGCAATCAAAATTTTTCACACTTCGAATGCTGTGTTCAAGAATTTAATCCAATATATCGAAGGCGATCAAAGATTTGGTGGCTTAAGACGTAGACATCGCGATTTGGTTGATATTTGGGTTAGAAAAGAGCAGAGGAACCTTGCGCGTTTGGCAAAATGGGGTCTACGTGTTCCAAAACCGTTAGGGATACACAAGAATGTCCTTGTTATGGAATATTTAGGTGATGATGTCTCTCCATATCCTAAATTACGGGAAGTAATAGTAGAAAATCCTCGCGAAGTGTTTGATGAGTTACTGGAATTTCTTGCAGTATCATGGCAAAAAGCCAACCTTGTCCACGGAGATTTCTCTCCATTCAATATACTGTGGAGTAATGAGGGCCCAGTGGTAATTGATGTGGGACAAGCGGTTATTCAATCACATCCAAAAGCCCAAGAATTCCTAATTCGTGACGTGACAAGATTGGTTGAATGGGCAAAGAAAAATAGTATTGAGATAGAGTTAGCTGAAGCAATGTATGAAGTATTGAATATGGAATTAAATCATGTAAAGCAAGCGGATTAAATCATTCTTCTTCCCATGTAATGTTTTCATCATCAGACAATTCCATCATTTCAGCGACCGCTTCTTCATCCTCAGGGTCAACTTGACTTGCTCGCATTCTTCTAGAGCGGCGATCGCTTACTTCAGAAAGTCCCGGAACTAGATTTTCGAAGTCGCCACTGCTAGGGTCTTGAGATTTCAATTCAATTGTATCTAGGGAACGATTCGATAGCTTGGCTCGGCGGCGGTCTTTTTCGAGATAGCCCAATACTGAACCATGCTCAGAACCCCCAGCAAGCATTTCAATTGCCTGTCTAGCGGCAAATAACCCCTCTTCTTCACCAATAATGACAACGGTTGATTTGTAGATTGTGATTTCAGTATCGGTTAGATTCTCAATCAGTTTACGTACCTTTCCCTGACTCCCAATGATTCTTGAGCGAACTCTGCGTTGTTGGTTTGACCTTTTGCCAACGAAATTTCTCAAGTCTACCATTTCGAAAAAGTGCCTATCGTCAAACAATCTAATTGCGGCTTTAGGGGCCATTCCTCTCCCGATCGCTTTGATTACGTCAGGTAATTTCATGGCTTTTACCGGGTCATAACTACCAACCTTGCCCCACTGTACTTCGACATCTCCAGTTTCGGAATTGATGAACAAGTCTTCGCAGCCGGATGCTTCCCGAATTGACTTCGCAGTGGTACCTTTTGAACCAATTAAGACAGCAATCCTGTCTTTCGGTACTCTAGGGAGTCCCTGTCGCATGGTAGTGCGTGAGGCTTCTTTCTTTTCAATCCCTTGTATTTCTTTGAATCCATGTTATGATGAATGCGCAAAGCAAAATTGCTCCTATTGATGGCATGAAGGAGGGTGCATTGATGACGCTACTAACTGCTGCGCCAGTTACTACCATGTAATTTTCATTATTCCCCTCGTCATATTCATCGATAACGTCGTTTGAATCGATAACCAATCTCAGGTCGTACTGACCTTCATTGGGCACTGTATAGTTCCAAGTTAGCAACTCCGATTTGTCTGTCAAAACTCCTGCATCCAAGGTTCTTGATTCGATAATGGTCCATGCGACATTAGCATATCGGTCTGCTGGAGCAGCTTCCAATCTCACGGTAACACTACCGCCATAGTTCTCATTTACCTCCAAGAGCCCAGTAATTGTTACGTTGCCAGTATTATCACCAGGTTTGACAATCAAGCGGTCGATGTTAGTTTCCGTTAAGTTCCATTGAAAATCAATAGATGGTAGTACTTGAAAGAATACCGGGCTAGTTTGAATTGTATTTCCCGCAACATCCATCACAGTCGCCCTTAACATCAGGTATTGCCGGGATTTTGTCGCCCAACTGGATTGGGCAACGGTACTATCAAGACCAGTTCCCATGGATGGTTGCCAAGTTCCAGAGATATCGGGCGTTTGACCAAATCCGTTGGCGTCAAAGCCGTATTCTATAAACGAATTAGCAATATCAACACCGGATGTTAAATCGCTTGCTAGGAATTCAACATTAACTGCGCCAACTAGTGCAGTTGTAAGTTCATCAACATTCCATTGCCCTTGAATTGGTGCCTCAGTATCCACTTGCACTGTAACTAAACTAACGGGCCCAACATTGCCAACATTGTCTGTAGCTCTAAGCGAGATAGTATGAATACCATCAGCCAAAGTAAGCGAGTGCGAATTGCCGGTGGTTGGCGTCCAAATTGAATTACCAAGACTAATTTCGGTGAACGCAACACCACTGCCAAGCCCGTCATCAACACTATCTGTTAAACCCGTGATAGTCACAGACGATGATGTCGACCATCCGGTGCTAGATCCGGTAGAAATGGTTCCTATGCTCGGTCCAGTCCGGTCGATGCCAATAAACATGGTCTGAGTAGCAGTTAGCCCGGAATTGTCATAAACAGTTAGTCGTGGATTCCATGTGCCTTCTGAGAAATCTCCAGACGACCAATCCCACCCATAGGCGATTGATGATGGACCATCACTGGGTGGCGTGCCTGGTCCAGGGACATTGGTTAGTGTTGCTCTAAGTAAGTCATCATCCACCGCATTCCAAGAGAACTCAAGTATACCGTCTGCTGCGGTTGAGAACCATGCCCGGTCAGAGGCACTTGTTCCGGTACCATACTCGATATTACTAATGCTGAACTCGGTTATAACCGGTACCTGATTATCGATACTAAATGATGGCGAAATTTCAACCACATTTTCTGAAACAGTTGAATCATATGCAGTTGCTCGAAGTTCATAGTTGCCGTTGGAGAATGTTGTGGTGTCTAGATAAGTTACCCAGGGCGAAGAGGTTAACGTCGCAACGTTGGTCCAAGTAGTGCTGTCATCAGATATATCAATATCCAGCGACGTTACAGTTCCGGTGCCGGACAAACTGAAAGATAGGGTGTAGACTCCAGTTATACTCTGTCCGTTCGTTGGTCCGTTAGAATAGCTGATTCCAACATCTGAATTTGACTCTAATGCTCTCAAGTCTTCACTTAAGGAATTAACAGCATTATCGCTACTGGGAATTGTGGCAATTACCATCAGTAGGCACAATATCAGTGCCGTAGTAACTGCTCGCATGGTTACTACACAACGGCGGTAAGCCTTGAATGCTACCCTTAATATTCGAAGTTTTCTAGGATTGAAAGGTAAATTGCGACGGCCGATTCTTTTTGTTTACTAATATCGTCGATTATAGATAAGTTTAGAGATGGGTTCAAGTGCTTCATCAATAGTCCATAGGATTGATGGCACGAGGCAGGGCCCTTTTGATGGCAGCGTTGATGGCAGCCATGCTTAGTTTGCCAGTAAGCGTATCGGCTTATGATAGCGGTGGTATTGAGGCCTCAGAAAGTCAGGTTGCGATGATTCCATCTACCGGATTAAGTGTTGGAGATTCAGCGACATTTTATCTTACCTTGACCAATACGCAACAAAGTGAAGCTAATAACGTTGGATATGCATTTTATAAGAACCAATACAGCGCTAACAATCCATTTTTGCAAAATGTAATTGATATTCAAGGAGATTCCTCTGAGACGGTTAGCGTGGTTTGGGAAGGATTACTTGAGAGTGATGACAAGCTCTGGATTTCTTTTGAGTATCCTCGCAATAGTGGTAATCAACAAATATTTTTTGTTGAGTTTAATGTCACTGGTCTGCCTAATCTTAGAGTGATTCAAACTGAATTAACTCCATCAAGCATGATTCATTCTGGTGACACTGTGCAAATTTCAAGCCTAATCAAGAACACTGGTTCTGAACCGGCTGGAACAACTCAGTTAGAAGTCAACCTTCCGGGAAATATTGCAGATCAATATCTCGAGACAAAATCCCTTAATGCAAGTGAGGAAACGTGGGTAAATACAACATTTACCGCCCCCCAAACCGGCACTTATACAGTGTACGTAACACCAGATTTCAATGATGATGTATTGGAGGCTTCTGAACAAGGTAAATCTGAACAGATAAGTTTAGTTGTTGAACCCAGGATGGATTTGTTCCATGTAGGTGATCTCTCAGTATCCCCGAATACCGGGTCATCTAAAGGCCCGTGGACTATCGATGGAACTATTGGCAGAACTGGAGATTCCGGGAGCACAGACGTCACGATGTGGCTTGAAATAGATTACAGCGAAGGCATGTTAGCCACTCAACCGTTCACGGTTAGTTTTGCTCCTAGCATTTCACAACAAGTCTGGACTACCTCATTCGACGAGGGCCTAGTCGGCTCACTCGAGCCGGGAAGTTATCAGATTACTGCAGTTATTGACCCCTTCTCTGACGGTGGGTTTACCCAAGAAAATACCGACAATGATCGATTCAGCACGTCATTCATTATCCTTGAGTCGCCTGACGTTCAGGTGGATTCGATAGCCCTGCCATCATCCTCAGTAGTGCAGGCCGGTGAGAAGGTAACATGGGGTGTCTCGGTAACCAACCTTGGCGGAGAACAGGTAACGGGTAACCTTGTGTACAGTTTTGAAGGCGTTACAGCGACATCGACAATAATCTCTCTGCAAGCCGGAGAATCGCTTTATTGGACTCAAGAACTTAACACAGCAGCAGGTTCTCACACTGCAGAATTTGTTGCTGAGTGGACACCTTCAGTCGGTTATACTGACCGAGATTTGACCAACAATATTGCTACAAATACAATATTAGTTGAATCTGGACTGGTCCTAAACTGGGCTGGGTCAAGCCTACGCATACTCGATTCTGATGGCAATCTAGCAAGCCAACCATTAGATGAGGGGGAAGCATATACTTTTGCTATTAATCTAACCAGCCAAGAGCTTGGTTCACTTACTATCGATTGTTACGATTCGACGGCTAACTCGTTGATTTCCACAATCCCCGTCAATGTTTCAACGATAGGCCAAATTGTATCAATTGAGTGTCAATTTATTGCTTCTGCCCCTTCTACTACGATTCAAATGGTACCTTCAGACCCCTCAGTTACCAATACTTACACAAGGAAAATTACTACCGAATCCTCCGTTTCAAACAATGTGGAGGGTGAACAGTCAAGCACAGGAACCGCTTTGTTAATCGGTATTGGAGTGGCAATCTTAGTGGCAATATTCGTAGCAGCAATTTGGTTGACAAGGGACTCTGACGAAGAGGTAGAACGCGCAATTTACGAATATTGTCCAGCTTGTGACGGAGAGTTAGAGGGTGATGAAAATAGATGTCCATATTGTAGCTTTAACCTAACAAAAGCCAGGAAACAATTCCATCCATGTCATGAATGCAGTGAATCTGTACCGGATTTGATGGAAAATTGCCCATATTGTGGTGCCGAGCAGGACGTTTCAAAATTCTTTGAACGCCGTGAAAGGCGAGCAATAAAGGCTATTCCTAGCCAAGAAATTCCGCTACCAGAAGAAGATGACGATTCCATTGTTTCGGGTACTGAGAACTTTGCTGAAGCGGTCAAGGAATTTGGCTATGATGAAGCTCAACTAGAGGATGACTGGGATGAAAATATAGCATCAGCAGAAGCCGAAATCGCCGAAATCGAGCAAATGTATGAAGAAGAATTCGATACTGACGGCTTGACTCCAGAAGAAATCGAAGAATTGGAATCCAGAGTTACGACAAAACTGAAGACAATGAAAGAGTTGACAGATGGTTCACAAGATCTTGATGAAATGCTAGCATCCAAAGGCGATTTGATGGCTCACAAAGACGACGATTCAGAATTATCCGCCAGTGATGCAGATATTAGAGGCAGATTATACGAGATAACTGGTGAAGATGGAGTTATGCCAGGTGATGAAGTACATCTCGGCATGGGATTATCAGATTCTTCAATTGCGGGCAATGAAATCGATGAAGTGAGTTCTGACTTTACCGTTGAGGACGATGATCAACCATTAGCCAAGATTGAGCAAGTTGATGAATTACAACCAGCAAGGCAGAAACCAAAGCGCCGTCAATCACCCAAGAAAACTGCTGAATGCGGTGCTTGTGGAGCTGAAATACCAGTGATGGCAAAGCAATGCCCAGTTTGTGGTGCAGAATTTGAGTGATGTCCGTCGGCTTTCATAGGGTTCGTCATAGCAATCGCTCGGCCACCATGTGCGTCATTCGGACATCTTAGGGTAAATTTCTCCTCTTCAAATACTTGCCCGATTAATCACTTAATTGATAACCATGATAACTATCGCAGCCTCATGAGGAGAAACAGTCTAGCGGTGTTTCTTCTTATGACTTTGATGACTTCTAGTCTTTCAGGATGTCTAGGTCTACTTCAGGCAAGAGAAACAATTGAGGAATTAAGAGAGGATGTTTACGAGGTCTCTTATCCAGACAAAGTAGACATGGCTCATACCTTCACTACTGTCACAATCCAACCCTATTCAAACCAAACCACATTTCCGGTAGATGAGTCGGTAGAGAGGATTGAGATTTATTTCAAAGTAGGGATGAGTGGCTCTGATCAAATATCATGTATCGATGAGGTACTCACGAGCGAATTGCGTTATGTACGAGCGGAGGTTACAACACCTTCAGGAATCTCATTTTGGCTTCAAGATGTATGTGAGGATGTCACGCCAACAGTTGATACTTTTGAGCCGAGTCCAGACTTTGAGGTCGGTGACTGGAAATTAGATGTTGAGGCTAGAGGATGGGGAGAAAATACCTTTGGTGCCTTTCAAGATAATTTCATTATTGTCATTACTGTTCACCGAGTTTGTCAACAGTATCCAATAGAGCCACCGTGTGATCAATAATCAAACGAGTGACTCACTACAAGCGTATTTTCTTGAGCAATTTTGGCACTTACCAACGCGATTATGATTTCGCTTAGCACCACCACCAACCATCAACCGCTGAATTTCCTGAACTTGTTCAAAGAGCTCGCTCTTGGCTCCCTCGTCCCATAAAATCTGATGGATATCGTCGTTGCCATAACGTAGTATGCCATAAGGAGTATTCCGGTTGGTGTTGACTTCAACTAGGTGAATATATGCTAGTAGTTGTCGACGATGTGACACATGTGGTCGTTTTGGTATTCTACCAGTTTTTTGCTCAATTGGAATAAATTCGCCGTCAATTACCACAATCTGGTCCGGCCTACCTCTAATTCCAGTTTGTTTATCAACCAATAATCCGGCGGATTCTTCATCATCTGAATATGCTACTTCAGATCCTGCCTTTAGACCTACATCCTTTCTCGCTAATTCTTTCTCATTTTCTGAGATAAGTGCTTTTTGTAACTGCCAAGATGCTGCTAAAGTCCATAACATCGCTAACACTATCAAAATAAAGCCCGCTTGTTGACGATTTTCAGCACCACTCAAAGCGATAGAGTGAATACCCAACAGCATGGCAGCAAATAATAGACTAATCTCCAACTTGCCTGCCTCAAACCATCCACCTTGAAACCCTTCGACTTCCCATTCGGGTTCAAGGATTTTAGTTTCCTGAATGATTTTGTTTTTCTCTGACCTGATAGTTTCACCAAAGCCTAGCCAGGTTCTCCAAGGAATATAGATCGCGATTATTCCTAATACTAACACTGTAAGACCCCACATGGCAAGATACTTCGCCATATCCTGTGGATACAACATCACATCGTCAATCATCATAATCGCAACCGAATCAATAACAATAGCAATAATTACGGTAAACCACCAAGTCCAAATTATCATTTGGCGTCTAAACTGATTTTGTTTAAGCTTGAATTCAGAGACCCGATTATGTATTTCTGCATGTTTCGTTCTGCCCATTTCCACAGCGTCGCCTTGTCCTGAATTTCCCTTTTTAGCGAGTTCCCAAGATAGGGGGCAGTAGGCATGCCGCTCAATATCACTAGCACTAACCTTGAGCAACTTACTGTTTGCGTCGCGCCAAAAACCATCCTTACTTTTCTTGGCAGTAGAGATGTCAAAATCCAAATGATTCTGGATTACCACCTGCTCGGCCATAACTTACCTTAAATGTCTTGAGACTTCTAATCTTCGCCATTTTGAGTAACAAAAATGAACCATTTTGGGATTTTTGAAAATCTTTGATGTTGCGAAGCGGTTTAATATGGGGGTCAAGTGGGGCGAATACTGAGGTCATTTGATGTCTGAAGAAGCAAGCCTATTGTTGCCGTTTGAAACCTATGAAGAGAATGCTGTAAATATCGGTACTCAACAAAAGAGTGCTGACATGGCAAGATTCATTGATACTGTAAGAGATGACGGTCTATACTTACTTGATGTTAACATGACAGATGCCCGGATAAGAAGTACTGCAATCTTCCTAAACAAATATGACGCCCCGAGAATTATGGTTGTCTCAGCCCGTCAATACGGACAAAGACCTGCAAGGTTGTTTGCCGAAGCAATCGGCGCTAACGCAGCCGTCGGTCGATTTATCCCGGGTTCACTCACCAATCCTGCTCTACGCTCATATGTTGAGCCAGACGTATTATTTGTCACCGACCCCGCAGCAGACCAGCAAGCACTGAAAGAAGCGGTTAATTCGGGCCTACCAGTTGTGGGAATTGTCGATGCAAATAACAACCTTAGAAATGTCGATATCGCAGTACCAGCAAACAACAAAGGACGCCGATCATTAGCACTAATCTACTGGTTATTAGCCAGAGAAGTTCTCAAAGTTCGTGGGGAAACCACTGATGAGGATTGGGCTGCATCGCAGGATGTTGAAGAATGGCAATCTACTTTCTGATTGCCTTACCAATAACCCATATTTTTGCTTGCTTCAGCAACATAAACAACGCCACTTGCAACTATGGCAACAAGAATACCGATTCTGATGTTAGATTGTTTCCACTTAGTCAGCCATAATTTTCCTAGGTGAACTCCAAGTATCGCAGAGATAACTAGACATGGAATAAGGATGTATTCACTGAGGATTGCAGTGCCTTCAAACGCCAGATATATCGGTATTCTAGTCAAATCAACCGCCAACGCCAAAATGCTTGCAGTTGCTGCATATGCCACTTTATCCGGTAATCTCTTTTGCAAAAACATCGCTCGTAGAGCACCTTGATGGCCGGTCAATCCACCAAAGAAACCAGAACCGAATCCACCAATTCTGTCCTCTGAATCCGGTAGTCTGATATTCGTCCATTTTTCTGTTGCCGACAATATTGGGAGAACAATAAGCGCTAAGCCAACAAGCATCAATAACGGGTCTGAAGGGATGTAGGAATGTAACATTGCGCCGATTATCGCGCCAATAACCAGGGCCCAACCATATCGCTTCACAGCATCAAAATCAATGCTGTCTTGCAGTAATTTCAGTTTCCAAGCATTGTGCGCACCATGGATAATCGCCACTACAGCAATCGCTTCATGTGGCGGTAACCAGAACAAGACTACGGGTGTTAACATTGTGGCTAAGCCAAAACCTGCTGGTACTGTTAATGCCGCTGCAAGCAAGGTGATAATCATACCAACTACGATGGACAGCGGTTCCATAACTTAAACAAACAGTTGCTAGTCATAAGCCTGTCTAAGTAGATGGTAAACCGGCGACGATATATTCCTAGGTACTTACATGGTTCAGCATACTGAATATGCTGGTTGAACCTTTTTCTAATAGAATTAATTGTTATGTTACATGCAGGAAAGTGAGAATCACTCGCAAAGTGTCACATAGCCAAGTCATTGTCTCATAATAATCGTGGTGTAAGTATGAAAATAGCTGTTACTGGTGCAACAGGTACCCTTGGTAATGCGGTGATATTCAGATTAAGAGAATTAGGCCACTCAGTAATTGGCCTTGGTATGAATCCTGAAAAAATTGCAAGTTTAAAAAATCAAAATTTTGACATTAAGCGTTGTGATATTACAAATTTACCTAAGTTAACTGCGGCGGTAAAAGATTGTGATGTTATCGTCCACTGTGCAGCCTATGCCGCACCTTTTGGCAGGAAAGAACG
>TARA_B100001121_G_scaffold96161_1_pt1 | contig 11886 bp, 14 predicted proteins | sample TARA_B100001121 | Tara Oceans TARA_B100001121 (sample SAMEA2622817) | marine metagenome | biome: marine biome (ENVO:00000447); feature: surface water layer (ENVO:00002042); material: "saline water (ENVO:00002010), including plankton (ENVO:xxxxxxxx)" | depth 5 m
ATTTGCCTTTGGTCGATTCAATCCTCCCACAATAGGACACCAAAAATTATTAGGTAAACTAGAGTCAATGGCTAAACAGGTCAACGGCAAGGCATATCTTTTTTTATCGCAAAAACAAAATAACAAAACGGATCCACTTACGTTTAAAGAAAAAGCAGACTACATTAAGATGTTTTATCCTAATCTAGCAATAGGCGATCCGTCTGTAAAAACAATAATCCAAGCACTACAAAAAATACAGGCAGAGGGAAGAACAAGGATAGTAATGGTGGCAGGCTCGGACAGGGTGGTGGAATTTCAAAAACTTTTAAACCAATACAATGGCAAACCTGACAAGCAGGGCAATGAACTTTACAAATTTGATTATATAGATGTTGTAAGTGCCGGTGAAAGAGATCCTGATCAGGAAGGTGCTTCCGGTGCCTCGGCATCGAAAGCCAGAGAACTTGCCAACAAAGGACAAGAACATGAATTTTCCAAAGTAATAATGGGCGGAAACAGTGGCAAAAAATTATATGGTATAATACAAGATAGGCTTGGTAAGCAGATTGACGAAAACAACAAAAAGTTGTATAATGAAGATATGGCAGATGGTAAACCAATTGTATATCTTGACATGGACGGAGTCCTTGCGGACTTCTTCGGGGGTGTTGAATTCCTTTACGGTGTGGAGCACTGGAAGGAACTAACCAACGACAAGACAAAAGATCTTAAGAAGCAAGTTATAGACAGAATAACTGGCACAGACTTCTTTGCGGTTTTGCCCAAGTTTCAAACAGCAGACGCTTTGATCGACATGGTCAAGAAATTCACAGGTGGAAAGTTCAGCATTAACACTTCTCCATTGAGGGGGGATCATGAGAACAGTGCCAAGTATAAAAAAGTTTGGATATCAAATAACATAGAACAACCAGATGAAATAATAGTAACGGGCAGAAAAGAATCTTATGCCAAAGACAAAGGCACAGGCACACCCAACATTCTCATAGATGACAGACCAATCAATATTGAGAGGTGGCAGGCGGCGGGTGGCTACGGAATTTTATATCAAGCAAACAGAGATTCGTTAGAAAAAGTTAAGAAAGGATTAGAAGGTTATGCCAAAGTACAGCGGGATCAATAGACCTTATGTTGCCGGAGAGATAGAGAAGACTCCACAGGAAAAGCAAAGAGAACTGGACGAAAAGATGAAGGAATTCTTGGCAAAGGGTGGCAAGGTTGAAAAGGTCAAAGCACACAAACCCACAAAACAACAACTAAAGGACTGGACAATTTAATGGACATAGAAAGATTAAAACAGTTGGCAGGTGTGAATAATATTCCAGGTGAAAGTTCAATGGGTGAAAATCTTTCTTATATCGGTACGGCAAAATCACAGTACCAAAAAAAACACAAAATTAAACCGGGCACGCCGGAATGGTTCAAATTATGGTTCGCAAAGCCAAGACTTACAGGCGAGAACCCTATGCCGAAAAAAAAATAGTTATCCTATTTCGCTGTAAATATGAATATGTCAGTTTTTGATACCAAAAAAAACTCTGCGATCTGTGTATTACCATGGGTACACGAACACACCGACATTGATGGGAATAAGTCTCCCTGCTGTTTTGCCAAAAATACAGACAGCATACAAAGTATCAGAGATCAAATGATTAAGGGCATAAAGCCTATAGAATGTTCTACCTGCTACACCTCAGAACAAGAAAGCGGTTGGAGTTATAGGCTTTTGGAAACCAAAGACTGGATTAAGAAATTTGGAGAACCAAAAGTAGACTCACCTGAACTGCAATACCTAGATGTGAGATTTGACCCTACCTGTAATTTAAAGTGTAAAACTTGTGGTCCGAGAGAAAGCACATTGTGGCAAAAAGAGAAAAAAATTAAAATTACCCCTAACGTTTCTAGTAGGGAATATTTTGAATCTGTAGATAAAAGTGTTTTGAAACGGGTTTATCTTGCAGGCGGAGAGCCTACTTTTATTCGTGCTTACCTAGAATTTCTAGAAGGCATGTATATAGAAAACAGAGAGTGTGAGATTGTTATCAACACAAATTTGAAAAGATTGCCAGATAGATGGAAAGACATCATCACTAAATTTCCTAGGTTGTCCATAATATGTTCTTGTGATGCAATCAAAGATCTCGCAACATACGTAAGGTATCCTGTTGAATGGGAGAAATTTGAACAGAATGTAGACTTTGCCAGCAGGCACGCCAACTTTTTACAGTTCAATCTCGTTGCGAGTAACCTTACAACTCATAAAATAGACGAAACTTGTAATTGGATGAAAAAGTATTCAAACAACATTAACCTCATGATCCTACAAAATCCAAAAATATTCAGTGAAAAATCAGTGCCAAAAAAAGCAAGGAGCACCTATATACAGTCGTTGGAGAACATCAAAAAATTTCCAGTGAGTGTATATTATGCCGCACAATTCAGAACACAGGTCAATTACCTGTTGAAGAAATATGGAGAGGACAACTATGATGCTCATCTACATCACAAATTAAAAAAGGAGATTGATGAGCAGGATAGCCACAGAATGCTAAAACTCCAGGATGTTGACGCTTTTTTACACAACTGGATTTAGTGCTAAATATCCATATGCGAGCCTTAGAATTCACTGAAACAAAATGTCCTCGAACAAGAGCAAAGGAATGCACTTGTGAACAGGTCAACACCATCACAGAAGCAGAGCAAAGAGTGGTTGCACAATGCATATTAGAACATTCTGACGCTGTGAAGGGCACTATATTGCTGATGCAGGCACCAAATACACCCACCCTGATCAAAGGCACAATAACAGGACTTGAACCCGGATCACATGGTTTCCACATACACGAGTTCGGAGACATGAGTGATGGTTGCAAAAGCATGGGTGGACATTACAACCCAGACAGTGTAAACCATGGTGACCTCAAAGAAGGTCATGTTGGTGATCTAGAAAATGTTTTAGCAGACGAAAAAGGCGTTGCAAAGTTCAGTATAGTCGCACCAAGAGTGGACTTGATCGGAGACAGATCTGTTATTGGACGTGGAATAGTTGTACACGAAGACGAAGACGATCTCGGCAAGGGCGGAGACGCAGAGAGTTTGAAAACGGGAAACGCGGGTGAAAGATTGGCCTGTGGAGTAATAGTTGCCAGGTCAGAAGACATGACCGAAGTTGCGCCCCCTGGAAAAGAAAAAATGGTCAAAGGTCTAAAGAAAAAATTTAAGAAAGACAAATCAGCACCCTACGCCATTGCGTGGGCGGCCTACAACAAGGAGAAGAAAAAATGATTTCCCCTTGTATAAGCATATGCAGATGGGATCCAATCACAAGCAACTGCTATGGATGTGGCAGGACAAAAGATGAAAAAAAATTATGGAAAGACCCGAGCACAACAGACGAATGGAAAGAAAACAATTTAAAAGAGTGTATTGCACGATTATCTGGTTGGCAATTACAAAGTTTTAAAGAATCTTATCAATACAAATTAAAGCACGGAATCTCATTGTTTAAAAAGGCGATGATGGAGGACAAGTAGTATGAAATTTTTAATATTTAATGGTAGTCTTAAACCTGATACAGAGTCTAACACTTTCACTGTATGTAAAATGGCACAACTTGCATTTGAAAAGTTAGGACACGAATGTGAGATTGTCACAATGCGTGACTTGGACTATGAGGGATCAACGTCAGATGTGAATGATGATTTGAAACCACACATAATGAAAATGTTTGAAATGGATGGTGTTATTTTCGCCACACCTATTTGGTGGGGGCAACATTCATGCCACATACAGGCCATGCTCGAAAGACTGGATGCCATATACAGTTGGGCAAAAGACAACAAGTATCAACCTTTTTACAACAAGGTTTTTGGCACATTGATATCTGGGGGAGGTGACGGATTCCAACACATACATGGAGTACTGTATTCCGCGGCAAGTAATTTTGGATTCACTATACCACCGCAGTGTAATATCGAATCAAAGGCACAGGGCATGGACGAGATCGTCAAGGATGATGACACAGTCAATCAAGTCAAGAACTGCGTGATCAACATGTCCACTTGGGCGAAGATATTGAAGGAAGGCAACCCGACAAAGGATGCCAGACATGGATCTGTTGACATAAATGAAAGTCTTAGCGAAGGGAAAAGGATTCCACGTAAAAAAGGACAAAAAAGAAAAAGCAAAAAACATTCAGACCTTTACACGGATGAAGATCCAAAAGGCACTATCCATGGATTAGGATTCAAAGACGAGGCGGCGGCAAGATCAAGCGTTGCCAAAATTAGAAAGAGTGGCAGGTCACATGCACACAAGATACAGGCGGCTGTGGCAATGGAGCAGAGAGCGAGAGCGGCAGGCAAGTCAGGCCCGGCGGCAATCTACAGAAAATTCATCAACTCCATGAAGAAGAAAACCAAAGCCAAAAACAAGAAAAAATGAAGATACGTGAGATAACAGAATACGTTCGTAAGTATGTTCATCCTGACGTTAACACTATTCTCAAAAAATATGAAAAAAGGGCAAAGGGCAGATCAAGAATGGGATATCATTCAATGATGGCTTACCCATACAGAGTAGAGGGTTGGAGCAAGAAATATAAAAAGAGTATCAACTGTAACAATCCGAAAGGGTTTTCACAAAAGGCGCACTGTGCAGGCAGGAAGAAAAAGAAATGAAAATAAAAGAATTTATTATAATGCCTCAAACAATCAAGCCTATGGGTTTGATCCACAAACCAGGCGTAGGTCCTAATAATAGATTTGGTTTTAAGAATTCTGGCAACAACAAGGCAAATGAAGATGAACACAGTCCGGATCTAAAATTACCTACTGGCGAAAAAATGATTTTACAAGCAGATGACGACGAACACACACGAGGATTAGTTGTCACTAGCAACAAAGATGGCAGTTATGACACATACTATTGGTATCAGGATCCAAACGAGGCAATGCCTATAGAAATCAAAATTGATGGAGAATCCGTTTCCAAAGATGCTAAAAATGTAAAATGGGAATATCATCCGGAACTGGATGAGGCAAGGGGCAGTTGTTGGCACGGATATCAACAAAAAGGCTACAAGAAAAAAGGCAACAGGATGGTCCCCAACTGTGTCAAAGAAGAATTTGTTTCAGAAAACAAGATAAAATTATCAACAGATCCAAACAATTTTGGTGCTATTGGGGTTGAAAAATATCAACCTACAGGTCCTGTGGTGAACATTCCTGTCAAGCAATTGGTTGGTTTCGAACCTGAGGACAAAATGAGGGATCCAAAAAGTATGGCTAAAGTAAATGCCATAGCAAAGGCTGTCCAAGACAAAAAAAGTATATCACCTATACTGGCAAGAAAACACAAGAACGGCTACCAAGTCATAGACGGACATCATCGTTTTTGGGGGCAAAGTAAAGCAGGTGTAAACTACATAAAGGCGCAAATTGTTCCACCTGAAGACATTGAAGAGGCCGCGGGAGTTGGCATAGTCACAAAACAGAATGCCACGAAAGATGTTCCTGTTGGTGGTGAATATATGAATGTTAAGAAGTTGGGATTGGGCAAAGGCAAGCCAAAAACACTGGAGGAAGAATTTGCCGAGTTCCTAGAAAACATTGATCCAAAAGTGTGGACTGAACTACGGGCGAAAGGACTCGTGAGACCAATGGAGTATGATAGTCCTGAGGTTAGAGCGGCATATAAAGCACAAGGAAAACCTTACAAACCCGAGATCAGTATTATCACGAAAGATAACATGGATCACTTTAGAACAAAAGAGCCGGAGAGATTAAAACAATTGAAACCAATCCGAGTAAGTGATCAGCAGTGGATTGATTACATGGATAATTGGTGGAGGACTGAAAGGTTCAAACCTGAGGGTAGAGATAAAGTTCAACAGATAAAAAATGCCTATAAACTTTTATATAAAAAAGATATGGTGGAAAACTTCGCAGATGGCAAACGTAAAGGTAAGAGTAGACCAGGACGTGTCAAACGTGCAGGTGCCAGTTGTAAAGGATCAGTAACAAGTCTGAGAGCAAAGGCTAAAAAGTCATCAGGAGAACGGGCTAAAATGTATCACTGGTGTGCCAACATGAAGTCCGGACGCAAAAAGAAAAAATAATTACTTCTACATGAAGTACATTCTATACCTGGCATTCGAATACAAATACTACAAAAAACCCGGAGTAATCGAACTATTCGCTGACGATAGGTTAATAGACAGCATTGAATTGAAAGAGTCTATCGGAAGAAAAGACGGGGAATTGATTGAGCCCTACGACAGGCCTGACAAACCTGTTAGATTGGCATCTGAGTCTGGCTACGCACCTTTTACAAAAAGAAAATTTAATGACTTAAAGCATGGCAAATGGAAACACTGGGCCGACAAGTGGTCAGTGTGTGAAAAATTTTTTGCGTTAGAAATCGAAGGGGATATGTTGAAAAATAAATTGACTCTCAATATTAAGAACGACCACAACAACTATACAAATGGTTTCATGACAAAATTTTCATATTTCCGATTTGACGCTGTTGGACTTATTCCAAAAAAATATTTTTACAACATAGATTTAGTGAACAAAGACTTACCCGACGTGCTTGGCATCAACCATGGAAGATCAAGTCGATATGATCTTGATGAAGTGCAAGATTGGACCTGGCCGGGTCCTCGAACCTCCCTTTCTTATGACATCGAAAAAGACTGCTGGAGTAGAGATCCAAAAGACAACATCATTAGTCATAGTCCCACCCTTGGAAAATCCTTCCGTGTTGATATGGACATCACAACATGGAATGGAATAAAAGTGATAAAACCCAGGAATATAAGTGATCGTTTGTTAAACGAACTTTATTGTTTAATGGAACCTGTTTTTTTAACTTATTTGGTGAGGTCAGGACTAATAAATAGTATTACATGAAGATAAACGAAGTTATTATCAAAAGAATACAAGAGGCCGCTACGGCAGGCGCCACAAGTGCAGGAAACATAGCATCAGTGGTATCTCCACACATCGCGATAGGCAGGGACAGATTCAAGAAGTCCTTTACAGGCACGCCTGGTAAGTCAGGCACAAAGGCACCCAAACTGCCCAAAATAGTACAACCCAAGAACCCAAATGGCACCGCCAAAGGTGCACACGCACTTCCAGGTGTGAGCCTGTTTGGCGGACCAGGGGTAAGAAGATAATGGAACCTTTGATCCTTACAGAAACAGTGAAATGCAACAACTGTGGCTGTGACAGCCATTGCGGCAAGGATTGTAGAAGGACAGAGAAACACTACCCGGTAGACGGGTCAAACAAGTACGAAATAGAGGTTTGTAAGCACTGTCGTTGCGACGCCTGTGCATAATAAATACTGATACTATGAGATTCCACGAATTCAAAACAGAAGACAATTCAGACAGGGGCATGAACAAGTACGGACTTGCCGCAAGGAACAAGGACGGTAAGTTCTACTCTTACAGGCACGGCAAACTGACAGGCACATTTGACAACATGGCAGACCTGCAGAAGCACCAACATGACCTGATCAAAGACGAATCAGTTCGTGAGGGTGCGGACTTCTATGGCTACTACAAGGATCCAAAGGATCCAACTGGTAAAACAATGACATACCCTGATGACATGGAATTCAAGACGCCACACAGGTCAAACGCGAACGCAAGGATGTTGCTGTCAAGGATAGGACTGGATCCAGATTTCGAGAACACAGGTTCGACTCCGATAGATGATTTCCTAGATGCAACCGACAAGTACCTCAGGATGAATGTCAGTGACAAGGACCATCCACATTACGATGAAGTGGAAATCTATGATATCGAAGCGAAGAGAATAAAGAAACAACACCCAGAAGTAACACACGTAGGATTCAATTAACATGAAATTCAAAGAATTCAAACACGAGCCAGTACAGCCAGACACATATGAGGCAAGTATGGCACTCAACCAATTGTTAAAGATCGGAAAACACGCAATCAAGATACACAACATGATAGACGACCGTGCGGAGATGGAGGCATGGGTCGCAAAGAAGATCGACCTAGCAGGTGACTATGTGAAAAAAGTACATGGCTATATGCAGGGCGAGAAGGCCGGCCTCTACGATGACGGTGGCATGACGGAAGATGCAATAGACATTTTTGATTTTGAAAAACAAGACGAATATAATGACGATCAGGACAAATACGGTGACGTGGATAAAACTCCTTTGACACCACAAGAAAGACAGCAGTTCAAACAGTGGTTGATTTCTACGGCAAACACGTATGCCCAGATGGCCGTGGATGATGGAGTTGACGACATTGGCGAGGACTTGTCTAACATAGAGGATCAAAACCATAAATTTATTCCAAAAATTAAAGAGTATCTAAAGCAATCATACGCCAAAGGAAATCTAGAAGACTTTGCAGGTGATGTGTTGGATGTGGAGAAAAAATTCGGTGATCCAGATATGTTGTTGAATGACAGAGGATTCCGAGTAGCCAAAGATTTTTCTCAACACGCAACCAACTATGAGGTCTTTATAAAATATGCATCAGGTGACTACACTGTGAAGACAATAAGGGGAATACTTGATAGCATAGATGACGATCCACACATTTCGTCGGCAATGTTGGTTTTCCAGACCGACTTCGAAGGCACCCCATTGCAGAGAAAAGTTTCAAGAGTACAAGCATCCGAATCAGTTTCGGAAGACGCAGGCGACGATTGGTCAAAACTTACAAATGCCTTAATCAAAAAATATGGCGAAGACAAAGCAAAAGTAATCACAGACTTTGCTCAAATATCCACTGACAGCGGACCGGAACTGATGAAAAACCATGGACTGACCCCAAAAGGCGATAGTGAGGAGGACATGGAGCAATACTTTCAAAAATTTCCATACTTAAGGAAAATGTATAACACTTCATGGATGGACCGTCTTATCAACATAGCCGGCGCAGGGCCAGACTATGGAACTCCAGTGAAGATGGAAGACGCAGGCGACATGGATTTGATCGGTGACGGTGCAGAGAACCTGGGACTAGACCCAAACAAATTTGACTACTACTATGACACCAGCGGAGCAGGCTACGGTGAGGTGAGGACAAAATCAGGCAAGGCGATCCTACAGTTCGAATACGACAGGGACGGTGACGCTGAAGTTTCAACAATGGACAACAAAACAATCGCCAACATCAAACAGGGCGAACAGTTGCCGAACAACGTCACAGCAAAATTAAACATGATCAAGGAAGACGCAGGCGAAGGACACATGAGCAAATCAACACTGTACCACACTGCCAAGTATGCGATAGAGTTGATGCAGATGATCAAGCCGGGTGATGACCTTGAGGGTTGGGTGCAGAGCAAACTGAACAAGGCCGCAGACTACCTACAGGGTGTGTACAACTACGAGGAGTATCAGAAACTGAATCCATACAGAGAAGAATTGGATTCTAACGTATTGCAGAGACACGCAGGCATAGTGCAAAAGCACATTGATGAGATACTTGCGAGAGAAACATCATTAGATGACGTGGACACAAAACCAGGCATGATGAGGATACTGGCAAAAAGAGTCAACGAAGTTGAAAAAGAGATTGCCAAGAAAACAAGAAAGAAAACAGACGAAAGCGGAATACTTTACAGAGCAGGAGTCAAGAAATATGGTAAAGCCGGCATGAAGGCCATACAGAGTGCGGCGGCCAAGGGTGCGAACCATCAAGAGATTGGTAAAATCAAAGACAAGCATCTCAAAGACTCAGAAGTACTGGATGAAGGTTTGAAAGATTGGGCAAAAGGTCTAGCAATGGCCGGTGTAGTAGTGGCAGGCATGGCTGGTGTTGGATCAATACAGGACGCAATTGACAGGAGCATACCGGCTGTGCAGGCCATGGAGACAGCACTGGAAATGGCACAGGATCAAGGCAATGACGAACTGGCAAAAATGATTAAAAGCGACCTGTCAGCAGTAAAGGTCAGATTGTCATCAGGCAAAGACCTAGGTTTCGTAAAGGGTATGCAGGACAAATACAGCAAGTTTGTTAAAACGGAAGGCTTGGCATACGAGTCAAAACTTGTTATAATGCTTAATCAACAACTTAAATAAGGTAAAAACAATTATAAATAAATCATATGAGCACCAAAAAATCAGCGGATACAAGTTTTGCGGACCTAGTTAAACGTTTAAATGCAATGAGCAACATGACGCCAGAACAGGAACGTGCAGAACTTATGGAAGCGGCAAACAAAGCGCCAAAAGTGCTAGATGACAAGGATATCTCATTGGCTGACATAGCCAAATTGGCAGGAATTAAAGAATATTCGGAGGAGACTAAAGTTTCTCCAAAAGCGGAAAAATTAGTAGAATCAATTACTGAGGGACCAAATGCTGAATCAAGCATCACAAAAGCAATCAAAGAGTCAGATGCAGACGTTACTATCGCAACTAATATTAAGAAAGCAGTAAATGAGGAAGTGAAAAGATTGGACAAGATTGCTGAATTAGAACAGCAACTGGCTGAACTTAAAGCACAGGAAAAAGAGGATGCCACTATGGATGACAAAGCATTCAGAGAAGCATTCACAAAAGAGATTACAGAATACGTCAAGAAAGCAGAAGCACAAGATTTAGTAGAATTATATAACAAATTCTCTGAAAACGAAGTAGAGATGAACGAAGACTCTTTCATAATTAAGACGCCAGAAACCACCGAGATCATAGCAGACGCAGAGAAGGCAGAAGCGCCAGAAGAAGTGGTTCAAGAAAAAGACTCAGACAAAGAGAAAGACCAAGACGAAGACAGCGAAGAAGACGACACAGCAGGTGAAGTGCCCATGCTTGATAAAGAGTTCGATGATGAGGACATGGGAGAAGACGTTGAATTAGATACGCCTGCAGAAGACAAGTTCACAAACGATCTAGATCCAGCCGAAAAAAAATAGTCAAAAAAATTAAATAAGTGTATGCTTTTACACTTGACTGATAGCAAATTCAATCCCAATCCATGCTGGACCCAACGTGTGCGTAGTGTGTTTACCTGTCCACCAAAAGAGGCTGTGGAATTGTTTGATCAGAACGGGTATGATCTTACCAAGTTGGAACAACTATATGCAGTGGCTAATGGTGAAAATACCACAAAACACAGAGACGGAGAACATATTACCCTCAGAAAAACATGGTTCACCGACGACAACCCTGATACAGGCCCACACGTGAACCACGCAGTGATGTTTGAGAGAAAGGGATACTCGGGAGATGCCCTGCAACAACTCCAGTCATGGGCAGACTACAGGCCACACTTCCACAAACTGGTGGCAATGAAACCCAAGTGGGGACTTGACTTCAGCATAGACTACTGTGACAGGGACGGCAACGTGTTTGAACTACTACACTGGGAGTATGATGGATTCGAGTACAACGAGATAGCAGACAAGAAAGCACGGATGGAGGAATTTCTGCTCAACCAGGACTGGGATGACCGTGCAAGAATCATGCTGGAACGCAAGTCAGAATGGCATTCATTGGGCTTTTTCGAGCAAAGCGACTGGAAAACAAGGTTCTTTGGCATAGACAAAGAACGTTTCAAGATGGTGCTGTGGAAATAAATACAGCATATGACGGGCATACCTTACAACTACGGCAAATACATAGATGACACAGTGAAATTAAAGGACCAGGGCTTCGTTGACGCAGGCAAACAGGTAAAATCACCTGCCAGTGCCGGAAGCAGAGGGTTGAACAAGACCACACAATTCACAAAAGACAAGACACAGATGCAAATGGGCAACTCACCGATAGCGGAATCAATGGTGGAAATCAGAAACATACTGAACAGAATTGACGGTGTGAACGTGCCGGTGCAGGAAAAACGTGATAACAGCGACATAGATATTAGAAAATTAT
>TARA_B100001121_G_scaffold140488_2_pt1 | contig 11805 bp, 5 predicted proteins | sample TARA_B100001121 | Tara Oceans TARA_B100001121 (sample SAMEA2622817) | marine metagenome | biome: marine biome (ENVO:00000447); feature: surface water layer (ENVO:00002042); material: "saline water (ENVO:00002010), including plankton (ENVO:xxxxxxxx)" | depth 5 m
ACGAACAACGCCCCGCAGGTCTACTGGAGATGGTGCGCCATCGGCGAGCGGTGCCTTCCCCTCATCCGGGAACTCTACGACTACCCCGAGGAACTCCCCCGCCTAGTGGCCCTACGCAGCGGAGCCTTCCTCCGTGATCCGATCGCCGCGGAGCACCTCCGTGAACTCGGCGTCCAGGGCGATCTGGGAATGCGTCTCGAAGCGGCCGAACTCCTCAAGAACATGCCGGCCGACCCGCGGACGGACCGCACCCTGCGGACCATGCTCAACGACGACGACGTCGAGGTGCGACTTCGGGCGTACGAAGGTCTCGCCGAGCGCCAGGACCCGCTGCTCGAACGAAAGGTCGTCGACAAGAAGTTCGTGCTCGACCGGGTGAGTTCCGAGCATCCGATGATCTACATCTCGCAGTCCAGCATGCCACGCATCGCGGTCTTCGGAAAGGATCTGGAGATCGACCGCCCGGTCACCATGGGAGCCTGGGACAACCGCCTGCTGGTCCGGGACTCCGAGGGCACCGACCACGAACTCGAGATCTACTACCGGGCGAACAAGGCACAGAACGCCCGGATCATCGAAGCAGACGCCAATGCCTTCGATTTCCTCCAGACCATCAGCCGCCGTCCGACGATCGAAGACCCCCGTCCCGGGCTTGACCTGAGCTATTCGGAGACCGTGGGGGCGATTCACGCCCTCTGGGCCCAGGGGCACCTCAACGGCGATTTCAAGGCGGAGCAGGATCGCCTGCTGGCGGCCATCCGACGGTACGGAACGCTGGAGGCGTTCGAGGAGCGACCGGAGTTCGACTCCGGCGGAGACGAGGCCTCGGGGACGTCCAACCTCGAGGAGTCCTTGAATCGCCGGCCGGCCACCATTCGCCCCCTGATTGACAAGCGGGACGGATCGGCCCCGGCCCCCTCAGGCTCCACGCCACCCCCCTCCAGCGGGTCAAATTCTCGCTAACGGGCCCAAAAGCCGATAAGATCTGGTCCGACGGGCGGCCAAGGTCCGCTGGATGACATGAAAGCAGCCGTTGGCGAAGACGCAGGCACCACCGGGTATTGGAACCCCTTTCCGTGCACGACTTCGAGATCCAAGGATGGTATCCGACGGCTTGACAGGAGGTCCATGCTGCATGCGGCTCGCCAAGGTTTCAATCGCCGGTTTCAAATCGTTCGCAGACCCCATCGAAATCCGCTTCGACAAGCCGAAGGTCGGGATCGTCGGTCCCAATGGCTGCGGTAAATCGAACATCGTGGATGCCATCAAATGGGTCCTTGGCGAACGATCCGCCAAGAGCCTGCGCGGGCAGGCCATGACGGACGTCATCTTCTCCGGATCCGCGGGGCGCAAGCCGCTCGGAGCCGCCTCCGTCACCCTCACCTTCGAGAACCCCGTGGTCAACGCCACCACCAGGGATCCGGCGCAGCGCCGGGCCCTCTCCGTCGACACCGAGACCGTCGACGTGGGCCGCCGACTGTTCCGTGACGGACGAAGCGACTACCTGCTCAACGGCCAGACCTGCCGTCTTCGCGACATCAAGGAACTCTTCATGGACACCGGCATCGGTGCCAATGCCTACTCGATCATCGAGCAGGGCAAGGTCAACGCGATGCTGACCAGCAACCCCGTCGAACGACGGGCGATCCTGGAGGAAGCCGCCGGCATCTCCAAGTTCAAGACGAGAAAGGTCGAAGCCACCCGGAAGCTGGAACGGACCGAGGTCAACCTGGTGCGTGTCCGCGAGCAGCTGGCCAGCACCGAGCGGCGTCTCCGCATCGTCCGGGGCCAGGCGGTGAAGGCCCGTCGCTTCCGTGAACTCGACGACGAATACACCACCCTTCGTCGGGAACTGATCCTGGATCAATACCACGATCTCCGGGTCAGGCTGGCCGGGCTGACCAGCCGGCTGACCGACCTGGATTCCCAGCGAACCGAACTGGAGCGGCGGACCCTGGAGCTGGATGCCGCGCAGCAGGAACACGAACTCACCCGGCACGAGCTGCAGAACGAGGCCCAGGCCTGCATCCAGCGGCGGCAGGAGCTCGAAGCCTCCGTCACCCACGCCTCCCAGCGTCGGGACATGACGACCCGCCAGCTCGAGGAGGCCGGGACCCAGCTCGAGGACGAGCGATCGAAGCTCTCCGAACTCGAACACAAGATCCGAAGCCACGACGACGACCTGCGGGCCGCCTCCGAGGCCATGGCCGCGGCCGGCGAACAGCTGGCGGAGACCGAACGCCAGGTCGACACCCTCAGCCGCGACGTGGCCCGACTCCATCAGGAATCGGAACTGGCGGACCGTGCAACCGAATCGATCCGCAGCGAACGGGAACGGACATTGGCCCGGCGGGCCCATCTCCAGTCCTCCCGCACCGCCATCGAAGGACGCATGCGTGCTCTCCACGAGCAGCTGGAACGCCTCGAACATCGCAAGACCTCGATCGAATCCGAACGGTCCACGCTGGGATCCGATCGCCACGAGAACGACCGCAGTCTCGACGCCGCCCGGGCTGAAGTGGCCCGCTTCGAGACCCTGTTGGCCGATCACGACGACGCGGCTGCGACGCTCAGCCAGCAGCATGGAGAGCTCACCGACCGCATCGGGGATACCCGACACCAACGGGCGGGCCTCGGCTCGAGACTCCACCTCCTGGAGGAGATGCAGGAGTCGCGCGAGGGCCTGACCGAATCCGTCAAGCGGATCCTGTCCGAAGTCGACGATCACCCCGGCCTGCACGGCATGCTCGGGGACGCCATCACGACCAGCCGTGACGATGCCGCCCGGGTGGAAGCCGTCCTCGGACGCGACCTCGAACTGCTTCTGGTCTCGGACGACGCCGCCTTCCGACATCTCACCGAATCCCTGGGGGATCAGGCGGCCCGGGTCACGGTATTCGTGCTCTCCCACGCACGGAGCGCCTCTCCCCCCGCGTCCCCCCCACCGGGTGCGACGCCCCTGCTGGACCGCATCAGTGTCCGGGACTGGGCCCGTCCCGCCGCCGAACGGCTCCTGGGCAACGTCGCGGTCGTCGACGATCTCGAGGCCGCCCTGGCCGTGCGAAGCGACAGCTGGAGGCTCATCACACGTACCGGCCTGATCGTGGAACCGACCGGATGCATCCGGCTCGGGTACGCACGAAGCAACGCCGAGAACGGATGGCTTTCCCGCCGTCTGGAGATGCAGGACCTCGGGGGCGAAGTCGGACGGATGGACGCCGAGATCGAACGCATGAACGACGAACTGGGCACGTTGCTCTCCGAGTCCACCCAGGCCCGGGAACGCCAGCAGTCCGTCGGAGAACAGCTGCGTGACGCGATGAACACTGTCGTCGATCTCGAGTACAACCAGCGCCGGTTCGATACCGATCTGGAACGCCTGATGCGCGACGAACGGACCGTCGGCTCGGAGATCGAGGAGATCACCCAGCGTCGCGAGGACCACGCACGTGAACTGGAGAACCTCGGAACCCAGATCGGATCCATTGATCAGGACGCCCGAGAGCTCGAGGAGCGGTTCACCCGCTCGGAGCGAACCGCTCAGGAGACCGGCGGCCGGTGGTCCCAGGCCCAGGACGACCTCACTGCATCGCGCGTGGTGCTCGGTCAGGTGGGCGAACAGTACAGCGCCCGCCAGCGGGAACGAAGTCATCTCTCGATCGTGCTCGACGAGTCCCGCAGCCGACACGCGGGACTCCGCGAGAACGTCGGCCGCCGCACCGCTGCCATCGACCAGTACGAGGCCTCGATCGTCGCCGCGGACGAGGAGATCGCGTCCGGCCGCCAGGGAATCGCCCGGGTCGAGGCGGAACACGCAACGCTGCAGGGACGGATCGAGGAGGGTGAAGAGGCCCTCGGCACCGCCCGTGAACAGCTGGAACTCGCCCGCCGGCGGGGCAAGCAGCTCGAACGGGACCAGCACGCCCTGGAACTCAGCCGACGCGAGGCCGAGGTGCACCGTGAGAACACGGAGGAACGGAGTCTCGAGGAACTGGGGATCGATCTGGTTGAAAGCTACCCCGCGTACGCCCGCTCCCGCGAGGAGGGCGAGGATGCCGGAGAGACCGGACGTCTCGACCGCGACACCGCCGAAGCCCGGGTGGCCGAACTCCGCGAGGAGATCAAGGCCCTCGGCAACGTGAACCTCGACGCCATCGACGAGGAGTCGAATCTCGAGGAACGGAACGAGGACCTGGTCGCCCAGGTCGAGGACATCGACGCGGCCACCACCCAACTTGCGCAGCTGATCGACGAACTCGACGTCAGCTGCCGGGAGCGGTTCGAACGGACCTTCAAGGACATCCGCGAGAACTTCGCGGGGAACTCCGGCATGTTCCGCCAGCTCTTCCAGGGCGGCAGTGCGGACATCACCCTGCAACCCGACGAGCACGGACACGTGGACGTCCTCGAGTCCGGCATCGAGATCACCGCCAAGCCGCCGGGGAAGAAGCCCCGGATCCTCAGCCAGCTCTCGGGCGGAGAGCAGGCCATGACCGCGGTCGCACTGATGATGTCGATCTTCAAGTCCCGCCCCTCGCCGTTCTGCATCCTGGACGAGGTCGACGCCCCCCTGGACGTCTCGAACGTGGGCATCTTCTGCGACACGCTCGACCAGTTCCTGGACCGCAGCCACTTCATCGTGATCACGCACAACAACCGGACCATGCTGGCGTGCGACGAGCTCTACGGCATCACCCAGCAGGAACGCGGCGTCTCGAAGTTCGTCAGCGTCCAGGTGGACGATGTCGGCGAGGACGGTCAGATCAACGACTCGAAGCCCGTGCAGAACTCCGAGGACGCGCCCGTCCCGGTCATCGTGACGCAGCCGGCGACCACCGAGGCCACCGTCAACGGTTGAACACGCTCTGAGCGAACTGCACCAGGCTCCGTGCAACCTCGTCCAACTGGGGCGATGGTTCGCCATGCTCCATCGGGAACGGATTGGGCACGTTGAAGACGTGATTTCCGCCCTCGATGATCCGCAAGGTGGCCAGGTCCCCCAGTGCCCCGACGAGTTGATGAGCCGACTCGACGGGCACGGCGTCATCGGCCATCCCGTGCACCACCAGCACCGGAACCCGGACCCGGCCGGCCTGCCTCAGGGGGTCGTGCCCCTCGGGATCATCCAACTGCTCCTGGAGGAATGCCCTCCCGATCCGCAGCATCTGTCCGGTGCGGCTCGAGGGGGACTCGAGGCTGCCCTCGGTCAGCAGACGAGCCCGATCGGACGCTTCCAGCCCCAGGCATCCGGACGGTGAAGCGAGCGTGGCCACCCCGCGCAAGGAGGCCAGTGCATCGGTGCCGGCATGGCGTCCGGCAGCAAGAAGGCTGGTGACCCCACCCCTTGAATGGCCGACCAGAAGCACGGGGCCGGGTCCTCCGGGCAACTCGTCGGCCCCCACCGCCCTCAGCAGTTCGACCGCATCCTCGACCTGCCGGTTCCACGTGTCGGCTTGGAAGGCCGCCGGATCGAAGGGACCGTGCCCATGATCCATCCCGCTGCCGCCGAAGTTGAACCGGTGTACGACATGCCCCGCCTCGCACAGCCGCCGGGAAAGCCACGGAAGAAACCCGTAGTCCTTGTACCCCTTGAATCCGTGCCCCAGCAGCACACGCCCCGTCGGCTCTCCGGAAGGCAGATGCGAGGTGCCGAGAATCCGCCCTGTACCGTCGCCCGAGGGAATGGACCAGTCGATCATCGCAGACGCCCTTTTCAGTGGACCTTCTTGAGGTACGTTTCGCATCTCCACGGGACATTCCGCGTCCGGAGATGCCGAGTGGCCGAGGATAGCACCTTGACGTTCCGGGGACAGGGACGGAGGATGGTCATCCCATGGAGCAGCCCCTTCAACTGGACGCCCTAATCTTCGGCGGTGGCATCACCGGCCTCTGGCTGCTGGATGCCCTGCACCGCAGTGGGCATCGGGCGATCCTCCTGGAAGCGGGAAATCTGGGCGAGGGCCAGACCATCTGGTCCCAGGGCATCATTCACGGCGGGCTGAAGTACGCCCTCAAGGGGCGCCCCTCCCGGGCGTCGCGCATGATCCGGGACATGCCGATGCGATGGCGGCGCTGCCTGGCCGGCGAATCGACGCCGGATCTCTCGAGCAGCACCATGCGGGGCGAGTACTGCTGCCTGTGGTCATTGCCCGGATTCCGCTCGCGGATCGGCCTGCTCGGTGCCCGCTTCGGGCTGCGGGTCCGGCCCCGGCCGATGCCGCAATCCGAACGTCCGACCCCCCTTCGAAACTGGGGGGGGCCGGTGTCGCGCATCGACGAGCAGGTCCTCGAACCCCACAGTGTGCTGGCCATGCTGGCCGACCAGCATCGTCCCCGGTGCCTTCAGATCGACACCCGCAGTGGCCTGGAGTTTCTCCACGACGCCCCGGGAGACGTGACCACCGTCCGACTGCTGAATCCGGAAACGAGTGCTCCTCTGGATCTCGCTCCCCGCCGGGTGATATTCGCCGCCGGGGGCGGCAACGCCCAACTGCGTCGCGACTGCGGACTCTCGGAACACGCCATGCAGCTTCGCCCGCTGCATATGGTGATGGCCCGAGGCGGACTGCCCCGTCTCAACGGGCATTGCATCCGAGGCACGGCCCCCTGGCTGACCATCACCTCGACTCTGGACTGCGCCGATCGGATCGTCTGGCAGATCGGAGGACAGTTGGCCGAGGATTGCGTCGACATGAGTGGCGAGGAGACCATTGCACGGGCCCGAAGGGACCTGAAGCAGGCAATGCCCGATCTGGACCTCTCCGCCACCGACTTCAGCACCTACCGTGCCGACCGGGCCGAGGCGTCCAATGCCGCCCGCCGCCCCGATGGCCCGGTCAGCATCGCCGAGGGGAACACCCTGACTCTCTGGCCGACCAAGTTGGCCCTCGTGCCGATGCTCTCGGATCGGGTCATGGAACGAATGACGGAACCCGCCGGGTTCGATTTCGACGACGAGCTCCTGCAGGACTGGCCTCGCCCGACGGTGGCCCTTCCTCCATGGGAAAGGGATGTGGCATGGACCGACGTGCACTCGGCCAGTCCGGCCTCGACGTAACCCCCATCGGGTACGGCGCCTTCAAGATCGGCCGCAACCAGGGGATCAAGTATCCCCAGGGCTACGAACTCCCCGACGACCGCGCCACGGAGGAGCTGCTCCGGGGACTGCTGGATCTTGGCGTCGGACTCGTCGACACGGCCCCCGCCTACGGATCAAGCGAGGAACGCATCGGTCGCTTCATCGCCGACCGGCGCGACGAGTTCACGCTCTCGACGAAGGTGGGAGAACGCTGGAACGACGGCCGGTCGTCGTACGACTTCAGTCCCGACGGCATGGAGCAGTCGGTGCGCAGAAGTCTGGAACGACTTCAATGCGATGCGGTCGACCTGCTGCTGGTCCATTCGGACGGGCGGGACATGGCCCTCCACGATACCGATGCGGTCGACCGCAGCATGCGGAGATTCAGGGACCTCGGCTACGCGAAGGCCATCGGATTCTCCGGCAAGACCACGGAGGGGATGCACCGGGCGATCGAGTGGTCCGATGCGATCATGGTCGAGTACCACGCGGACGACCGCACGATGGAGGACGTGATCCGGGCCGCGGCGGACCGGGGAGTCGGAGTCCTGGTCAAGAAGGGCCTGGGCAGCGGCCACCTCGAACCCCGCGCGGCTCTGGACTTCCTGATACGGGAATCACCCGTCCGCGATGCCATCTCATCGATCGTGATCGGGAGCCTGTCCCTGGATCGCATGCGTTCGAACGTCCGGATGGCGTGCGGCTGAGGTCGATCTACTGGGACGGAATCGCCAGCACCATGCCGATGCGGAGCCGGTCCGGATTGCCCTGGAGCACGTCTCGATTGGCCTCGAAGATCCTGGTCCACTGGGTCTCGCGACCGTAGTACCGATCGGCGATGCTGGACAGCGATTCGCCGTCCTCCACACGATGCGAGCGGCCGCCAGGAACGACGGACCTCGACGACGAGGCGGAAGCGGCCGATCGGGCGGTTCGTGATGGTCGGGGTGTGTAGGCGGGGATCTGCAGCCGGGTTCCGACCCGGAGCCGGTCCGGATCGATCTGTGGATTCGCCTCGGCGATTCTGTTCCACTCGACCTCGGTGCCGTAGTACGTCACGGAGATGCCGCTCAAGGTATCCCCCGCGGTGACCACGTAGGTCCTGGCCGGCGGAGACGACACCGCCTCGATGGTTCTGGAGATGGTCGTCGTGGGCGTGGTCGGCTCGGGAGCGGGCAACACCGGTGCCGGGCTGCGAAGCCGTGCCGTGGACGGTGAAACCGGAGCGGGCATGGCCTGCCCCATCACCAGGTAGGAGGGCGAGTTCGAGAGCGAAGCGGTGCGATCGGGCATCGGTCCGACGGGTGACAGCGGGCGGGGGGCGGATTGCGAACCCGAGGCCGGGTTTGCGATCGGACGGACCGGCGGGGCCGGGTCCGGCCGCGTGGCGATGGTGGTCGCCGGGGTCGGCTGCTGGAGCACGGGGTCCTGGGCGATCTGGTCGGTGGAGGCCGACGAGGGCCCGTAGTACCAGACGAGAACTCCGATGAAGACGAACGAGAGGAGCAGGACGACCTTGCTGCCTGTGGACATGGATACCTCCGTGCAGGGCTGGGTTGTGATTAGTCCCCTCACAGCCTGCATCGACCGGCCCGTGCGCCGTTCTTCAGTTTTACCTTCAGGACAGCGCCGGAGCTCCGTCGTCCACGGGATCCGCATCACCGTCAGCGGCGTCGTCCTGGACGCGATCGGCCCGCTTGCGGTACACCAGCGGCGACGCGATGGCCACCGAGGAGTAGGTTCCGATGATCACGCCGATCAGAAGGGCGAATCCGAAGGCCCGGATGCCGGTGCCGCCCGCAACGTAGATGATGAGGACGGCGATGACGGTCGTCACCGAGGTGAGGATGGTCCGGCTGAACGCCTGATTGATGGACTGGTTGACCACCGCACGACTGGGTAGCGCCCGCTTGCCGCGATTCTCCCTGATGCGGTCCAGGATGACGATGGTGTCGTTCAACGAGTACCCGATCACAGTGAGCAGCGCGGCCACCACCCCGGTGTCGATGAGGAACTCGTCGACGAGCAGTCCCCAACGGACGGTCTCGTAGCCGGCGATGTACCCGGAGAGTGCGAGGCACCCCAGCACGATAATGACATCGTGGCAGAGGGCCGCGATGGCTCCCAGCGAATAGTAGAACGAGCCGAACCGGATCCAGATGTAGCAGAGAATGCCGGCCAGCGAGAGGATCACCGCGCCGATCGCATTGGCCGCTCTGGTCTGGGCGACCGAAGGCGAGAAGCTGCTGACCTGCTCGAAGCTGCTCCGCTTGGTCATGGCGGTTCGGACCAGATCCCATTCGCGGCTGGCCAGCCGCTGATCGACCAGGGCGGCTTCGCTGCGCAGATAGTTGTAGTCGGGATCGGTGATCACCACCGCGACATCGCGCCAGGTGTCGTCGTCCGCGGAAGCCAGGCCGAAGACCTGGACATCGCGACCCGCCGTGTCCTTGGAGAAGTCGGGGTCCTGCCGCATCTGATCGATGCGCTGGGCGACGTCCTCGAGCGAGACCGGAGGCTCGATCTCCTCGACGAGGATGAGCACCCCGCCCCGCTGATCGGACAGATCGACGGTCGGACCGCGCCCGTCGAGCACCTCCGCCAATGTGCGGGCCTCGATGGGACGGGTGAAGTCCGCGTATTCCTCCGAGGCGTCTCCACGGAAGGTACGGGGTTCGGAGACGGCCAACTGACCGCCGAACTCGCTGAGCAGGGCCTGCTCCACGATGTCCTGGATCCCCTCCTCGTCCGAGAGCCCCGTGGGGTTGGCGACCTTGACCTGGAAACTGTCGGCAACGGTGTTTCCACTGGCGTCGAGTCCGGTGGTTCCCACCGTCAACACCTTGGCGTTGCGCATCTCCCGCAGCACGCGGTTCTCCAGATCGTCACCGTCACCGGCCCGATCCGCGATCGCCTTGACGCGGAATTCGACCGAGTCGGCGCCGTTGTGCTGCAGCATCAGATTGCCCTCGCCCTCGCCGAGGCTGGCGGTCTGCATGGTCACCGCCACGCCGCCCCGGAACTCGGTGTCGAACATGTCGACGCCCCGGGCGAAGAACAGCACGATCGAGCCGCCGACCAGCAGGGTCGAAAGGGTCCAGAAGAATCCGCGGAACCCGATCCAGTCGATGTTCGGCCGCAGGGCACGCCCGATGGCGGGCACCGCCAGCGGAAGCATGGACAGCCGCCGGATCTTCAGGATGTGGGCGTAGATGTCGAAGACGTACCGCGTCACGAAGAGCGACGTGAAGAGGGTCGCGATGATTCCGATGGTTAGCGTCAGGGCAAAGCCCTTTACCTCCGTGGTGGGCTGCATGAGCAGGAGCACCGCGCAGACGATCAGGTTGGTCAGGTTTGCATCGAGAATGGTGCTGTACACACGGTTGTAGCCTTCGCGGATCGCCTCGCGCAGATCCCGGGCACCACCCTCGAGCTCCTCGCGGATGCGTTCGTAGATCAGCACGTTCGCGTCCACCGCCATGCCCATGGTGAGCACCACACCGGCGAGACCGGGCAGTGTGAAGGTTCCCTGCAGAAGCGCCATGACTCCGAAGATCAGGATTCCGTTGCACAGCAGTGCGAAGTCGGCGACGACTCCGGCGAAGAAGTACCAGAACAGCATGAAGACCACGACGGCACAGACGGCCCAGGTGAAGGCTTCGAATCCGCGGTCGAGGTTGTCGGCACCGAGCGAGGGGCCCAGAACGTTGACGGAGATGGGTTCGGGAGACAGCCGCGCCTCCAGGGCGCCCGCCACGAGAACTCGGGTCAGGTAGTCGATGTCCTCGTCGTTGAAGCTTCCCGTGATCACGCCGTTGTTGGCGATCTGGGAGTTGAGATTGGGAGCGGTATACACCTTGTCGTCGAGGACGATGGCCATCGGCTGCTGCACGTGCGGCTGGGTCAGCCGGGACATGAGGGTGCCGCCGGCCTGGTCGAGCCGGAAGTTGACGGCCGGACGGCCGAAATCGTCGGTCGTGCGTCCCGCGGACTGCACGGACCAGTCGATGTCGCTGTCGTGCGTCATGCTCTTGGGATCGCTGGTGTAGAGGAGCAGGTACACCACTCCGTCCGCCTCGGCGGCCACCAGATCGCGCCCCGGGGAGGCGAAGTACCCCTGGGGATTGGCTTCCAGAGCCTGCAGCTGTTCAGGACTGCTCGCCCACTGTTCGAGGTCGTGGATTGCGTACCAGCGGGCCAGGAGCGAGTCGGTGTTCTCGGGTCCGAGTTCCACCAGCTGGGCCCGCATGTCCTGGATGTTGACCCCTTCGGCCTTGCCGTTGGTGACCGCGATGTGGAACTCCAGCACACCGGCACCGCGCAGCAGGCGGATGAGATCCTCCGGATCGTCGAGTCCGCTGCGCTTCGCCTGGTAGGCGTCGTAGGCGACGATCACCTGCTCGAGGACGGTCTCGAGATGCGGATACTCCGACACGAGGATGTCCATCGTGACATCACGCGGTGACGGGGCCCGCTGCACCGAACCGTCGGCGTTGAGCAGGAGATTGCCGTCGTCGCCGCGTAGCGCTTCGCCGATGTCGGAGAGCTCCAGCGCACGCACCACCCGGGCCCGATCGAGGCTCAGGGCGAGCGCACGTTCGAAGAGCTCCTCGTAGCGGATCTCGGCGTCGGCGAGCTGCTGCTGGATGGAGGCGAGCTCGGCGGCGTCGACGCCGGCCGTCTGCGCTGCCGTGGCCTCGACCTGCAACTGGCGCTGCTGGCCGTAG
>TARA_B100001121_G_scaffold310715_1_pt1 | contig 11777 bp, 10 predicted proteins | sample TARA_B100001121 | Tara Oceans TARA_B100001121 (sample SAMEA2622817) | marine metagenome | biome: marine biome (ENVO:00000447); feature: surface water layer (ENVO:00002042); material: "saline water (ENVO:00002010), including plankton (ENVO:xxxxxxxx)" | depth 5 m
AAATTACGCGAACGAACAACTAGAAGACAAGAAAATGCTTCTTTCTTAAGTGAAAACCTATTTTCCGTGACGACCCCATCAAAAAGCAGCGACGTTGACCATGTGTTTCATCAGTACACAATCAAGAGTGATAGCAGGGATCGGCTTTCAGACTATCTAACACAATCAAACATCGGGAACGGCGTGTACTACCCGACACCAGTCCATGAACTTCCTTCATTTGGAAAAGATATTGATTTACCAAATACCAAAGCTGTTGCTCAACAAGCACTTTCAATACCCGTTCACCCACTTCTAACACAAGATGAATTAAGCATGATTGCTGAGGTTATCAACGCATGGAGTTGAGAGCCGGGCTTGTAGGACTGGGTATGATGGGAAGAAACCATGCGCGCGTGATGTCGTCTACAGACCAAGTAGCACTTGTCGGTATTGCTGATCCTGTTGGTGATCAGACAGGAAACATTGATAAATCACTCATTGTCTCTTCTGTCGATGAACTTATTGAGCGAAAATTAGACTTAGCTGTGGTTGCGTGCCCGACTAGCGAGCATGAGCAAGTAGCGCTTCAATTATGTGAAGCAGGGGTACATGTGTTGGTTGAGAAACCACTTGCGGTGGATTCTGAGGGAGCTAAACGTATCGCATCAGCATTTGATGATGCGAATCTCGTTGGCGCCGTCGGGCACATAGAACGCTTTAATCCTGCTATCAGAAGTATGCGAGAAAGAATTGGGGCAGGTGAAATAGGAGATCTGTTCCAAATCTCCACGAGAAGAATTGGGCCTTTCCCTAACAGGATTCAAGATGTTGGTGTTGTTAAAGATCTAGCCACACACGATCTTGATCTTACCACCTGGGTAGGTGCAGCAAATTTCAGTCATATTGCTGCCCATACCGCTCACAAAGCAGGCAGAAATCACGAGGATCTAGTAGCGATAACAGGCCTTCTTGAAAATAACATCGTCACGAATCATTTAGTTAATTGGTTGTCGCCTGTGAAAGAGCGCTTCACGATAGCTACTGGAGAGAACGGATCTCTAGTTGCCGACACGTTGCTGGCTGATCTTACGTTCCACAAAAATGCAAATGCTCCTACTCCATGGGAAGGGATCTCTAGATTCCGTGGCGTAGCTGAAGGAGATATGATCCGTTTCGCTATCGCTAAACCTGAGCCGCTAAGAACAGAATTTGAAGGCTTTCGAGACATGGTGCTTGAGAACGGTGGAGAGGTGGTATCAATGAGCGACGGAGTTTTAGCCGTGGAGAATGCTGAAAGAGTTCTAGATTCTGCTTCAAATGCGAAGTCTAGATTGGAGTAAAATGACGACGTGTGTTGTGGGACTCGGGAAAATTGGATTGCCCTTAGCCGTTCAAATTGCGCTTAAAGGTGAACATGTAATTGGAGCTGATATAAACAGTTCGGTTGTTCAACAAATTAATAGCGCCCAAGTCCCTTTCCCAGGCGAGAATGAATTGCCAGAGCTACTTAAGGAAGTTATTGATAACGGTTATCTTGTAGCTTCAACGAACACAAAGGAAGCAGTTAGTCAAGCCGACCATGTAGTAGTCGTTGTGCCAGTTCTAGTTGATGATTCAGCTGATCCTGACTTTTCAGCCATAGATTTAGCGACGAATGATATCGCCGAAGGACTAACCTCCGGCACCTTGGTCTGTTATGAGACTACTTTACCGATTGGAACAACACGCACCCGATTCGCCCCTGCGCTTGAGAAGACTTCAGGCCTAACTTGTGGATCTGATATCTTTATTGCATACAGTCCGGAGAGAGTTTTCAGTGGACGAATCTTTGCGGATCTGCGCGCATACCCTAAGTTAGTCGGTGGTTTGGACCCAATTTCAGCTGACCGAGCAGTTGCATTTTATGAGCGGATACTTGATTTTGATAACCGAGATGATCTTTCACGTCCAAACGGAGTTTGGAATTTGGGCAAAGCAGAAGCCGCTGAAATGGCAAAGCTTACAGAGACTACATACCGAAATGTAAATATTGCTTTAGCTAATGAATTCGCTCTCCATGCAGAGGAACTTGGCCTTGATGCATATGCAATCATTGAAGCCTCAAACAGCCAGCCCTTCAGTCACATACACCAACCGGGAATAGCTGTTGGGGGGCATTGCATACCCGTATACCCGAAATTTTATATTGGAACTGACAAGCGTTGCAGCCTGCCCAGAGCAGCAGTTGAAGTTAACGAGTCAATGCCAAAAAGAGTGACTCAAATAGCCCTCAAAGAGTTTGATTCGCTTAGAGACATGAAGGTAGCAATACTCGGACTTGCCTATCGTGGCGGAGTGAAAGAAACCGCATTCTCAGGAGCATTCCCACTAGCGGAATATATAAAAGATCTTGGCGGCATTCCAGTTATCCACGACCCTTTGTTCTCCGATGAAGAGATACAATCCCTTGGACTAGAGCCATATAACCTTGGAGATTCCTGCGATCTTGCTATCGTTCAGGCAGATCACCAGCTTTATGCCGAAATTACTTCAGAAGATCTACCTGATGCCCAGTTGATCGTAGATGGACGAAATATAATTAAGTTGAACATGATTTCACCTATTCCTGTGAAATATCTTGGCAAAGGAGTCTAATTCGTGCGCATACTAAGCGTGGTTGGCGCCCGACCTCAGTTCGTAAAGCTAGCCCCTGTACATAAGGCACTTTCGGACCTAGGCGTAGAGCACCTTATTGTCCACACCGGACAGCACTATGATTCAAAATTATCAGATGTTTTCTTTGAAGAATTTGATATCCCTGCCCCAGTCGCAAATCTCGCCATTGGGTCTCACTCTCATGCCGTACAAACTGCGAAAATTATTGAGAGTCTAGAGCCTCATATAGTTTCCCAAAAACCAGATTGGGTACTTTGTTATGGTGACACCAACTCAACGCTTGCATGCGCTGTGGTCTGTTCAAAGCTGCCTTTCAAAATGGCCCACATTGAAGCCGGGCTGAGATCAAAGAATACCTTCATGCCAGAAGAGCATAACCGTATCCTAACTGACCACTGTTCTGACCTTCTCTTGGCACCTACGGATAATGCTATGCAACATCTCCAGAGTGAGGGTTTAAGCGAACGCTCCTACTTAGTAGGTGATGTTATGATCGACGTTCTTAACACTGCGAAGGAGTCCATATTCAGCGATGGCCGACGTTCTGAAGAAATTAACACTCGTGAGAGTCAATTTTACCTTGCGACGATTCATAGACAAGAGAACAGCGATATCGAAGAAAGGCTTAGAGAAATAATTGATGCATTATCAGAGCTTGATTTACCAACTTATATTCCTTCCCATCCTCGTTTGGTGAAGAAGTGCAAAGAATTCGATATTGAACTCAACAAAGGATCGCTCCGCTCAATTGACCCGCTGAGCTACCGTGAGCTCGTTGCTACCGTGATGAAGGCTGAGCATATCATCACAGACTCAGGGGGACTTCAAAAGGAGTCATTTCATCTTGGAACGCCGTGCACCACTGTTAGAACAGAAACAGAGTGGGTTGAAACCTTAACTGGAGAATGGAATAAGTTAGTTGAGCCTAAACAGATCACTGATGCCATCTCTCGGCCTCACCCAAGCACTGAACGAGGGTTTCCCTTCGGAAAGGGCGATGCAGCAGCTAACATCGCAAAGCTTTTATTAAAGTTTTAACTTGTTAAATTATTTGAACTTCAACTTGTTTCCCGTCAGTAAAATCCATGACTGCTTTCAAGTCCTGGAGATCAAAGACCTCAATACGCGTGATCTCGATCTGAGTATGGATCTTTTGCAATGAATCTACAACTTCTTTGTAATAAGGGGAGGCCATAGAGTCATTTGCACTTGGAACGATGTGTGATGCAGTGGCTGGTGAGTGCCTCCAGTTCATAACTGATTTAACTTTCCTTGTAGACTGAATTGCGAAAAGTAACGATTTTTCAGTGATAGCTCCGACCGAAGACCCACTTCGGAGGATCCGTATTATCTTGTATTTGAAGCTATCCACTCTCCTATAAGTACTATTTTTTCTTGCCTGTTTAGTGGTCAGGAAGGGCTTCACAGTAATCATAGAGTCATTGGATCTAATGTCACAAAAGTCTTTTGAGGGGCAGAGGAGAATGAGTTCAGTACCTTCTTGTTGGAGTATCCAAGTGATGTATGAATCTAACTCGTCGACTCTATATGGTTCTGAGATAAGCAAAACTACCATCAAAGAACTTCCTCATAGATTTCTTTCAACTGAGTGACTATAACATCCCCACTAAATCGTTTTCTAAGTATCTCCGATGCATCCTTTAGTTGTAAATTTCGGATTCCAGATCTCCATTTCTCGATAGAGTCCGATATTTCTTTATGCGTTGCGGATGGGTCAAGAATCAGCCCACTCATTTCTGACAAGTCTTCCCAAGTGTCCTCTGAGCCACCATTTTTAATTGAAACTACTGGAAGACCGCTGGCAATAGCCTCGAGCGAAACAATACCAAAGGTTTCGTAAGGGCTTAGATGGACCATTAGATCCTTCGTTGAGAATATCTGTGCAAGGTCTTCTCGCCTTACAGGGCCTCGGATATCAACTAGGTGATCAATTCTATTTCTTCGGGAGTATCGCTTAATCCACTCTTCAAGTGGGCCTCCACCAATAAGTGTTAATTGCGCATCAGCTTCGTAGTTTGCTCTAAAATGATTGAAGGTTTTTAGTAGGTTCATTACGCCTTTAGATTCGTATAACGCCCCGACATATACCCATGATTTACATGCGTACTCGCTTTTATGTTGGTAATGGAAAGCCGAGAAGTCGACAATATTAGGGACTATTTTCCAGGTTGAACCGATCTCGATATTTAGTGTTCGAGAAATCTCGTTTTGAAGAAATCTTGAAACACATATGAACGCTTTCGCTTCGGTTATTGATCGCCTATACAGATCTGCAACTTCTGGTACCTGACATTCGTGTCGGACATGTGAAGAGTGCTCTGTCACAATAAGAGGCGATTCTGATAGATCCATTACAGCTGGAGCGATGGGTAGGGCCACATGCACGTGATTTATATCAGCTTGAGATGGTTCTATCATTTGTTTTAATTTAAGTGTTTCCTTTATGGAGGCAACCTTTTGCAACATAGAGGCTCGAGCCGGAATCGGGGTTGGAACCGTAGATGATCCATTGTGCCTGCGGAAAACTTTTGAGGGTTTGTCCTCAGCTAATTTTGTTAGGTGATTTATGATTTGCATGGGAACTGATCGAGCCGGATGCTTGTAGAGTTTAGGAATTTCAACGCTAACGTCGTACCCGTTCAATTGAAGAGCCTCCACTTGTCGCTTGACGAATATTCCACTGTATGTATATCCCAGAGACTCGTCAGGGTACCAAGGAGTTAAAACGTTAATTTTCATATGTGACGGAGCCGACTTTACCAACTTTGGCTTGACCCCAAACCTTTGCTAGGTGCCAAACTGGGGTAAGCGAATCATGATCGCTGTAGAGAATTAGTGACGGTTCAAAATTTGAGGGCAAAGCATTCACCAATCCTTTTATCAATTTCCAATATCTTCTTCCCATAGTTGCGAGTTCTATTTTTGCCACTAACGTTCTTAACGGTTTCTGATTTCGTTGTGATATTCCTATCTCAGAACAGTCAATCAAGTCGTAATTATAGAAATCCTCGCTCCGAACTACAGATGCTTTAACAGCAGTCCCTTGGAAGCCAATAGTTCTAAGGTCTGGATTGATAGTGAACATTATTGCTCGAATCCCATTGTTTTTGAAGTCCTCCGCAGCACTTTTAGCCACTGTATTGGAACTTGCAGAAACGCCAGCAAAAATGAACGCTATCTTATTCTTTTCATCGTCAAGAGAGTTTTGCCGATACATAATCTTTACTCTAATTGTCAATGTCAAGGAGTTTTGGGATTGCCCTTATTGAGAGTCCTCTTTCATAGGGAGCGGCAAATGATTGAATTGCTAATGTGTCTTCAATAGTCATTGTTTCCACACTTCGGATGGCTTCTCTAAAAGCTACGACTATCTTATTCACATCAGGTTGAGCCATTTGCACATGGGGCCTTCCCTCTAATGCCTTTCGCGCTCCGCCATCTTTGTTTTGGATACAAACGATGGGATGGGGTTGGGCAGCGACCTCGTAGACTTTACCTGTTGTAACTAATGCTCCACCTGATGCCGGAATCACTATGACACTTAGAGACTTATAGAACTCCCTTACCTTGTTCTTTTGAATGGGACCGACGTAATCGAATCCCTTTCCTTGAGAAGGCAACTTGCTCATTAGTGAGGCTTCGCTGTGAGCAAAATAGCCTAGATACCCTCCCAATTGAAACTTGCTTCCATCTGGCAAGTCACCCCTTATAAGGTCCCAAGCCTTAAAAATTTCATCGAGTGGCCAATTAGCATTTAATGTCCCTAACATGCCAAAAACAATTTTATTGCTCGTGTTTCTTGACTCAGCAACGCTGAAATGATCATAACCATTGGGAACAACATGATGTTTATTCGCTGTTTTCGGGTATTGCCTAATAATGGCTTCTCTCATTGCCGAATTTATATGAAATGCGTGTGAAGCTTTCCCAATCACCTCAGCCTCGATAACATTTGCTTCTTTCGGTAAATCAGCCTTTGCGCCGGTGTACACATTCGTAGTCCAAGGGTCCCGGTAATCAACTGAGAAGCTAATCCCCAACTCGTTGTGGATGTTTAGCGCTGCTTCGAAAGACGAAAAGGGATTGCCAGTTGCGAGGACATGCGAGACAGGATCTTTCGAATGAATCTCCCTAACTGATAGCGTTACTGGTTTAATCCAATCATCATATTTACTAATTGGAGTCCTTCCCTTCTTTTGCAAATAGGAAACATTACCTATGAGGCTTTGAAGTTTTAAGAAGATACGAAAATAATTAGCTTTTAACCAACCATATTTAGTGATGTCTTCTTTGATTGCTTTCTGAAAGGTAAATGGCACTCGGCAAAGAGCAACATCATCGTTTACTGAATCTAACAACGTGTCGTCGGCTGTTGCAATTTCTTGACGAAAGAATGGTTCATCAGCAGTAAGGACAGTGACTCTCCAACCTTTATTAGAAAAAGCATTTGCTGTTGCGATAGCTCGGTAAACACCCGAAGCACGGGAAGGAGGGAAGAAAAACGCTATATATAAAAGATGATGGCCATTGCGTTTCATATCAGGGTTTTATCCTAACTCTAGATTAGGCACCATAATGTTCCATTAGTCGTAACCACCTCTTCGGGCATTGATTAATTCAGTAGTTGAGCCTTTTCACTAACTTCACTTTGGAACTTTTGATATTCCTTTGTGACAGACACCACATCACCCTGGAGTCTAACATTGCCCTTATGAAGCCATATCGCTTCAGTTGCCATTTCTGATATCAACGCAGATGAATGTGAAACTACAATTATTGTCTTCGCTGCATCACATAGGCTTTGTACTCTGTCGACAGCTTTTTTCCGAAATGAACTGTCACCAGCAGACAAGGCTTCGTCTACTAGGAGAATCTCAGGGTCGACATGAGTTGCTACTGCGAAAGCAAGACGTCCGAACATGCCTGATGAGTATGTTGTGGTCGGCAAATCAATAAAATCACCTATATCTGCGAACTCTATGATTTCATCTTGTTTCTCTTTGACCTCATCGAGAGACATTCCTGCCGCCAATCCTCCTAAGATAACATTTTCCCTTCCAGAAAGAACTCGGTTAAATCCCATGCCAGGGGTAAGTAGATGAGGTCTCCCCCAGAGCTTCACAGTTCCAGCGGAGGGCTTTAGAACACCCACTATCGTTTTAAGCAAAGTAGACTTTCCAGCCCCGTTTCCACCGACCAAACCGGTGACCTTTCCGGATTGAAAATTAACATTAATATTGTCAAGCGCATCTATCTTAAATTTTTTCGTGGACCTGTTTAAAAAGCTAGTTTTCTCTGAAGCCTTTGCGTTAACCACAGCAGAGTATGAAACTGACAGATCACTAATCTCGATCGCACTTTTAGTTGCGGATAGCAAACTCATCCTCCCTTGATACGAAGATAAGGAATCCCACTATCATGGTTGGAATTGCCCATAAAGAAAAGATCGCTACCTGCCTAGCTATTGAGGGACCATCGACTATTTCTGGTGACCCTAAAGCCATGGTCCAGGCCGAAAAAAGGGAGTAAGTAGGATTCAATCTCGCCAGAAAATATACAGTCCCACTCTCTAACGCACGCTGATATTCCCAAATCGCTGGTGATAGGTACAACCATAATCTCAAAAAATGAGGCAAAAAACGCGAGACATCACGGAGGTAAATGTTGATAGTGGCAGCGATCAGGGCGATACCGAATGCGAAGAGAAAGGTCAAAACCAACAAGACAGGTATCCACAGAAATTCAATCCGGATACCCCTACTTGCTATTAAATGGAGAGGAATATATGCAATCAAAGACCTAATAAACAGGTTAAGGGCAGATATGGAAGACGCTGCTGGAATGACAACCCTTGGGATGGCTGAATTTGCAAGTACACCACCGCCTCCGTTTCGGACAGTGTTCACTGATGTAACAATGATTTGGCTTATCAAAAGGGTCCAAACGTAAAGATTGAAAACCATGAAAGCAAGTCTGCTTGTGCTATCTAAACCTCCACCAGTCAAAATGCCGACAAAGACGAAATAGATGAGTCCAAATAGGAATGGATTAAGGAAGTGCCATAGCCTTCCGAGAAGAGTGTCAAAATTCCTAGATTTCAGTTCCCCTTTTGACCAATAAAGAGCAAATGTTCTGAATCTATAAGCCTCCCGGAGATAGTCCTGCAACGGTGGCAAACCAGAGCGAGTTGCTTTCCGCACGATAAGTGGGCTGCTCACTTGATCTAATTTCTGAGTATTTTCCGGGTTATTCATTGCCGTAAAATTCTAATTGATACTTCGACAGAAAGCGGACATAACAATATTTAAAAACTCCTTTCAGTCAAGCACAAGACCGCCTCGGAGAGTTTGTTCATATTTTCTAAGCTCTTGTGTTTGAAGAACACTTCCCCCCGTTTCCCTGACTCATAAAGTTCTTCATCATTTGCAAGCCAGACACGAAGCTCATCAAAATTCTTGCGGTCTTCCAGAACAAATCCTGCATCAACATGTCGTACCAATGATGAAAGCTCATATAACTCCGAAACAACTACAGGCAAGCCCAGTGCCCAATATTCCCAGACCTTCGAAGGAATGGCTTTCTCATATGCAGGAGTGGACTCCAAAAGACAAATTCCTACCGAACACCTGTCTGCTACTTTCCATGATTCGTAATAGGACAACCTATCATGCCAGATCACGCGATCTTGGAGTTTATTCTTCCGGATCAACCCCACTAGTTGATCCTGTTCTTTGCATGGCCCCACAAGTTCTAAGCTCAAGTTTGGGATCTCATTTAATAGTGTAAACATTCTCTCCATGCCCCTACTAGTTCCGATATCCCCTACATAAACTGCCCTCATCGGAGTTCTTGCTTCCCCTCGTTCTAAATCGTCAATGTGTGGGATATTCTCCACAACAATTTCAGAAGATTGTCGCAATGTATGACTAGCAACCACCACTTGATCGGAAAATTTATCTCTTATTTTAGGCATTACTTTTAATAGGGCTTTAATTAATGGCTTCAATAAGTTACTTACCCATTTCCGATCCTCAAGCACTAATAAATAATCTTCATGCACATCTGATATAACCGCACATCGCCTTGACAATAAAGGAGCTAAAAGTAAATGCAACTCCGGATCCGGTAATATTACACACTTAGGATTAATTATTTTTACGGCTCTGTAAGCCCGAATGGGGCCAAGTAAAAGTCTCTTCAATCTTGATTCACAAAGTACGGTCAATATCTCTGTATTCAATCCATTCCTTTGTAATGAATTTTGGTGACGTATCAAACGGCCATCCTGAGCATCGTGGGCTGTTGTAACTATCAACACATCTATGCAATCGTCATCCAACAATTTATGAAACTCCACTAATCGAATATCCCCAATGTTCCTTACTCAACAGGCTAACCCAACTTTGACAACCTTATTAGGGCATATGTGAAAAGTGGAGAACACAATCAGCTAATGACAAAAACTCCCCACAAGTCCGTGGTAAATTTACTATGTGAGGAGAAGAACCACTCTATTTATCATTGTGACCCTGATTTCCCTTGTCAACTCAAGCTTAAGTCCAGCCCTAGCCAACTCAAGCGACACAATAACTATTGAAGGCGGTGGATGGGGGCACGGTGTCGGCATGAGCCAATATGGAGCCTACGGTCGCGCCTTACCAACCAGTCAAGGTGGTGGAGGGCAAACGGCATCCGAAATACTGAGTTTCTATTACCCCACAGCAACGCTGCAACAGGACATAAATGTCCCCGATGACCTAAGAGTGCACATTTTTAGCGGACTGGGGGCAACTCTTCAAACCTCAGGCCCCGTAGACATTAAAGACTCCTCGGGAACAGCATTTGCTACTTTAACCTCGGCTGACACGCTAACAGTTGAATATGGAACAAACGAATTTATTATTCTCGACAGCAATGGGACCAACTTATGCATTGACTCTTCGGGAGAGATTACTGCTAACCATTGCGAGCAAGAACCCATTTCGATTGAATTGAACGAGAACGAACCTATTCAGACAGATGTCATTTCTCAATTCACCAATATAGGCACTTCGGGAAACAGTTATCGCTGGGGAACGTTGACATTCAGAAAAAGAACTTTCGCTGGTGGAGGTATATACGTCCTTTTAGAAAACTTACCGATGGATAAATATCTCTACGGACTGGCAGAGGTTCCGGCAAGCTGGCCTGATGCCGCCTTAGAATCACAAGCTATCGCAGGAAGAACGTATGCTTATCAAAGGGTTGTCAGTCGCCGATCTAATGCTTCATGGACAGTACCATGGGATGTTTATTCGACCGTAAACGACCAGCATTACACGGGGTATTCAAATGAAACAGGAGCCTATGCCCAAAATTGGCAAACAGCCGTAGACACAACTTCACAAAATGTGCTCTTAAAGAACCAATCCCCAATAGTTACCTACTACACATCCTCAAACGGCGGGGCGACAGGTGCAGGTTCATATGTCTTTTGTACAGCAGCTAATTACCCATGCTCCGATATCTCTTATCTGCCTGCTCAAGAAGATGCATTTGACCATATTGGAAACCCCTACGCATCTTGGACAAGAACTTATACAAAAGCGGAAATCGGAAGATGGATTGCATCTTCCTCACTAGGGTCAGTTGGGAATGTTACAGGTTTGACCATCAGTGGAGCTAGAGATCCCTATAGAAGAACTGATCATGCCGACATCACGATTTTTGGTACCAGCAGAACGGTAACGGCAAAGGGAGATAGTTTTATGTCCATAATAAACAACGGACTATCCTCTGAGGGAAGAGGAAAGAGTGATCAGATCCTATCGACTTTTTACTTCTTTCCTAACTTTGCATTATCAGATAATAGAGTCCACCAAAATTATGCTGGTTTGCTACCCTCTGGTTGGACAGGCTCAGAGTACGCTGATGGATTTGGTGAAACCGTAGTTGCAGGTGACTTCAACGGAGATCACTCCTCTGACTTTGCAGCAGGTGTACCCAAAGAAAATATAGGTTCAGTCGTAGATGCTGGATTAATCCACGTCGTATACGGAGGAAACGGCGGAATTCAAGTAAACGACTCCATCTATCAGGGTGAGGGTGGTTGGCCTGGGACTCCGGAGACTGGTGATCAG
>TARA_B100001121_G_scaffold98530_1_pt1 | contig 11717 bp, 10 predicted proteins | sample TARA_B100001121 | Tara Oceans TARA_B100001121 (sample SAMEA2622817) | marine metagenome | biome: marine biome (ENVO:00000447); feature: surface water layer (ENVO:00002042); material: "saline water (ENVO:00002010), including plankton (ENVO:xxxxxxxx)" | depth 5 m
TAAATTGTTTTGATGCTAGATGACAATGGGTGTCTATAATCATTCCTAGTTAAGAATTGATTCGATAATATTACCACTTGATTAGGCAACTCGCCCAGGTGAGCCCTGCCCCGAATGCCACTAATAGAACAATATCCCCATCCTTTATTGCTTGCGATTTATTCGCTTCATCAAGAGCAATTGCAACGGCTGCAGCGGAGGTGTTTCCGTACTTATCAAGGTTAACAAAAGTATTTTCACTCGAAATTCCCATTCTGTCAGTTATGGCTTCAATAATTCTTAGATTTGCTTGATGGGGGATAAGTTTATTCACGTCCTCAACATTCATTCCGGACTTATCTAAAACATTTTCAGCGGCTTTTCTCATTGCATTGACTGCATACTTATAAACCTCTCTGCCTTGCATTCGGATAGCATTTAATTTTTGGTCAGCGTTTTCCGGAGTAATTGGGCATGCTGAGCCTCCGCCTGGGACATGTAAGATATCAGTTTGCCTGCCATCACTACCTAGGACTGACGATAGAATTTGTCTTCTGTTCCCATTTTCTTCATCTGCACTTAGAATGGCCGCGCCGGCACCATCACCGAAAAGAACGCAAGTATTTCTATCTTCCCAGTCCACCATACTGCTAAGCTTTTCTGCTCCAATGATCAGTGCATGCTTTCGTTGCCCACTACTTATAAAGTTTTCAGCAATTTGCATTGCATATAGAAAGCCCGAGCAGGCCGCAGAAACATCGAAACAAAGAGCATTGATTGCACCAATATTTTTCTGTACGTAGCATGCAGTTGATGGGAAAAATGCATCAGGAGAAATTGTGGCTACAATGATTAGGTCTACATCTTCACTTTTGATGCCTGCATCAGACATTGCATCAATTGCTGCGGCGCTTGCTAAGTCACTAGTAGATTGGGTATCAGACGCGATCCTGCGCTCTTTAATGCCAGTTCTTGTGGTTATCCATTCATCTGAAGTATCTACAAATTTTTCAAGATCTTCGTTCGTAAGAATTTTATCAGGCAAATAACTGCCAGTCCCTGAAATTTTAACACCAATAGACATTCTCGATAATAATGTAGTTAATTGTCGATTGAATGAAAGCTTAGATTTTTAATCTTATTTTCTATGTGTGGATTTAATTGTTGGGTTACAGATTCGTTAGCCACCCTGATTGCATTTTTGATGGCTAATGCTGAACTTCCACCATGAGATATGATACATACCCCGTTTACTCCAAGTAAAGGGCTTCCTCCATATTCTTCATAACTTCCTCTTGCCATTGCTGCTTTGAATGCAGGCTTAACCATTTGAGCTCCGATTTTTCTTAGATTTGTTTTCATCATCTCCTCCTTAACCCATTTTGCGACTGCTTTTGCAGTGGCTTCACACGCTTTAAGAATAATGTTTCCAGTGAACCCGTCACAAACTACTACATCGAGTTCACGAAAAAATAAATCGTGACCTTCTACGTTTCCAACAAAATTAACTGAACTTTCTTTCAGAAGGGCAAATACTTCTTTCGTAAAGGCAGATCCTTTTTCATCCTCGGATCCATTAGACATAAGGCCAACTTTGGGATTAGATTTACCATTTACTTCTTTGGAATATACTGAGCCCATAATAGCATACTGAAGAAGGTGAGAAGGCTTAGCTTCGGTGTTAGCCCCAGCGTCCAATAAATAACATGTTCCGTATTCATTTGGCATAGGTGTTGCAATTCCAGCACGATCGACACCTTTGATGTTGCGAAGTTTTAATGTCGCAGCAGCTACCGCGGCTCCAGTGTTTCCAGCGCTGACTATTGCCTCGCATGTTCCATCTTTAACTAGGTCTGTTGCAATGCTAATGGAGGAATTCTTCTTCCTGCGAATCGCCATTGCTGGAGACTCATTCATTTCTACGACTTCTGATGAATGGATGATTTCAATTTTGCTGTTGTTTGTGTTTAGCCTTTTTAATGAATTAGTTATTTGGTTTTCATCTCCTACAAGATATAACTTTTCCAATGACGGAAATTCATCAATGGCTAAACAAGCTCCTTCAACGTTCACTTCATGACCGTTGTCTCCCCCCATGGCGTCGATTGCTATTTTCATTTTGTAGGGAAGTTATCTAAATCCTACAATGAATTTAGTGTGAATACTAAAATAAACCAGTATTAAACTATAGAAGATAATCTAAATGATTGAATCCTAGTTGATTGGATTACAAGTTATCTACTCCAAGGACTGAACGGTCACGATAATACCCACAGGAAGGACAGGCAATATGTGAAAGAGTAACAGCTCCACAATTATTGCATACGTTAAGTTTTGGGGCACGCCAACGGTTTGCGCCTCTTCTTTTACGAGACTTACTAAGTGAGGTTCTACTCTTAGGAACTGCCATGATAGTAAAATGATTAATCGATATTAAATTTGTCTAATGCTTCCCATTGTTTTGATGGAAGCGGATTAGTTGGGTCCTCACCATTATTTTGAGCATTCAAGCTCTCAATAAAATCACCAGATGCTGGGCAAGGCTCTGTTATCTCGTCGCCTTGGTCACATTTGGTAAAATTTGGGAGGGCGAGGAGGATATCTTCCCTAAGGGCATTCGTCAAGTCTATCGTTAATTTACCATCAATAGGGGTCAAAATTGAGTGATTTTTGAGCTTTATTGTCTTTTTAAACAAAACTAGGCAATGAGTGCACTCAAAAGTGAATTTTGCTGAAAAATCGCCTCTTACTAATAATTCTTCACTAACGACAGAAGCTTCTGCTTCATAAATTAATTGTCCTGCAGGTTTGATTAGGTCCGAATCTTGAAATTCCCATATATCTTCACTGATTTCTCCACTCATGAATAAAGATTCACTTTTACTAATGGCACGAATGTCGATTATCATTGATTTCGATTCCTGTTTTAGATCATAAAAAGATGTAACCCTTATTAATATTACTAACAAAAATGGGACTAAAATTGATCTTGGCAAAGATTATTAGAAAATAATTATACTTAAAGCTTTATATTTGCTTGATGTCTGAAAAATCAAACTCTGACCAGAACAAAAAATCCGGAGCTCTTTCTAAGAGCAATCCTCTTGCTGACGCTTTGGAGAGGTTGGAGCGTTCTGTCGCCCAAAGGGAAGGTAACCGCATGGCTTCTTTGGTGAAACCAATTAAAGAGGACGCAAATGAAAGTAATGAGGGACTGAGTAAAAAATCATCAGTTGCAGAGGATAGTGTTAAGGAGTCGTCTAATTCAAAGAATCCAAATGAAATAGATTCAAACAAAACTGGTTACTCGGCAAAATTGAGTTTGTTTGTTTTTTCATCATTTATTGTTACTGCAATTTTCATCATTCTTGGAGTGGTTTTCTGGCCTTATGCAAAAAAACATCTCAACAGTGAGCTGACTGCAATTCATGAAGCTGCAATTTCAGATAAAGAGCCACTGAATGAAGGCATATTAAATAAGTTAGGAGATGTTAATTCAAGACTTGATGTGCTCTCAAAAAATCTTGACCAAATTTCAAACTTGTCCAATTCATCAGCAGCAGATGTATATGAAGAGCTTGATTATCTAAGGCAGAGAAATGAATTAATTTCTTTAGGAGACCTTGCAATACACAATGCTGATAGGAAATCGTTGGATAAATTAATTTCCATTAGAGAGAAAAATTCAGATCCTAGATTACAATCTGGCGCAGCTTCAGAAATCTTAAGAGTCAAATTGGCTTATATGAATGGGCTTAGAAGGGGTAGTCAGTCTATACCAATTGGCCAATTGTTTCCGGAATACGATGTTGAGAATGAAGTTGATTTAAATACTGAGCAATTAATTAGTTTGTTGGATGATCTTGAGGCGATGGATACACATAGAGTGAGGGCTGCTTATCTTCTTGCAGATAAGCGGAATGGAAAGGCTGCAACCGCCCTTGTTAATGTGGTTGCTAATGATTCGAATTTGGATGTTGTTCGAGAAGCCGCAATGACATTCAGTGAAATGACTGGATTTAGGAATGAAGATCTTTTAGACGTAAACTCATTAATCAATTGGTGGGAAAAAAATTCAGACAAAGTCTTGCCTGATTTGAAGAATTAAGTCGCAATGTTGGAAATAATTTCCTCAAGCTTTTTTCCATACTCAATATAAGTATCTAATTGATTTTTTTCTTTAGTCTCCTGATCAATATCTTCATTGTCTTCCTCATGGAATACAGATGCAATGTGCGGTTCTATAGAGATAAAACCCTCGTAATTTGTTTTTTTCAAATCAGATAGAATTTCTTCAACCTTGCCATCACCTTCACCAGGCATTGTAAAAGTGCACTCATTTTTCAAGTTGTCCCATATTCCATCTTTAATATGTACGTGTACGATATTTTCTTTGAGTGCTTGATAAAAACTCCATGCATCTTGACGTGGGTATGGCCTAGGAGCCGATCTGTCAGCATTGAAAACGGGATTACCAGTATCAAAAACCCATTTCATTTGGGGTATTTCATTTTGTAATTTTAAAGCATGCGAAGTACTCATTCCACCGTAATTCATGCAATTTTCATGGACTGGGGTAATGCCATTATCTTCAAATCTAGTAATAATGTTTTTGAGCCTTTTAATTCTTTCCTCAAAGAATTGATTTTCGTGATCATTTTCATTTTCATCCTCGAGGATTGAGTAGCTCATAATACGAACAATGGAACTGCCAAGTACCTTCATTCTTGTTATGCACCTTTCTACCTCACCTTCAGTTATATCAAAAGGATCTGTTATGGAATGAGCCCAATTTCCAATTGTCGAGCCTATCCCACAAACTTTGATTTCGGCTTCGTTCAGTGCATCAACTGCTAGGTTAAATGCTTCTTCCGGTATTTCATGTATACTTCCTTTTTCAAAGTTTCCAACACTTAGAAAACGGGCCTCAATATGTTCCCATCCAAGGGCTTTAGTTGCAGCTATTTGTGAATTTATGCTGTCTCCAGCTTCATCGGCAATACCAGTTAATATCATTTTTCTAGTTTGTCAGTGTTAGAAAGCTGTACAATTATGTTTTGTTAGATTGAGCGAAATCATCAGCTGATGCCGTAGCTTTAGCATCAATTTTTTTCTTCTGAAAGGTAGAGGTGTCGCCCTTTTCCTTTAAAATTGAAGAATATTTTTTTGCATCCATAGGCAGCTGAATGGGCTTGCTTTCCCAGGCTGATAACAAAGCAGCATTGGCTAATTCTACACTGTGTATTCCTTCAACTGCAGGAGAGATTAATTCCTCCCCATTAGAAATTGAATTGATGAAATTTTGCATAATTTCAACATGTTGACCACCTCTTCCATTGATAGGAATTTCTACCTTCCATGTATCGGGTTTGGAAAAGCCTGACATAGACTGAAGACTGAATTCTGAGGTTTGAGTTTCATTTCTCTCCCATTTAATTAAACCATCTTCAACAGTAAGAACACCCCTTTCAGAAATTACCTCTAATCTGTTTACTCCAGGGCTTTCACCTGTGGATGTAATGAAAGTTGCATTTTTGCCATCATTATATTTAAAGTAAAGTGTGGCGTCATCCTCAACTTCTATTTGGTGATAGCGGCCAAAACCCAAAAATCCAGTAACTTCTTCAGGCATCCCGAATAACCATTGGAAAAGATCTAAATTGTGTGGGCATTGATTTAGTAGAACACCTCCGCCTTCACCTTTCCAAGTGGCTCTCCAACCACCCATCGCATAATAATATTCAGTTCTAAACCAGTCAGTAACGGACCAATGTATCCTGCGAATTTCACCCAAATCATTTGAATCTATCAATCGTTTCAATGTTTTGTAATGCGGATCAGTCCTCTGATTAAACATAGCAGCGAAGACTTTTTTTTGCCCGGTTTTTTCATATGCATTAATTAATGCTTCGCAGTCGGCTTTATCAACCGCTAAAGGTTTTTCCATAAGGACATGGAGGTTTGCCTCTAGTGATTTAATTCCTATTTCTCTGTGTGAAGGGTGGGGGGTGCAAATGTGGATTGCATCGATGAGACCAGAATTAATCATTTCATCTACATCGGTGAATTGGCTTTCTCCTTCTATTTTGTCTGGTAAAGACCCAGAAACATCACAGATTGCAGTGAGATCAACTCCTTTAACTTTACCACTTAAAATATTTTCTCTATGAGCTCTGCCCATATTTCCCAAACCTACTATTCCATATTTAACGTTATCCATGGTTTGAATTTTTGATGTTTAAAATTAGTCTTGTTTTTTTGAAGCTGCTTTCTTTTTTGCACGGGGAGGAAATTCCCATCCCAATTTTCCTGTCGATTTATCTAATAATAAATGAGCATTGAAGGGTCTTCCTTTTTTGGAAATAAAGCCGTTAATGACTTCAGTTTTTCCTTCTACAAATAATTTAATAATCTGTTCCCGAGGTAATTCTTTTTTTAATATTTCTTTGGATATTCTAGTGCCACCCTTTTGTTTGTCTGAAGCCATATCAGGGCATATGTATGCCCGGTCAGTTTCATAAACTTTTACCTTTGTTCCATCATCAAGTGAGGCCTCTGTTAGGAGTTGGTCATCACTCAAATTTTTAGACTCCTGTTCTCTCTCTTCATCTCCTTCAAATATAAATTCTGGTTTCCATCCTCCTCTGGCACCTTGAGCCATTTTCAATTCAGCAGTGAAGGGTTGGCCGAATCGATTTTTGAATGTATCAAAAGGACCGATTCTTCCTTTCTCTAAAAGAGTTTTGGCCTGTTCAGGGGAAATTTCGTGGCTAGCAATATATTTATTCAGTTTAAATTTACAGTCTGCTGATTTGCATTCATAGCTTCCATCTGTTTGCTTAAAAGATTTATCCTGACAATCAGGGCATGTCGCAATCAGATCATCAAAAACCCTGTTTGCTAGCTCATCTATTTTTAAAGAGGTTCTATTTACTATTTCTTCAGTTAGGGTCTTAATCTCTTCCATAAAGATCTCCCTACTAAGTTTTCCGCTTTCCATTTGCTTTAATTTATACTCCCATTCCCCAGTTAATTCAGGTGAACTAAGTGCATCAATTCCAATATCATTAAGCAAGTCTATTAGAGCTAGACCTTTATTGGAAACTACGAGATCTCGTTTTTGCTGCTCATGTCGAAATAAATATTTATGTGCTATTAAGCCCTCTATTATTGCAGCTCTTGTTGCTGGGGTTCCAAGACCCCGCTCTTTCATAGCTTCCTTTAGTTCATCGTCATCAATTCTTTTACCTGCCGTTTCCATTGCACCTAAAAGAGTTGCTTCATTATACCTAGCTGGAGGTTTGGTTTCCTCAGATTTAATTTCAATACTGAGGGCTTTTGCTTTGTCGCCAGTTTCGGCAGGAATTAGCTCATTTTTTTCTGTAGCAACACCTGGTTTGCGGCCGTAAACCTCAAGAAATCCTGGTGTTACAAGGATTTTCCCAGTGGTTAAAAACGAATCATTATTTATTCGTGTGATTCTTCTTGTCGTTTCAAATTCTGCAGATGGATAAAAAATAGCGACGAGTCTTCTAGTGACTAAATCATAGATTTTTTGTTCTTGTTCCTTAAGGCCGGCGGTAGGTATTTTGCCGGTCGGTACAATGGCGAAGTGATCACTAATTTTTGAGTCATTAAAAATTCTTTTGTTTGGTTTTATCCAATTATTTTCAATTACTTTTGATGAGCTATCAATGATCTGTTGATGAAGTGAAGTATTTGCGATGGAGTTGGCAAAATCATTTATATGTGATTTTATCGTATCTACATAATCTTCGGGTAGACATTTAGAATCTGTTCTCGGATATGTAAGTAACTTATGTCTCTCATATAGTGATTGTGCTATTGCTAGTGTATTTCGTGCACTAAAACCGAATTTGCTTGAAGCTTCACGCTGGAGAGTTGTTAAATCAAAGAGTTGAGGAGGAGATTGCTTGGCTGGCTTTTTGTTTTCCTCAATAACGCCAGTTTGGTCCTTGCATCTTTCAAGGATTTTTTGTGCTTCTTCTTCAGTCCAAATTCTATCGGCTTTTAACTTTTCATCATTTTCATCCTTTTTAAAATTTTCTCTGAACCATTTTCCATTATATGAACCATTGTCAGTTTCAAAATCAGCAAGTACTTCCCAATAACTAGTAGGTGAAAAGTTTCTAATTTCTTTTTCACGCTCACTTAAAATTACCAAAGTTGGTGTTTGTACCCTTCCTGCGGTGGTTACATTAAATCCCCCATGTCGAGAGTTAAAAGCTGTTAGCGCACGTGTTCCATTTAGACCTACTAGCCAATCGCTTTCCGATCTGCAGAGAGCAGCTTGTGCAAGAGGAATCATTTCTTCGTCTCCCCTAAGAGAATGATATGCACTGATTATGGAATTATTAGTCATTGACTGCATCCACATTCTTTTGAGATTTTTCTCTACTCCTGCAATTTGTATAACATATCTGAAGATTAATTCTCCCTCTCTTCCTGCGTCGCATGCATTGATTATCGTATCAACTTCTTTGCGTTTAATTAACCTTTTCAATAGATTAAGTCTGCTCTCACTTTTTGCTATTGGCTGAATTTCAAATTTTTCGGGTATTACTGGTAAGTGCTTTATGCCCCAGGGTAGCTTTTTACCATTTGGCCCTGAAGGCATCTTTAATTCAACTAGATGACCCACTGCAGAGGCTATGATCGCCTGATCTGATTCAAAATAGGTATTACGATCTTTACCTTTCTTTTCAAACTTACCCAGTTCCTTAGATAGTACTTTTGCAAGGTCTGTCGCAACGCTTGGTTTCTCAGCAATTATAAGGATTTTAGACATCTTTGAGATGCGAACCTAGAATGCATTTTATCAATTAAGCAAATACGATTGTTCAAAAAATCAATTTTCTGCAGGAATTTCGTAATTTTTTTTTATTTCATTCTAGGCCAACCGAATAGATATAAGATAATTGTGCAGAACATAATATCAGGGGTTTTAACCTAAAAACTAACCAAATTGATGTTATTTGATCTCTCTAGGGGTTGCCACTTAATGGCCACTAGTATGGCCACTAGTATGGCCACTAAGGGTAGGTAAAAACTTTCTCATATGAGAAACCCATATTTTTAGAGATCTGTAGCAGTTATAAGCTTATGGCTACATTAAAACGAAAAGACAGAAGTCCCTACTGGCATGGGATATATAAACTCGCCAATGGAAATTTCCGATCAAGATCCACTAAAACCACGCAGAAACGTGAAGCTCGTAGAATCGTTAATGAATGGGAAGTAGAGGAACAAAAGATTCGTGAGGGAAAATCGGATCAAGCTAGAGAGGTTCGGGAGTTTATAGAACGCTACTTTGCAGATCAGCATAGGAAGGGATGGAATAGGGACGATGCAATAAAAGCTATTTGTAAGATTCAAGAGATTGCCACAGGCAAAGAATTAAAGACTCCTACACTAAGAAGGCATTTCTTGGACTGGATGCTCGTAAAGAAGGAAATGGTGGCAGAGTCCACATATAAAGGTTATGCCACAGCTTTAAGATCTTTTGATAGGAAGTCTGGAGCAATTCTAGATAAGAGGCTTTATGAGCTAGAAACTTCTGATTTGTTAAAACTACAGAAGGGTTTAATCGATGGGAAAGCCGAAGGCAAGATGAAGAACAAGACCATCAATCTTAGAGTGGCTGTTATTAAAAGTGTTATTAAAGACGCTTATGTCCAAGGGATTATCCCTAGAGACATAGGGCTAGGAGTTAAACCATTACCAGAATTGGACTCGACCTTGAAAGTTCCATTCACATCAGAGGAGATTGTGGAACTCTGTAAACACGCTGATACAGAGTGGAAAGGAATGATCCTCTTTGGCAAGAACACTGGATGGAGGATTTCAGTGATAACTAACCTAAGATGGGAAAATATAAACACAGAGGATAGGCTAATCATAGACCAAAACAATAAGCAGAAGAGATCCTTAAAGCTCATAGATAGAAAGCCAATGATTGCTTATTTGATGGATTCGACATGGAATTACTTGAAGTTCATAGGATTTAAAAAAGAAGGTTATATATTTCCAGAACTCCAAGCACAGCATTACGACACTAGAACAAGGCACTTTACAGATAAGTTGATGGTAAAAGCAGGAGTCCCTAAAAGCGTTCCACACCCATATCTTAAAGATGATGATGGAAATGTAATCATGGGAGAAAGGACATTCCATTGCCTTAGGCATAGTGCGAATTCTGATATGGCAAACAACGATGTTTCTATGGATGTCAGAAAGAAATCTTTAGGTCATACCACTGACATGATTAATGAGGGATACACTCATATAGATCTAGAAACTATTAAGCGAAACTATGAGAAGGTGCCTGATATAGATTGGCAGGATGTAATGTGACCTTTGAAAAAGCTCAAAGATGCCTTAAGTAAGAGGCATGAAAAAGCCGATTATCTTTAGCGTATTGTTTTTTATTCTCACTTCGATATCCTCCTTTGGGCAGAGGGAAGGTTTTTGGATTGAAGAGAACGTCGATCCAGCGACAGGATTAAAGACAGGTAAGATTGAGGTTAATGGAAATGCATATGAAATTAAGCCGAATGCCAACCTCGCAGGAGCCAACCTAAGTAGAGCGAACCTCGAAGGCGCCAACCTAAGAGGAGCCGACCTAGAAGGGGCCAAGCTCGTGAGAGTTAACCTAAATGGAGCCGACCTCAGAGAAGCAAACCTCACTGAAGCCGACCTCAGAGAAGCTAGCATGAGGGTAGCTTGGCCGATCTCAGGAGACCTTTCTGGAGCCGACCTCACTGGTGCCTACTTGAGCGATGAGGTTTGGAATTTAGGAGGTTTACTAACCGCAGTATCCGAAAAAAATTACAATGAAATAAAAGAATTGAAACCAAAAGTTACCTCAAACACTGAAAGTGTTAACGAAGTTAAAAATGCAATTTTTTTTGGAGGCTCATCAATAATCCCTGCTCTTTTATCCAATGATCAAGAACAGAGAGATTCGATTACTGCCAATACGACTAAGATTGAGGGAATAATCAGTGATGTGACTACACAATTTGAAACCCTTGGTAATAACGATACAGCAATAGGTGAACAATTAACTGCACTTGGTCAGAATGATATATCGATAGGCGAGCAAATGACTAAACTTGGTGAAAATGATCAATCCATTATGGCTGAGATAAATGCTATGAAAGCTCAGCTTCAGACGCTCGTTGCATCAGTAGCTGAGAAGGATGCTCAGATTGCGGAGAAAGACGCCAAGATTGCAGAACTCGAACAAGGTGGTGGAGGACAATCCTTAGAACAGGTTCTTGAGCAGGTGCGTGATGCTAGAGCAGGTTCAGTTGTTTTAACTGTCGACCCAGAAGGCGATACCGTAACTTTAGGTTTAACAATAGAGCAGAGCGATAACCTCATTGAGTGGACGAAGTTAGAAGGAGAAATCACTCGCACTATCCCAATTCCAGACGGTAAGAATTTCTACCGCTTTGCTTTAGATAAAAGCGCTCAAAGGGAGATTGATGATCCTATCGTAATTGATCCACCTATCGATCCTATTGACCCTGTCATTGTAATTGATCCACCTATCGATCCTCCCCTTGAATTTTAGGACAAACTCTGATTGAGCGACTTACATAAGATTGTGATTTTTTTCACAATCTACTTCGATTTGGTAATACAGTCTTCTCTGATTCCTGAGCAGTGAATCATTTATGTCTGACAAATAACCCGATCCCACAACAAAGAGC
>TARA_B100001121_G_scaffold136386_2_pt1 | contig 11716 bp, 5 predicted proteins | sample TARA_B100001121 | Tara Oceans TARA_B100001121 (sample SAMEA2622817) | marine metagenome | biome: marine biome (ENVO:00000447); feature: surface water layer (ENVO:00002042); material: "saline water (ENVO:00002010), including plankton (ENVO:xxxxxxxx)" | depth 5 m
TACAGTTTCTACAATTTCTTTAGCAGATTTGTCTATCAACTTATTGTCAAAAGCTTTAAGACGAATTCTTATATTTTGGCTTTGCAAAGCTTACCTCATTATTAAACAACAAAATTTTTAAAGAACGTTCCGAAAACTATCGGTCTAATACGTATAAATACGCAAAAGAGCGGCAATTCTATGCCTGCCCTAGTAGACTGTCAATAAGAAATTAACCTTTATTTATTAGTGCTTCTGCGACATTTGCAGGAACTTCTGAATACTTTAAAGGTTCCATAGTAAAAGTTGCTCTTCCTTGTGTAGCGGACCTTAAATCTGTTGCGTAACCAAACATTTCTGCAAGGGGAACCTCTCCATCTAAAACCTTTCCGGCATGAATATCATTCATACCTTGGACAATACCTCTCCTTCTGTTTAAATCTCCAACAACATCACCCATGTACTCTTCTGGAGTTACAACTTCTAGTTTCATTATTGGCTCAAGTATGACTGGTTTAGCTTTTAATGCCCCATCTTTTAAAGCCATAGATGAAGCAACTTTAAAGGCTATCTCTGAAGAATCTACATCGTGAAAAGATCCATCGTAAACAGTTACTTTTACATCGATCAAAGGAAAGCCGCCTAATATTCCAGATTGCATTTGTTCGAAAGCACCTTTTTCAACCGCCGGAATAAATTCTCTAGGGATAGTTCCTCCTACAATTTTATTTACAAACTGGAAGACTTCATTTTCATCTTCTTTTTCAGCTTCAGCTAAAGGCTCTATTTTTAGCCATACATGTCCATATTGTCCCTTTCCTCCAGATTGTCTGACAAATTTTCCTTCAGACTCAACATCTTTCTTTATTGTTTCTCTATATGCTACTTGTGGTTTACCAATGTTAGCCTCAACATCAAACTCTCTTTTCATTCTATCGACAAGAACATCAAGATGAAGTTCTCCCATGCCAGAGATAATTGTCTGACCTGATTCTTCATCAGAATTCACTCTAAAGGACGGATCTTCTTGAGCTAGCCTACCTAGGGCTGTTGACATTTTTTCTTGATCTGTTTTTGTTTTAGGTTCTACTGCAACTGAAATAACAGGCTCAGGGAAAGTCATTTTTTCCAATATAATTGGTTTTTTAATATCACATAAAGTATCCCCAGTTGTTACATCTTTTAAGCCGATAACTGCAGCTATATCACCTGCTCTTACTTCTGATATTTCACTTCTATTGTTAGCATGCATCTGAAGCATTCTTCCAATTCTCTCTTTAGATCTTTTAGCCGGAGAATAAACAGCATCTCCAGAATTTAGAACTCCAGAATAAACTCTTACGAATGTTAAAGTTCCGACAAAAGGATCTGTAGCAATTTTAAAGGCTAAGGCAGAAAATGGTTCTTCATCACTGGAAGATCTTTGGTCTGTTGTTTCTTCATCTTCTAAAATACCCTGTATTGCTTCAACTTCATCAGGCGAAGGAAGAAAATCAATTACACAATCTAACATTGGTTGAACGCCTTTATTTTTGAAGGCAGAACCACAAATAGTAGGAACTATTTCATTGTTTAAGGTTCTAATTCTTATTCCTTGAATAATTTCTTCTAGAGATAAATCACCATTTTCAAGATATTTTTCCATCAAATCTTCACTTGCTTCGGCAACTGATTCAAGCATAGCTTCTCTATATTCATTTGACTGGTCAACAAGATCTGATGGAATATCCTCTTCTCTATAAGATGTTCCCATATCGTCTCCATCCCAGTAGAGAGCTTTCATTCTCATCAAATCAATTATCCCTTTAAAATCATCTTCTGCTCCAATGGGAAGTTGTATCGGAACAGGAGTAGCGCCTAATCTATCTTTAATTTGGCCAACAACTCTCAAGAAATCAGCTCCAGCTCTATCCATTTTATTTACAAAAGCTATTCTAGGAACTTTGTATCTGTTTGCTTGTCTCCAAACAGTTTCAGATTGAGGTTCAACACCAGAACTTCCACAGAAAACAACTACGGCACCATCTAGAACTCTTAATGATCTTTCAACTTCGATTGTAAAATCTACGTGACCAGGAGTATCGATTATATTTATTCTATGCTCGCTAAATTGACTCCTCATACCCTTCCAAAAACAAGTAGTAGCTGCCGATGTTATAGTAATACCTCTCTCTTGTTCTTGTTCCATCCAGTCCATTGTGGCTGCACCATCATGAACTTCACCTATTTTGTGAGATATTCCAGTATAGAAAAGAACCCTTTCAGTTGTTGTAGTTTTACCAGCATCTACGTGTGCGCAAATACCAATGTTTCTATAAAGATTTAATGGAACTTTTCTTGAAGACATTGATTAAAATCTAAAGTGAGAGAAAGCTTTATTTGCTTCAGCCATTTTATGTGTATCCTGACGTTTTTTTACTGCCTCTCCTCTTCCATCAGCAGCATCAATCAACTCACCAGCAAGCTTTGTAGACATATTTTTTTCAGATCTTTTCTTGGCACTAGAAACGATCCACCTCATAGCTAAGGCAAGCCGCCTTGAAGTTTTTACTTCCAAAGGAACCTGATAAGTAGCACCACCTACTCTTCTCGATTTAACTTCAACTTGAGGACCAACCTGATCTAAAGCTTCTTCAAAAACTTCAAGTGGGTCTCTTTTTGATTTCGATGATACTTGCTCAAGAGCTGAATAAATGATTTTTTCTGCCGTACTTTTTTTTCCTCTTTGCATTAAGTTATTTACAAACTTAGCAAGTTTTACATTCCCATATTTAGGATCTGGGATTACATCTCTTTTTGGTACTGGTCCTTTTCTAGGCATTATTTAGGCCTCTTAGATCCATATTTAGACCTACGTTGTTTTCTATCCTCAACACCAGTTGTATCGAGAGTACCTCTAACAGTATGGTATCTTACTCCAGGGAGGTCTTTAACTCTGCCGCCTCTGATTAAAACAACAGAGTGTTCTTGCAGATTATGACCTTCTCCACCAATATATGAGATAACTTCATACCCTGAAGTTAATCTTACTTTGCAAACTTTTCTTAGAGCAGAGTTAGGTTTCTTTGGAGTTGTTGTATAGACCCTAGTGCAAACTCCCCTTTTTTGAGGAGAGCCCACTAATGCAGGTACATCACTCTTAGACTTCTTTACCTTTCTCGGTTTTCTTATTAGTTGATTAACTCTTGCCATAATTTAAGTGCGCGATTTTAATTAGACATTTTCATTTGGTCAAACTATTCTTCGCTCTGAGTCTCATTTTGGTCAGTTTCAGTATCAGCAATTACTTCACTTAGCTCAGACTCAATATCTGAAACTAGATCTGCTTGTCCTTGCGAAGCACCATAGCCAGTTCCAGCTGGAATAAGTTTTCCTATAACAACGTTTTCTTTTAGCCCTCTTAGCTTATCTATCTTGCCGGTTACAGAAGCCTCTGTGAGAACCCTAGTAGTTTCTTGGAAAGAAGCAGCAGACACGAAAGACTCTGTAGCTAAAGAAGCTTTTGTAATTCCCAATAAAAGACGCTTGAATTTGGCTGGTATTCTGCCATCTGAAGAGATTTTTTTATTTTGCTGTAATACTTCTGATAATTCTAATTGATCTCCGATAATTAAATCTGTATCTCCAGACTCTGTAATTTCAACTTTTCTAAGCATTTGTCTCAAAATACATTCAATGTGTTTATCACTTATTTCAACACCTTGTAAACGATATACATCTTGAATTTCATTAACTACATACTCAGTTAGCTCCTCTACTCCTTTTAAAGAAAGAATATCATGAGGACTCAAAGAGCCTTCACTTATTACATCTCCTTTAGTGACAGTTTCTCCTTCAAAGACGTTTATACTTCTTGTTTTAGGTATCAGAGTTTCTCGGACAATTTCCTCTTTTCCTTCTTTTCCAGTTAAAACAAGCCTTCTTTTTCCTTTGGTCTCTTTTCCCCATGAAACTACACCACTTATTTCGGCAAGAATAGCCACTTCTTTTGGCTGTCTTGCTTCAAATAAGTCGGCAACTCTGGGTAAGCCTCCTGTAATATCTCTTGTCTTAGATGATTCTTTTGGAATTCTTGCAAGAACGTCACCTATATCTATAGATTGTCCGTCACTTACATTTACAAGAGATTTTTGTTCTAACTTGTATTCTGCAGGTCTCTTACTTCCAGGAAGCATAACCTCTTTTCCTTTGGAGTCTGTTACAACCACCATAGGATTCATATCTTTTCCAGCAGAAGTTCTTTCAGATGCATCTAAAATCTCCACACTTGATAAACCTGTTAACTCATCGGTTACTTCTCTGATGGTAATACCATTTTCCATATCTCTGAGATTTACCTTACCCTTAACCTCGGAGATTATTGGGTGATTTAATGGATCCCAAGTAGCCAATAATTCTCCAGATTTAATGACAGCCCCTTCATTTACATTTATTTCAGCTCCGTAGGGAATTTTATATCTTTCTTTCTCAGATTCGTTTTCGTCAAAAAGAACTAATTCTGCGGATCTAGAGATACAAACTTGCTTTTTAGATTTATTTTGAAGCGAATTAAGATTCCTAAATTTTACAGTCCCATCATATTTAGCTTGAATTCTATCTTCTTCTGAAGATCTAGATGCTGCTCCACCTATGTGAAAAGTTCTCATAGTAAGTTGAGTTCCAGGTTCGCCTATTGATTGAGCTGCAACAATTCCAACAGCCTCACCAGGATCCACAAGATTTCCTCTTCCTAAGTCTCTGCCATAACATTTTGAACAAATTCCAAAACTTGTTTCACAAGTTATTGGAGATCTCACTTTTGCAATATCAAGATTGTTTTGTTCAATTTGTTCAGCTAATGCTTCATCAATTAAAGTCCCTTTAGAAATTTTGAATGATCCATCTTTTGAGGATAGAGGTTCGGATAAAACTCTTCCTAAAATTCTATCTTTTAAGTGCTGAACAACTTCGCCTCCTTCGATAATTGATCTCAGCTCAATGCCTTCTTTTGTCTCACAGTCTTCTTCTCTAATTACTAAATCTTGGGCAACATCTACTAATCTTCTTGTTAGATAACCTGAGTTTGCAGTTTTTAAAGCTGTATCAGCCAAACCTTTTCTAGCTCCATGTGTAGATGTAAAGTATTGAAGAACTGTTAAACCCTCTCTAAAATTCGCCGTAATGGGAGTTTCAATGATCGAGCCATCCGGTTTCGCCATTAGACCTCTCATTCCGGCAAGCTGTCTAACCTGAGCGGGCGAACTCCTTGCCCCAGAGTCTAAATACATAAATACCGAGTTAAAAGATTTTTGGTCTACAGAATTTCCTTCTCTGTCTTCAACTTTTTCTGTTGAAATTGTATCCATTAATGAGCCTGCAACTTTTTCATTTGCTCTTGACCAGATATCGATTACTTTATTGTACTTTTCGCCTTGAGTTACAAGTCCAGATGAATATTGAGACTCTATTTCTTTAACTTCGGTTTCAGCGCTTGAAATGATTTCTTCCTTATCTGAAGGAATCACACAATCATCAACACATATTGAGGAGCCAGATTTAGTAGAATATTCATAACCAAAGTACATTAACTTGTCTGCAAATATTACGGTTTCTTTCAAACCGCTGTGTCTATATGCCATGTTTATAAGAGAAGATATTGCTTTACTATCTAGAGGTTTGTTTATGAGTTCAAAATCAAGTTCTTTTGGAAGAATTCCTGAAAGAATTGCTCTTCCAACAGTAGTATCAACAATATTTGTTTCTGTTTCATTATTCACAATTCTAACTTTTACTTTTGCTTGAAGGTCGACTTTGCCACTATCGTAAGCTCTGTGAACTTCGTTTGTGTCTGCAAAAATGGAGCCTTCACCTTTAGCAGCTACCTTTTCTCTGGTCATATAATAGATACCAAGTACAACATCTTGAGAGGGATCAATTATTGGTTTCCCATTAGAAGGTGAAAGAATATTATTACTTGCCATCATTAAGGCTCTACACTCAAGCTGGGCACCTAAGGTAAGAGGCACATGAACAGCCATTTGATCTCCATCAAAATCTGCATTGTAAGCTTTACATACGAGGGGATGAAGTTGAATAGCTTTTCCTTCAATCAAGGTTGGTTCAAAAGCTTGAATTCCAAGTCTGTGTAAAGTTGGTGCTCTATTTAAAAGAATAGGATGTTCCCTAATTACATCAGCCAAAATATCCCAAACTTCTGGCTCTTCTCTTTCAACCATTCTTTTAGCCCCTTTAATAGTTGTGGCTAATTCAAGTTGTTGAAGTTTTCCAAAAACAAAAGGTTTAAATAGCTCTAAAGCCATTTTTTTAGGTAATCCACATTGATGGAGTTTTAGAGTAGGTCCTACAACAATTACAGATCTTCCGGAATAATCTACTCTTTTACCCAACAGATTTTGTCTAAATCTTCCTTGTTTACCCTTAATCATGTCTGCCAGTGATTTTAAAGGTCTTTTATTTGAACCGGTAATAGCTCGGCCTCTTCTTCCATTATCAAGAAGAGCATCTACCGACTCTTGAAGCATTCTTTTTTCATTTCTGACGATAATTTCAGGTGCGTTAAGCTCAATTAATCTTTTGAGTCTGTTATTACGATTTATAACTCTTCTGTAAAGATCATTAAGATCGGAAGTTGCGAACCTGCCGCCTTCTAGAGGCACTAGAGGTCTTAAATCTGGAGGCAAAACAGGCAGGACATCGAGAATCATCCATTCTGGTTTATTATTAGATGATGTAAAAGCTTTAAGAATTTTTAATCTTTTGGAAAGTTTCTTTTTCTTAGCATCACTATTTGTAGAGTCAATTTGTTCCTGAACTTCAGATATTTCGTTTTCTAAATTCATTTCGGAAAGCAAAATTTTTACAGACTCTGCTCCCATGCCAGCGGAAAATTCTTCTCCAAACTCTTCTAGTTTCTCAAAATATTCTTCTTCATCTAGAATCTGGCCTTTTTCGAGATCAGTCATTCCAGGATCGGTAACTACAAAAGACTCAAAGTATAAAATTCTTTCAACTTCTCTCAACGTTTTGTCTAAAAGTAAAGATATTCTTGAAGGTAGAGATTTTAAAAACCATATATGTGCAACAGGAGCTGCGAGTTCTATATGACCCATTCTCTCCCTTCTAACTTTAGCAAGTGTTACTTCAACTCCACATTTCTCACAAACTACACCTCTATGTTTCATTCTTTTATATTTTCCACAAATACATTCGTAGTCTTTAACTGGGCCGAATATTTTTGCACAAAATAAACCATCTCTCTCCGGCTTGAAGGTTCGATAGTTTATGGTTTCAGGCTTTTTTACCTCTCCAAAAGACCAAGATCTGATTTGTTGACCTGATGCTAGTCCGGCTTTGATTGCATTAAAATTGTTTTCTTCTTCTTGTTTAAAAAGCTTTAATAAGTCTTTCATATATTTAATCTACCTCATCGAAGTCGATGTCGATTCCTAATGATCTGACTTCTTTAGTTAAAACGTTGTAAGATTCTGGAATACCGGCTTCCATCTCATAGTTACCATCAACAATATTTTTGTAAACCTTGGTTCTACCTGGAACGTCATCTGATTTTACAGTTAACATCTCTTGAAGAGTGTTTGCAGCTCCATAAGCTTCTAATGCCCAAACTTCCATTTCGCCAAGTCTTTGGCCTCCAAATTGAGCCTTACCTCCAAGCGGTTGTTGAGTGACTAAACTATATGAACCTGTTGATCTAGCATGCATTTTATCTTCGATTAAGTGATTTAATTTAAGAATATACATGTATCCGATGGTCACTAGTCTGTCAAAAGCCTCGCCTGTTCGACCATCATATAGCTGAGTTTGACCAGATGAAGGGAGATCTGCTAATTCAAGCATCTTTTTAATTTCTTCTTCAGAAGCGCCATCAAAAACAGGTGTAGCCATTGGTACTCCTGATTTCAAGTTTTCACATAGCTCTTTAAATTCTTTATCAGATAATTTATCTAGTTGCTCTTTTTTTCCTGTAGAGGAATATATTTTTTCAACAAAAGGTTTTACCTCTGAGAGATTTTTAGATTTTTCTACTAATTCTCCTATTTTTTTTCCTAATTCTTTTGAGGCCCAACCTAAATGAACTTCTAGAAGCTGACCAACATTCATTCTGGACGGAACTCCTAATGGATTTAGTACAACATCGACAGGCTCACCATTTTCATCATAGGGCATGTCTTCTACAGGCATAATTACAGAAATCACACCTTTATTTCCATGTCTGCCGGCAAGTTTATCACCAGGTTGAATTTTTCTTTTTACAGCTAAGTAAACTTTAATTACTTGTTGAACTCCTGGAGGTAAGTCATCACCAGAAATAATTTTTCTCTTTTTAATTTCGAATCTTTCTTTAAGCATATCTTCATATTTTTTGAGATTGTCTTTTGATTCTTTTATCAAATCATTGATTTTTTCATCTTGCATCCTGAGTTTGAACCATTCAGATGAAGGAAGATTTTTAAGGAATTCTTTTGTTAAGGTTTCACCTTTTGAAATGCCTCTGCCACTAATGACTTTTTTACCCTCAAGTGAAGGCATGAGAGAATTTATAGTTGCTTCAGATACTATGCTAAGTTCTTGATCAATATCTTTTTGAATTTCTGCTAAAGACACTGACTCTATTACTTCAGCGCGAGAATTTTTTTCTAAACCTTCTCTAGTAAATACTTGTACATCAATTACAGTCCCATCTTGTCCTGCCTTAACTCTCAAGGAAGTATCTTTAACGTCAGATGCTTTCTCTCCAAAAATTGCTCTTAAAAGCTTTTCTTCAGGAGAAAGTTGGGTTTCTCCTTTTGGAGTCACTTTACCAACTAAAATATCTCCGGCATTTACTTCAGCTCCAATATGCACTATTCCACATTCGTCTAGTTTCGATAATGCAGACTCACCTACATTTGGAATATCTGCTGTGATTTCATCTGGGCCAAGTTTTGTATCTCTTGCAGTACAAGTCTCTTCAATAATATGAACACTAGTTAGCTTATCTTCTTTAACTAATTTATCAGAAATTAAAATTGAGTCTTCAAAGTTATATCCATGCCATGCCATGAAAGCTACTTTAATATTCTGCCCGAGTGCTAGTTCTCCTAAATCAATAGAAGAGCCGTCAGCTAGGATATCACCTGCTGAAATTTTATCGCCTTCACTTACGATCGGTCTTTGATTAATACATGAATTTTGATTAGATCTTGTATATTTTATTAAGTTGTAAATATCTACTGCAGAGTCTGTTGCGCTGATCTCTTTTAAGTTTTTTCTAACAACTATTTTTCCTGAGTCTACCTTTTCAACTGTTCCAGAATTTTTAGCAATAATACAATCTCCGGAGTACTGTGCTACAAGTCTTTCCATACCAGTACCTACTAAAGGAGCCTCTGTTGATAAAGTCGGAACTGCTTGACGCTGCATATTTGATCCCATTAAAGCCCTATTAGCATCATCATGTTCTAGAAATGGTATTAAAGCCGCAGCTATGGAGACTACCTGTTGAGGTGAGACATCCATAAGGTCGACTCTGTCTACAGTCATTAATTCAAATTCATTTCTAAAACGAACTGGCACCAATTCCTCAACAAATTTATTGTTTTTATCTAACTTTACTGAGGCCTGAGCTATTACAAACTCTCCCTCTTCTATTGCAGATACATATTGAATCTCATCGGTCACCTTTCCGTTTTCAACTTTCCTGTAAGGAGTTTCTATAAAACCGAAATCATTTACTTTTGCATAAACAGATAAAGAATTAATTAGGCCAATATTTGGGCCTTCAGGTGTTTCAATTGGACAAACCCTACCATAATGGGAAGGGTGAACATCTCTTACCTCGAAACCAGCTCTTTCTCGAGTTAATCCGCCAGGACCTAAAGCTGAGACTCTTCTTTTATGCGTAACCTCTGCCAGAGGATTAACTTGATCCATGAACTGAGAAAGTTGGCTAGATCCAAAAAATTCATTTATGGCTGCAGTAATGGGTTTTGCATTTATTAAATCTGCTGGACCAAGTTCTTCTGCTTCCGCAATATTTAATCTTTCTCTAACAGCCCTTTCCACTCTGAGCAAACCAACTCTTACTTGGTTTGCAACCATCTCACCTACTGATCTAATTCTTCTATTTCCGAGATGATCTATATCATCGCAATTTTGCTTTCCGTTTCTGATATCTACCAAAGTTTTTATGACCTCTAAAATATCATCATTATCTAAGGTACCTTTGCCGTTTAATTCTTCCCTTCCTAGTCTTTTATTAAATTTCATTCTTCCAACATCTGAAAGGTCATATTTATCAGAGTTAAAAAATAAATTTTCGAACAATAAAGTTGCAGCTTCCTTAGTAGGTGGCTCACCTGGCCTCATCATTCTATAAATTTCCGCAAGCGCTTCTAGAGAATTAGAGGTTGTGTCAGACCTTAAAGTATCTGAAATGTAAGGACCAGATTCAAGTTCATTAATATAAAGAACATCGACTTCTTTAAGTTTAAGTTCTTGTAGCTTTAAAAGCACATCTTCATCTATTTGTGTATTGCACGTTATAGCAATTTCACCTGTTGAAGGATCGATGATATCTTCAGCAATTGTCTGATTGAAAAGACTTTCTTTTGGAATTTCTAAAGTTTTAATTTTACTAGACTCAATCAATCTAATATGTCTTGCAGTAATTCTCTTTCCTGCTTCTATAATAACTCCCTGATTTCCTTTAATATCTGATGGCGCGATCTTACCAACCATTCTTCTTGGAACTACTTTAAGAGAATAGTTATTTGTGCCTATAAGATAAGTCTCCTTCTCGTAAAATTTTTCTAAAATTTCTTGAGAGGAATATCCTATGGCTCTTAGTAAAATAGTTGCATAAAGCTTTCTTCTTCTATCAATACGAATATAAACCAGATCTTTGTGATCAAATTCAAAGTCTAACCACGACCCTCTATATGGAATGACTCTGGAAGAATATAAGAGTTTTCCTGATGAATGAGTTTTCCCTCTATCGTGATCAAATATCAATCCGGGAGATCTATGAAGTTGTGAAACAACTACCCTTTCAGTTCCATTTATCACAAAGGTTCCATGGTCTGTCATGAGAGGTATGGTTCCCATATAAACTTCTTCCTCACGGGCGCTTTTAAGATTCTCCTCTCCTGTAGTCTTATCAATGAAGATAATCCTACACCTGATTATAAGAGGAGCCTCGTAAGACTTTCCTCGAGGCAGGCATTCTTGAACATCAAATTCAGGATCTTTTAATTGATAACCAAGATACTCAATTCTTGCATTACCAGATACGCTATTTATAGGAAAAATAGATTGAAAAACGCTTTCTAAACCTTGATTTTTTCTCTTGGTATTATCTGAAATATTTTGTAAAAAATAGTCATAAGAATCTGTTTGTATCTCTAATATGTCGGGAAGCGACATCGCACTAGATATTTTTTCAAAACTTTTTCTTATTCTCTTTTTTTCTGCAAATGAGTATGTACTTGCCATATAAATTTAGCCTATAAGTGATGTTATTTTAGTTCAACTTTTGCGCCAGCTTCTTCAAGCTGAGATTTAGCCTGTTCGGCTTCTTCTTTATTTGCGCCTTCTTTTACTGAAGAGGGAGCTCCATCAACAATTGCTTTAGCTTCTTTCAAACCTAAACCTGTGATAGCTCTTACAGCTTTAATGACATCGATTTTCTTCTCACCAACATCAGCTAAGAAAATTTCAAATTCACTTTGCTCTTCAGCAG
>TARA_B100001121_G_scaffold310526_1_pt1 | contig 11710 bp, 19 predicted proteins | sample TARA_B100001121 | Tara Oceans TARA_B100001121 (sample SAMEA2622817) | marine metagenome | biome: marine biome (ENVO:00000447); feature: surface water layer (ENVO:00002042); material: "saline water (ENVO:00002010), including plankton (ENVO:xxxxxxxx)" | depth 5 m
TAATGGCTTTACAGGCATCTGGACAAATTAAATACAGCGAAATCACCGCAGAATTTGGATCACCTAACACAGGTGGTCTAGGTCAATATAGATTAGATGGTGGAGAAGATGTAGGATCACTTACAAATCTACCACTAGATACAGGAGTTCCTACCAGTGGTCAAATTAAATTTAGTGACTTCTACAGTAAAAAGTTAAATCACGTTGTTGATTTACACTCAATCGGTAATAATACATCTCGACAAGTAGCAAAGGATCGTTGGAATAATGGGAATGTTCATATAGTTGGATCAACAAAAACTGGTAAAGGTCAACCACCAAATACCACAGATGATCGAGTTATTATTAATGTTAACAATACTATTCGATCTGCAAAGGGAACTCAAACTCACTGTGCATTAAGAACAGGAAACTGGGATACAAATACAACACTTGAGATCGAGATTGGAACCTCTGGAAAATTATTTGGATCAGGTGGTGATGGAGGAACTGGCGGTAGTGCGAATGAAACACCAGGTACAGATGGACAAACAGGTAGTAGTGCTTTAGGCATTGAATATCCTTGCACAATTAATAACTTAGGAGTCATTCAGTCAGGATATGGCGGTGGCGGTGGCGGAGGAGGTAATACTCGAACCACTGGTGGAGGTAAGAAAGGTGGAGCCACCACTAACGGATCCTCTGGTGGAGGTGGCGGTGGTGGTGCAGGATTACCAGCAGGAAATGCTGGTGGAGTATCAACACCATTATCTCAAGGTGGTGGATCTGCTGGATCTGCTGGACAGGCAGGTAGTTTATCTGGACAGGCAACAGGTGGTGCAGGTGGATCTGAAGCGGGAGCAGGTGGTGATAGTAGTCCTGTAAATAACTCTGCAACTAAGGCAGATGATGGTGCTACAGCGAGTGGAGCAGCATCACCAGGCACAGGTGGTAACAACGGATATGCTATTATAACTAATCAGGGATCAGCACCTTCACTGACAGGTGGTGGTTCACTAACAGGAAGAACTATAACGTCAACAAATCCTACATGATCGTTCCTAATATATTATTCAAAGTGATTTCAAACGACCCAATAAATGAATCAATTGTGGTTAAGTTTTGTCGAGAAAATGCACCAAAGGCAATAGATGAATTTAAAGCATATAATATATCGTATTACAATTTAGATTTTTCAAGTCCAGAGTCATTGGTTGAAAGTATTCGATCAACTGGAACTAGTATCGTTATACAACAACTAAATGATGAACCAATGTTAGATGAAAATAAATCTACTGAAATAATACAATCACTTGACTTAGAGCATTATGTTGGTAAAATAATATCAGTCACACTAGATCCAACTGGAGATTTAAATCAAATTGAACTATGACTACTTGCAAAAGATATTTTCGTAATTGCAATGATTTTGGTATATGTGTAAACATAGGTAAAAAGGGATATGTTTTAGCAGAAGATCCAATAGAGAGAACAACTATTTTTCAATATGGAATTTATGGTGTTGGAAAATTTGCGAGAATATTTGACCCTAATTACATTACATTTGAAGGTGGTAAATTTTATGATGTTCGAGAATATGAAAAAGACAACGTAGTATTTGAAGCACAAGATGATTTCTTTTTGATAGGTTTTAACAAACTAGATAATTATGATTGGGAGGGAAGATTAATAAATGATGATGAAAAATCACTAAATTTAAAAAGTATCTATGATCAACCTAGACCTGTAACTCATAGATGTTTTATAGTTTGCTTTGATGGTAATCCGATTGTAAATGATAAAAAATTAAAAAGATATGATTATGCAGAAGTTAAGTATCCAAAAGAATATAATATAAATTTAAATGATGGTGTTCTTGGTTTTTTTAAAAAATTATGCTAACTAGAGAAGATCTTAACGTATTATACGAGTGGGCAAAAGATACCAAGTTTCCATGTAAAAAAGCACCCACGATAGACGGATATTCAAATAAAATTATTGATTATTACTGGTTGAAGTCAGTCAAAAAATCTACGATAATTCGTCAAAAATACATGAGTGATGAAGTGTACGAGATTTACAAGAATGATGAAATATTGTTCTCGAACTATACATCATTTCGTGCAGGAACAGAGTTGTACCCTCACCGAGATCCAGACATATTAAGATACCCATACAAAAGAATACAAATACCATTGAAGATACCTTGTGATAAATGTTGTTATATGGAGTGGACTAAGATTACAAATGGTAGGATAAAATGGGAAGAGGGTAAACCAGAGGTTTGTGATGTTATGAACAATACACATCAAGCATTTAATAAGTCAGATAAACCAATGGACTTCTTGTTTGTTGATGTGAAACTAGACACAGAAGTAATGATAAATAACTAAAAATCTATCTATAGAATGGCAAATATAAGAAAGTCATTTAATTTAAGAAGCGGTGTGCAAGTAGATGAGGACAATCTACTTGTTAATAGTGTCGGCAACGTGGGCTTGGGAACGACAATTCCTAGTGAGACACTTGATGTTAGGGGAAATATAAAATCAGTAGGTGTAGTTACAGCGATTGGAGGGTTTATATCAGGTGGACTAGAATCTGTTGGGGTTTCTACATTTAGTGGGGAAGTTCAAGTTGGTGCATCAATAACAGCATACTCATCTAGTGGAATTATAAGTGCAACATCTTTTAGAGGTGATGGTGGTCAATTATTGAATATTCCAACATCACAATGGACAGACTTTGATCCTGGTCTAGGTTATATAAGCATTTATAATGAAGGTTTCGTGGGTATTGCAACCACAAATCCTAGTTTCACTTTACAAATCGGTGGTAACTCAGATCTATCTAATTTCCAAAATGGAGTCGGAATCAACTCCTCTGGAAACATGGTGGTAACAGGTATTGTTACCGCAGGTGAATTTAAAGGTAAGGGATCAAACGTAACATTTTTAGATGCAAATAACATTAAATCTGGTATTGTTTCCAACGCATATCTTCAGGCAGGGTATGAGTTTTCAGGTATTCTAACAGCGTCACAGTTTAAAGGTAATGTTCTTGGTGATGTGGTTGGATTTGCTACAACAGCACGAGATTTAGTAGATGGTTTAGACTTAAGTTTTGGATCATTTACTTCAGATAACGCACAGGTAGGTGTGTTGACTGTAACTGGATTACTCATAGCACCATCTGACCCGATTGGTGTGGGTACTACAGCACCACAGGCAAATATTCATGTGAAGAAGGCGGGTATCTCATCAATACAAATTTCAAGTGATAGTAATCAAAGTATCCTTACCTTAAGTCGTGGAATCGACCAACAAGGAACTGCTGGTGAGATCAAATTTGGAAACGCACTAGCTTCATATCCAAATAGTGACGCAAACTCATTAGATTTCATTAATTATACTGTAGGTAGTGTGAATAGTTATCTACACGCAGGGTCAGCAGGGATCGGAACTGGTCAATTTAATTGGTTACGAGGTAAGAACACAAGTCAATTAATGACTCTAACCTCAGATGGAACTCTAGGTGTTGGAGTTACAGTTCCAGTAAATACACTTCATGTGGTTGGAACTAGCACAGTCACAAGTAATTCCTTTATAGGAAATAACTTAACAGTTAAGGGTAATACAACTATTGCAGGGAATATTACTGTTGATGGAAGTTATGACTTAGTTGATTCTGATCTAACTGGATTAAACTTAAATGCGACTACAAAACACTCATTAGTGAAGAATTTAGACATTAACAATAATTTAAAGGTTGTTGGTCTAACAACATTAACAAATAATGTTTCGATTGGTGGTTCTATTACAGCAGGGGAAGATTATGGGCATACTGTTGCAGAGAATAGAAAGTTTGGATTTAATTTAGATCGTAATAATCAAGTAGCAATAGGAACTGCATTTACCTATAGTGGAGAGAATGTTCTTGATGTGAGAAGTGGAAAAGCGATCTTTGAGGGTGTTGGTGTTGGAACTACATCACTCAAGTCAGCAGTTGATTTCTCAGATGCAGGTAGAAATAATGCGGACTCCCCTGCATCAGTTGCAGGTAGAGGGTATATGTATCCACCAAAAGGATCTACTACTGATAGAGGAAACTTTACAGGTTTAACAGCAGGAGCATTATTCTACAATACTTCAACTAATAAGTTACAGGTATATAATGGTTCAGCATGGCAGGATTGTAACTAAGTGAAAATCTCAAATCTTATACATAACTCTGTTAGGCTTTAAGTCAGTCTATAGGTACTTTAAGAACCAATTACAAAACCGTCACACACGACCCCTCTGGGGTCTTTTTTTTGCTATAATGGTTGTATCTAAGATATTAGTATGCAACTCAGACCACATCAGGAAAAAGCAATCAAAGCAATGTTACGCAACAACAAAGGACAAGTAATTGTTCCTACAGGCGGTGGTAAAACAATGTGTATGATTGATGATGCCATGAATGAGTTTGCAAGGTCATACATGGGTCAGACCATTGTAGTTGTTGCACCTCGTATTCTGTTGGCGAATCAGTTATCAGCAGAGTTTCTTGAGTTCATTGATAATGCAGAGGTATTACATGTTCATAGCGGTGAGACACATCATTATTCAACTACAAAGGCAAGCAGAATATCTGTATGGTCAACAAAAAATGCTGTAAGTAATCAGATAATTTTCACTACATATCATTCACTTCATAGAATACAGGAGAGTGGTATTCATGTAGATACAATATATTTTGATGAAGCACATAATAGCGTACAGAAGAACTTCTTCCCTGCGACAGAGTATTTTTCAGAGAACGCTGATCGTTCATTCTTCCTCACAGCGACACCAAAGCATAGTCTTACTCAGTCAAAACCAGGTATGAACTGGACAAGAGTATATGGTAATGTGATCTGCCAAGTCCCTGCACCAAAGTTAGTCAGAGAGGGTTACATATTACCACCAAAGGTTGAAGTTTACAAGTCAAGAATCTTGGAGAAAAATGAGTTGGTTGCTGAACGTGATTGTGAGCAAATGGTTCAGTCCATAGATAATATACAGAAAGACAAAGTTTTGATATGTGCAAAGTCCACAAAGCAAATTGTTTCATTGCTTTATTTCACAGACTTTGTGAGTGAATTAGCAGACAGAGGTTTCTCTTGGATGACCATCACGAGCAAGACAGGTGCGATTGTTGATGGCGAAAAAGTTACAAGAGAAGAGTTCTTCAATACACTTAACGCATGGGGTAAAGACCCCAACAAAAAGTTTGTTGTTCTACATCACAGCATACTTTCAGAGGGTATCAATGTTCATGGTCTTGAGGCAGTATTGTTTATGAGATCAATGGACTACATCACAATTAGTCAAACGATTGGTCGTGTAATCCGCAAGGGTGCAAAAGACAAAATCTATGGTATGATATGTGTACCAGTATATTCTAAGGTAGGTATCACTACCGCAAGAAAGGTCGAAGCAGTTGTTGATACAATTTTCAACAAAGGCGAAGCAGCAACAGTAACAGTAACAAGATGAACGATACAATTTTATTTGGCGATTGTTTAGACACACTTAAAACAATCACACCTCAAAGTGTTAGAACTTGTGTTACATCCCCACCCTACTATGGACTAAGGGATTATGGAACTGCAACATGGTTGGGTGGAGATCCGAATTGTAAACATAGAAAGGTGGGCAAGCAAGGTTCTAATTGCATTACAGGACATAAAAATCATGATGACATGGGAAGTGTTGGAGATTATATCTTCAAAACTGTATGCCCTATGTGTGGTGCGATAAGGCAAGATAGTCAGATCGGATTAGAGGAGACACCAGAGGAATATGTCGATAAACTCGTAAACGTATTTAAGGAGGTTCGCAATGTGCTTACAGATGATGGAACTTGTTGGGTTAATCTTGGCGACAGTTACTATAATTACAGACCTGGAAAAGGACAAGGATTGGTTAAACAAAGTGTCGCTAATACAAAACAAGACTTACCAGATGTGTGTCCTCGCAGAGGAAATCGAATTGATGGACTCAAAGAAAAAGACCTTATTGGAATCCCATGGCTCTTTGCCTTCGCAATGAGAAATGATGGATGGTATCTAAGGCAAGATATAATCTGGCATAAACCAAATCCAATGCCAGAGAGTGTAAAGGATAGATGTACCAAATCACATGAGTATATCTTTTTATTCAGTAAAAACAGAAAGTATTTTTATAACAATGAAGCAATCAAAGAACCCGCAAAAGATTGGGGAACACGAGATCGCACTCAAGGTAAGTATCATAATACTGGCACTGGGTTACAACCTCATAGTGGTCTTACCAAGTCTTATGAACGGAAAAATAAACGATCTGTTTGGTCTGTTACCGTAAAACCATACAAAGAAGCACATTTTGCGACTTATCCACCTGATTTGATTGAACCATGTATCAAGGCAGGGAGTGAAGAGGGTGATTTAGTTTTAGACCCTTTCATGGGTGCAGGGACTACAGCAGCGGTTGCAAAATCTCTCAATCGTCATTACATAGGATGTGAATTGAATAAAGACTATAGTAATCTAATTGAGAAAAGAATACAGGATTATCAACCAGTTAATAAACCGTCACAAGATCGTTGCGTAAACATCTTGGATATTATATAATAATAGTAGTTAAGGAGTTACTAACTATGAAATGTAAAGTAGAACTTTATGTTGCAGGTAAGACATTTAATGAGCATGTTTATGCACATGATTATGCAGAAGCAGAGAGAGTCGCACTTGCAAGAAATCCTAATGCTAGAGTGATTAGTGTTAATGCAGATTTCTTTACAGATGATAATTGGAATTGATATATAAAGAAAAAACGATATGAAAGATCAAAGTAACATTCAAGTGGATAGTCCATCTGAAAAATGGGATAGAGCAAGAAGTTTACTACTTGAGTCTTTATATAAACCTGATTCAGCACTTAGGTCTTGTTCACATAACCAACATTGCTTTGATGAAATGCTCGCATTGCGTGATGAAGTGATTGATTATGTCAGTAAATTAGAGAATCCACACTCAACAAAACCCTTATCGAAGTGGAGATAGATGAGTGAACACACTCCGAATAATGATGATAGGATACCCAGATGGTTCTATAATACTGTAATAAGCATGGGTCTAATGGTATTTGTTGCCTTTGGACTCATTCTTTTTGGTATGCTCTAGGCATAAATTTTTGTTAAAAAAATCTTAATTTTTGATGGTTTTAACATAAATAATTGAGGAGAATTGGAGAACAAGATGCACTAAAACTCCTACATCATGTTCATATTTTTAGAGTTCGATTATGCACAACTTAATTTCTTTTAATCAGTTAAATGTACCACAAAATACAGGAAACGATTTAATCGCAGAATACTATGAGTGTCTAATTGAATGTGATAATGACCCAAACAGCAGACGTATTTGTAAGGAGGTCTTAAATGAAGACACTTAAATCCTTTCATCCACCTTAACCGACTAACCCCCATATTGGGGGTTTTCTTATTGCATAAATTATGTTATAATATCAAAAGAGTTGATTACACAATGAAAAGAGTATTGATAACAGGAGGAGCAGGGTTCATTGCTCATCATTTGATAGGACAGATACTTGAGAAGACACAATGGGAAATAGTAAGTTTAGATAGATTAGATTATAGTGGCAATCTCAATCGGTTGCATGATTTGATGTTGACCTTTGATCCAGAAGTTAGAAAGAGAGTTAAGATAGTTCATCACGATTTGAAGGCAGAACTAAATCCATTAATTCGTAGTGATATTGGAGAGGTTAATGCAGTCCTACATTTAGCAGCAGGGTCACACGTTGATCGTAGTATTGATTATCCTATGGAGTTTGTATTGGATAACGTGGTCGGAACTTGTAATATATTAGAATTTGCAAGGACTTGTAAGAACTTAGAAAGATTCATATATTTCAGCACAGATGAGATTTTTGGGCCAGCACCTAATGGAATTAAGTATAAGGAGAATGATAGATACAATTCCACTAACCCATATAGTGCAACAAAAGCAGGGGGAGAAGAACTTGCAGTCGCATATCAAAATACATACAATCTTCCAGTATTCATAACACACACAATGAACGTATTTGGAGAGAGACAACATCCTGAGAAGTTTATACCTATGTGTATTAAAAAGGCAAGGGATGGAGAGGTAGTCACTATCCATAGTGATAAAACAAAAACCATAGCGGGTTCAAGACATTATGTTCACGCAGAAGATGTTGCGTCTGCAATACTCTTTTTATTGAATGAAAAGGCAATTAGGAGATTAAATCCAGATTATGATGCACCTACTTGGGGTGACGCAAAATGCCCTAAGTTTAATATCGTAGGTTCAGAGGAACTTAACAATCTTGAGTTAGCACAAATCATAGCAGAAGCACAGGGAAAAGAATTAAAGTATGAAATGGTTGATTTTCATTCTTCCAGACCAGGACATGATTTACGATATGCCCTTAGTGGAGATAAGATGAAAGAGTTGGGTTGGACACCTGCCAAGTCAGTTCGTGAGAGAATTGCACAGGTTACAAAGTGGACACTCGAAAATGAAAGATGGATTAAGTTATGAAAAAGTTTTTATTTGGTATAAGGGAGTTAGCATGGATGATAGCGTCAGAGGTGGAAGATTGGTTATACCCATATCGTAATCGTCTTACACCCGAAGAAAGATTTGAAGTGAGAGTTAAAGAACCTACTACAGGTGAAATGTGGATGGTAGAGGAATTGATACAACAAATGAATGAGAAGGTTGATAAGATGCAAGATGATATGATATGGATAAAGGATAAAGTATTAGAACATGAGCAAAAGTTATCATTTAAAGTTAAGAAAAGATCAATAAGTCCATCTGTATCAGGCAAAATACAAACTTAATAGTAGTTGCCTTTACATATCTTATAGATACTATGTAAGCGAATCAACATATAAGATGTGTAATATTACGGATAAGAAAGCAGCGAAGAGAATAATTAAATTGGCGAAGAAAGACCCTAGTTCTTATTCGTCAGGTGATGTCATTTATGCTAAACTTTTAAAAAAACGTCTAAAGAATGAAAAACGACTCTCTAAAGATCAATCAAAATAGTGATGGTTCATTCACAGCAGAGTGGGATAAACAAGACCCAAACTGGAAGTGGATGAATAACTTGACTACGGAGGAGATTCAGAGTATAATTGAAAAAGCTATTAATATGGATCAAAATGGACGATAAAGCATATCATTTTGGTGGATTAGATGATTGGATTTCAGATGCTATCAGATCAGAAATTCCACCAGAGGAGATATACAGAGAGATTATCGGTTCTATTCGTTACAATATTAAACACCATAAAGCGTGTTACAATGCGAGTAGAAAATTACATAAAATGTTATCACAAAGACAATATTTTGATGTGGTAGGTGATGATAGTGAAATACTTATTCAAGATGAACCAAAAAGAAAAGGTAATATAACTAAAATTAATATTGCAGTTCCAGATCACCCAGATTACACAGAGTTATGATTAACTTCACTTATAAAAACAAACACACAAGAATGTTAATAGTTCGTTGTGTGGGAGAAAATAGTTTTTATGTGGAGAAAGTGGTCTTTCCTAAAGAAATAATTGCATTTGAAGCACCAGAGGGAGCAAAGGTAGAGATATGGGGTAGTGATCTTACATCTTCCCATATTGAAGACACAATGATAGTTGGCGAAACAAATTAATTATGCTATTATGAGAAAGGTATGGAGGATTTGGGCGAAAGCACTTGGCGATAAGTCAGGCAGATCAGACAAAGAAGCAGACTTTGTTGCCATAATCCGAACATTGATTTTTATTCAACTTGTTGTAACTAATTGTTTCATTATAGCAGGGAATATACGTCATTGGAACGATAATGTTACACCCGAACCAGTGCCAAAGATAAATAGTAATGTAAACGAGGTAACATTATGAAAACAATAGAAGAACACATTGATAAGGACAAACACCTTATCGAAGACGCTACTATTTCAGCAGCAGCGAGAAGACATTACAAAGAGGAACTTCACGAACTTGAAGTTTATGCAGAACATCATAAAGACGAGATAGAAGCAGGGGATCACCATGATCCAAACGCATTAGAATTATTCTGCGACTTACACCCAGATGAACCAGAGTGTCTAGTGTATGACGACTAAGATAGGTCAATAGCATAGTCAAGTGCTTTCTTTGCACTTGACGAAATTTTTATTACTTTCTGAGACTTGTAGATTGAGAAACCGATTAGATCGGAGTCAGGGTCATCAGGAAGTCCAAATGGGCATACGAAATATAAACCTGCGTGAGCAATACATTTCCAATCTATATCCACGAAACCTAGTTCTCTTAATGCACACTCTAGTTTGAGAGAGTCACACGCTTCGTTTAGTTTCATTCGGAAAACCTTACATCTACTATATGTAGGTATTTGAACACATATGATCTAAGATATAGTTGACACATCATGTCATGTGTATTATAATATGTGAAGAAACAATGAATACATGGCAAAATACAGATTTTCCGCAGATCAATTACCAGTAATAAGTGATTATGCAAGAAAAAGAACAAGACCATCTACTGAATTTTTTAGATTAAAGAAAAGGTGTATTGTATTTGACGTTGATAAAGTAAAATTTAGTTCCAACGACCCAAGAAACGAGGATGTTGATTGGACACACGTTGAGGAACTTGCTAATAATTTAAAAGAAGCAGGGTATGATGAAAATGCAACATTAGCTGCATTATACATGGCTTTTGGAGAACTTACAGTATTAGATCATCATCATTTGATACTTGCATTGCGACTAATTGGTGTTAAAAAGTTTTATGGTGATCTCTACGAATATATTGGTGATGACCCTGATTACATGGGAGCTGCAGCGACAGATTTTGGATTTCAAATCAATAACACTCAAAACGCAGTTAAAAAGACAACTATGAAAAGTGTTATTAGGGCAGGGAAATTAAGAATTAAAAAATATGGATATATTTGGAGGAAGGGAACACCTAATAATGAGATTCATGTTGATATGTGGTTAAGATCATGTAATCATCATCATAGATTTGGGAAAGGTAAATTAACTGAAATAAAAAGAGGTATTTTAGATAACGATACTTTAATCTTTAAAAAGATACGCAACTTATCTACAGATACAGTAAGAAATGAAATGCTTGCATCAACAAATGGTCAATATGGTTCTGGACAACTGAATAATGCACCAGACGGAACAGCAAGATATGGATTTGTTGTATGTACTGATAATGTTAAAGCAGATGCTCCAAAATGGTGGAATCAAATCATTAATACACTTGATGATAAAAATCCAACAATACCAGTAATCCAAACATATTCTAAAAAAGATGATCCTAGTGAGGTCGTTAGCAATTATGTTAAAGGATTTAAGGGAATATATAAACAATTTATCAAAAGTGTTAGAATTGTAAACAACTTTTATCCACTCACTAAACTTACATTGTTAAGTGAGAAGGAATTTGCAGAGCAAATAAAATTTGAATATAAAGCATTTGGTCAACTATCAGGAGAATATAACTCAAAGGAGGGAGAGGAATTTATAACAAGATATATTAATTTGAGTGATAAAAGACCATCATAATGAATAATCAAATATTATCTTACACACTTACAAGAGATCAACTGAGTTGTGATGAATTGTTGGAGGCAATTTTAGTATTTAATTTT
>TARA_B100001121_G_scaffold279529_1_pt1 | contig 11702 bp, 9 predicted proteins | sample TARA_B100001121 | Tara Oceans TARA_B100001121 (sample SAMEA2622817) | marine metagenome | biome: marine biome (ENVO:00000447); feature: surface water layer (ENVO:00002042); material: "saline water (ENVO:00002010), including plankton (ENVO:xxxxxxxx)" | depth 5 m
CCATAAATTGCTGTAGCTGAGGCATCTTTTAAGACCTCAATACTTTCAATATCTCGTGGATTTAATCCATTAAGTCCATTTTGTACTTCCTGTCCGGAATTACCAACACCTCCAGCAGGATTAACATCTTCACCAGCTGATGAGATAATAACACCGTCTACAACATAAAGAGGTTCATTATTTCCTCTGAGGCTATTAGTTCCTCTTATCCTAACGCTAATACCGGAACCTGGTGATCCCGCGTTCTGAGTTACCTGAACACCTGCTGCTCGACCTTGAAGAATCTGATCAACAGTTGAAAACTCTCTTGCCTCATTCTCTGAAAGTTCTACAGATGAGACAGCTCCCGTCAGGTCACTTTTCCTTACTGTTCCATAACCAACCACAACAACTTCCTCCAATTCTTGTAAATCTTGAGCTAATATTATATCAACAACTGATCTGGCACCAACTACTATTTCTTGAGACTCAAAACCTAGAAATGACACCCTCAGAATAGCATCAGAATTTGTAACAGAGATTGAGAAATTACCATCAATATCAGTAACAACCCCATTGCTAGTGTTAATTTCAAGGATGGTGGCTCCAGGGATTGTTTCACCACTCTCATCAGAAACAGTACCTGTTACAGTCTGTTGAGCAAAACTTAGTGTTGATATAAAAAGAGCAATAGACAAAAATAATAATCTCATCGTTTGGTCATTTAGTTTATAAAAATTTATAATATTTTAGACTAAAACAAACTCGATAGTCTTAGTACAATTGAATTTAGAGTATAATTTCTAAAAAAACAATATTTTAAAAATGTGCTTTTTTTTTGTACTTATTTAGAATATGGACTTACTGTCATAATTTTTCCATTATCATCATAGAAGATCTCTACAACTTTCATACATCTCAGATGTGTGACACCCTCAGATATAGATGAGTCGTGATAGAATAGAAACCACCTCCCATCAACTTCTAATATTGAATGATGAGTTGTCCAGCCAATAACAGGTTCTAAAATACGTCCGGCATATTTAAATGGGCCAGTTGGATCATCTCCAATAGCATAACAAATATAATGAGTGTCTCCTGTGGAGTAGGAAAGATAGTATTTATCATTATAGGTGTGCATCCATGGGCCCTCAAAATATCTCCTTTCATTATCTCCTGAAACCAGAGGATTCCCTTCTTCATCAAGAATTATTATCTCTTTAGGGACAGATGAAAAGGATTTCATGTCACCAGACATTTTTGCAACTATCGGACCTAATGCTGGTTCATTATCTTCAGGTAATTTATAGTCTTTACTATAAATATTATCTCTATAATTTTGAAGCTGTCCTCCCCATATCCCACCAAAATACATATAGTAATTACCATTATCTCTAAAAATAGCAGGGTCAATAGAATAGCTTCCATCAATATATTTTTTTTCAGCTGTAAAAGGCCCAGAAGGTGAGTCCGCAGTTGCTACACCAATTCTGAATATATCATCGTCATCCTTAGCTGGAAAATAAAAAAAATATTTACCAGCATTTTCTGCTATATCCGGTGCCCACATCTGCCTTTTAGCCCATGGGACATCGTCAATATCTAATATTTTTCCTAAATCTTCTGCTTTATGATCATCTGGACTATTCATCGTATAGACATGATAGTCTCTCATGCCAAAATGATCTCCGTTATCATTAAAAGGTATTCCAGCATCGATATCGTGAGAAGGATAGATATATATTTTTCCATTAAATAAGTGTGCAGATGGATCGGCTGTAAATTTATCGGTTACTAGAGGCTGAGAAATAGCCCTTTTTATTAATTCATCCAACTTTATATTTTTCTTATCTGGCATATTATCTTTTAGTTTTTAAGTCACTTTCTATCATTGATTCCATGTCCTTATCAATCTCATAAAAGAATAAAACAACTACTGACAAGATAAATGGAATCGATGGAAATATACTGACAAGCATCTTTATTCCGTACAGTGCAGCTTCTGGTTGGTCAGCACCAGCTAGGTACCCGTAATACCCTAAAATTGAGGCAACTAAGGCACCACCAATACTTAACCCTCCCTTAAGCCCAACCATCATTGCAGAGAAAATTATTGCCGTAGCCCTTCTATTATTTTTCCACTCGGAATAATCTGCAACATCTGCAATCATAGCCCAGAGTAGAGGTATTGTTATGCCATAAAAAAAGCCATGAAGAATTTGTGAGATGAAGATTCCCAAAAGATTTCCAGGATCATAGAAGTAAAATACCATAATAAATAATGTAGATATAAATAGTGCTGTAGTGAATACATCTCTCTTTCCATATCTGTCAGCCAGACTCTTTGAAAACGATATACCAACAATCATGAAAATTATACCGCCAGCATTAAATAATCCAAAACCTGCCGAAACAGGATCCTCACCAAAAAAATTTAATCCAACCACAGAAAGAAAAGAAATTATTGGTTTAATGAAAATAGTTAGTGCATCCTCGTTCACGTAGTTTTCAAAATAGTAGACGTAAGCCCCTCCTTTCATTGATAAAGTCACAAATAAGAGTGTGGTCACAGTAAGCATGATCAACCAAGGGATATTTGATGATAAATCATAAAGATCTTGCCTGATGCTAGATTTTTGTTCAGGTTTAGGAACTATTCTTTCTTTTGTAGTAAAAAATGTAATGAGCAACATTATTGTTCCAAAGATTGCTAGATAAGTCATAACAGTCTCGATACCTAGGGCCTTGTCACCATCCCCAACCTTAAGAATCAGAGGATACATGAATACTTGGACAAAAAATTGAGCAACCATTACAGCAACAAACCTGTAAGATGACATGCTATTTCTCTCACGCATATCACCAGTTATCACACCACTGAGCGCAGAGTATGGGAGATTATTGGCAGCATAAAGTAATAGCAGTAATGTGTATGTAGCTACAGCATAAATAAATTTTCCTTTGTAAGAGAACTCTGGAGTAGAAAAAGCGAGTAAGGATACAACCCCTAGCGGCACTGATGTCCAAAGAATCCAGGGCCTAAATTTACCCCATTTTGAATTTGTTCTGTCTGCAACAGCTCCAATCAAAGGATTGAAAGAGAAGGCAGCGAAAAGACCGACAGTTAGGATAATATACGATGAGTCCTCAGAAGTGAGGCCGTATATATCAGTATAAAAATATGCAAGGTATGTTATTAGCGTCTGGAATACGAGATTTGCAGCTAGGTCACCGAGGCTGTAACCAATCTTTTCTTTTACTGATAAAGTCTGTGATTCCACCATTTGAATTAAATATAAACCATTAATATTACTTTTTACTGAAGTAATTCACTAACTCAAAAAATGCTCCCTTTGGATTATTATTCCTATCGAATAAAAGAGGATAATTGGTTCTACCTTTAGCTGGCCAATCATTCTTCCAGCTATGCCCATCCGAGAGGCCCCAGAAAGTGACTCTATCAATTTTATCACTGTGCTTATTGAAAAGTTTGAAGATTTCAGTATACCTATTTGATAGGAGATTAGATATACTGTCTGGTAGTGAGTCTCTATATGGATTTAGTTCGTCATTAGATTTAAAGTTATCAGAAAGATCCGCTCCCTCTATCTCCCATAGGTTAGGTAAAACATCAATATCTAATTCAGTAAAATGTACTTTGTATCCAGCGGAGGAGATCTTAAGAATACTTGCCTCAATCTCACTTATCGATGGGTAGTCAATTCCCCAATGAGCTTGGAGACCTATCCCATCTACTCTAATTCCCCTATCAGATATCTTATCAGCTAGAGCGATTGCCGCATCACACTTCTCAGGTTTGTACATACTATAATCATTGTAATAAAGTTCAGCATCTGGGTCAACCTCATTAGCTATCTCAAAAGATTTTATTACATACTCATCCTTGGAAATTTTGAAAAAATCATTTTCTCTGTAGCTGCCGTCATCCAATAATGCCTCATTCACCACATCCCAACCTCTAACCTTCCCTGCATACCTACCAGCTACAGAAGAAATATGCTCTCTTATATTTTCATACAGCATTTCTTTATCTACTAAAGATCCATTTTTTTTTCTTGTAACCCATTCAGGAATTTGATTGTGCCAGACAAGTGTGTGACCTACAATATCTTGATTATTTCTCTCTGCAAGTTTCACCAACTCATCTGAAATCTTGAAATTATATTTATTCTCTCTGGGGTGAATCTCCTCCCATTTCATAATATTCTCTGCTGTTACTGAAGAAAACTGGGTATATATGAGTTCAGCCTCTTTGAGATCCCTACCCCTTATCTGACTTTTATTTAATGCGACACCAACCTTGAATTTCGACTCAAAAATATCTTTCAATGTTTGAGTTTTTTGGGAGTCGTTCAATAAAGTATTAAAAATAACTGATAGGACAAAAATTAGAATAAATCTGTCTAGTGATAACATATTCAAATGTAGAATCATAAATTAAAAAAACCCCACAAAAGGTAGGGTTTTTAATTTGTGGGCCCTGCTGGATTCGAACCAGCGACCCCCTGCTTGTAAGGCAGGTGCTCTGAACCAACTGAGCTAAGAGCCCGAAATGGTGAGCAAATCTATAAGTATTAATGAATTAATCCAAGCTGGAAGAATTGGTTTTACTTTTAGTCTGTTGGCGCTGAAGTTTTATAGATATGTGAATCAGGGAGATCTCCAGACAGACCCCATTTATGTGCCAGGTAACCTTCTGCCTTAATAGCAATATTGGTATCATTAGAGTTAAAGATCATAAGCTCCATAAACTGACCATCTAATTCTCTATTCTCAGACCTATTAGAATGAATTAAAAAAACCGAATTAGTCATTTCAACATCAGTTAAGTACTCATCTGAAATTCCTATTCTTTGAACTCCATTCATTCTACCATAAATATCATTATTATCGGCATCTATTATACTAGAATGTATAATATTCCCACTAAAAGGCCCCCCAGAAAAGTTTTGAGTTGCGCCACCAGCTAAATTATTTCCAGATGATCCCAATCCTTCTGTCTCAAATGCCCCATCAAACTGAGAATTATTACCGGCTCGTAAATGAATGTCATTATTTGGACTATTATCATCTCTTATTGACCATATAGCATCTTTCTGATGACTTACGGCATCAATCACAACAGCCCCAACAATTATTATATTTCCATCAGAAATACCAAAATTTAATTCTGAAGTAAGCATTTTCTCGTTTCCAGTTCTAATAAAATTTATTGCTGTTAGCGAATTTATTGTTGTCCTATTTGGAGTATTAACACCAGTTAGTGTAAAAGAGCCTTTTTTACTAGTCATCTGAGTAACTGTGGGATCACCTGTCAGTGTTGAGACATCCGATGCATCCCACCACGCTATTAGAGAACTTTCCGTTGAAGGGGACCAAAGACTTTTCTTTTGATGAGCTCCAGCGAAAGAAGGAAGAATTGTCTGCGAATTCACATAACTAGTAGCTGTAAATACCAAAATAATTATTAAAACTCTCAAATGATTTATTATGATAACTTTTAAATATGAACAAAGACTTTAGAAATAGATTTAATCTTTATTAAGCTCTCGTAATCTCTCTATAGCAACGGTTGCTCCAAAGTATTTTTCGATGGCTTTCTCATAATATACCTTTGATTGTTCCAGATCACCTTCATTAAAGAAAAACTCACCCATTGAATCATAGGGATTATATCCGTTAGGGTAAAGGTCTATGTATTCCTCAAATAATAATTTTGCCTTTTCCTTATCCCCTTTATTGTAATACATATAACCAAGAACATTTACTATTGGGGCCTCCATGTACGAGTGGTCTCCAGTTACAGACAATGATTTGCTGTCACCAACCCCATCCCTTATCTCGCTAAGTAATGTCTCAAGTTCTTTTATCTTATTATCTCGACCTGGAATAGTAAATGCGTAGTAGAAATGAATGAGTTTACCTTTAGGTTCAATTGCCCTCATCTCGGCCCACTTCTCATGGGTATTGGGACCAAGTAATGGCCAGAACCTAGATTCTCTAGGTAAATCAAGCAGAGAGACAAAAAGTTTTGATGTCTCATTTTTATTTGCAACCTTTTCTCGAGCCTTATCAATATGCATTTTTTCTGTAGCAGAACCGGCAGGGGCCATTCCAGCTAAGACAACGTGGGGGCCGAAAAGAGAGGGGTCATATGAGATGGCTTTCTCAAAAAAAACTACAGCCTTCTCAAATTCAATATTATAAATATGACCAAATGCGGCATTAGTCATCTCATTAGCAAAATCATTATCACTTTGCCATTCAATGTAATTACCTGTTGATGAGTCAAAAGACCAAGTTGCGTTTTCTCTAGTCTGGTCAGATTTACAGCCTACTAGAAAAAGTGTTATTATAATTAATATTTTTTTCATAAGTATCTAGTTTTATTTATGGTAAGTAATTTAATCAAATTAAAATTTTATTTTTAATTAATGGCTTTGCTTTAAACCCTACGTAAGACAGGTAAATAAATCCAATTAATATTATATGCATGCCAAGCTTTAAATTAAATAATTGACCTAATCCAGCTATTATAAAAGGGAACAAAGCTCCACCAACTATACCTGTCAGAAGAATACCAGTAAAGATAGAATGATTCTTAGGGACTGAGTTCAATCCTAGTGATATCATCAACGACCATATACCAGAAATTGAGAAACCAAGAATTTTGAATGATATAACTGAAACCTCTGAGTAGGAATGGAGAGCTAAAAGGACAATAATAGAAGATGATATTGCATAAAAATTTAATAGTTTCTTCTCATCAAATAATTTAATTAAGAATAAATTTATCACAGTACCTATCGTAAGATTTCCCCAGAATGCAGAGATTACCTCAACTCCAACTACTTCTGGATCAAGAGAATGATACTGATACAAAAATTCTGAGGACCAGTTATTAATACCCTGCTCAACACCTACGTAACAAAATATTCCAAAAAAATAGAAGTAAGAGAATCTACTTTTTAGAAAAGAAGAAAAAATTCTAAAATCAAATTTTTCGGAATCAGATTTATTATCTGGAATTTTTAGAGAAAATAAGAATAATATTAAAGCAGATACGGAGATAATAAATAAGAGATAAATCCAGAGCCACGGATCATCTCCAAATAATGATGACCCTAAAAAATTATTATTTTCCAGTAAAAATTTATAAAATATTGGACTTAGAAAGGAGGCAGACCCGAAAGCAAGCTGACCTATTATCGAAAAAAAAGCAAAATGTTCACCAGATACGGCATGCCTAAGGAGTGGATTAATAGCCACCTGAAGCACAGCCATCCCAGTACCAATCAGAAAGAAAGAAACTACAAAAGATAAATAGCCTGGCATTATAATTATAATAGCTGCCCCAATTGATGAAATAAGAAAGGCAGTAAACATAACAACCTTTCCTCCATACCTCTCTAAAAATATTCCTGCGGGTATTGAAAATACACCATAAGAAAAGAAGAAGGACAACGGTAAAAATGAGGCAAGAATTAGACTTAAGTCATAGGTCTTAATAAATTGTGGTATGAGAGGCCCTATGATATTTGTAATAAATGATATCACAAAGAATACCATCATTACAAAAATTACTAGAGATAAATTGAAATTTCTGAGCATTAAATAATCTAATTTCTCTGGAAGACTCTTACATAATCAACCTCCATCCTATCTTCAGTAAAATTAGATGAAACTTCCCCTCCAAGATTACCCCCCATAGCAATATTCAGGAGAAGGTAGTGAGGATTATCGTATGGTACATTATCATTATTTGTAATGGATACAAATTCATTATTATCAACTAGTATTCTAATTACTTTATCGGTCCAAATCATTGAATACACTTTGTATGTTCCAGATGCGTTGGATATATTGGTTTTATCACCGTAAGATCCATAACTTCCATCAGGGTTAGCAAAATGAAAGTACCCATATAACTCATTTTTAGCCCAACCATTTTGCTCCATTATATCAATCTCTCCACATTTTGGCCAGCCGACACTACCCTGTGAATCACCAAAATAATTTCCAACTTCATTTATGTTTGTACCAAGAGTCCAAATTGCTGGCCATGTTCCTGGGGATGATGGTAACTTCGCCTTGACATCAACTCTCCCGTATTTAAATGCATACTTTGAATTGATCCTGGCTGACGTGTAATTTTTTGTTGAATTATCAAAAGTAAAGTTTTCTTTGATAGCAGCTATTTTCATTGTCCCATCACTAACAAAAGAATTTTTAATATTGCTCGTATAATGTTGAAGTTCATTGTTCCACCAGCTCCCGTTATTTGGAGGTATAACTTGATGGTGCCATTTATCTTCTGCTAACTCTCCATCGTAATTAAACTCATCAGACCATACCAGAAAGTAACTGTCGTCATACTCATTTCTTATCCTGCATCCTGTTCCATCTACTGGAAAACCCTGACCTGTATCTGGGCAAAGGTCTTCTGAATCTTTCACTCCATCACCGTCAGCATCTGGATCCGTCTCCTCTATTTGGTTCTCTTTAAATTCCGCAACAATACTCAAGTCGGAGTTAATTTTAATAATGAAAGGATTTGTTTCCTCATCCACATCTCCAGACCAGCGGACAAAGCTGTAATCATCCTTAGCGTTAGCCTCAAAAGTCAATTCACTACCTCCGATAAATAGACCAGAATTCGGTTCAATTGTACCAGCGTCCTCTGGAATAACGATAGTATTTACGTTATATGTATTCTCATCAGTACAGGATAAAATTAAGAGAACAATAAAAAATAAGTTCATCTGATTTTTATCAAAAATGAGTGATTTTAAATTCATTAAAATTCATTAACTTATTGTAGTAGAATGAAAAGCAATTTATATATTTTTTTAATCTTTTTATTATCAGGGTGCTACAATACTGATTCTATGAGATTTAGTCAGGAAAGATTAAACAATATTGATAATATAATATCTAGCGAAATAAAAGAAAATAATATTCCTGGAGCAGTACTACTTGTAGGAGACCACGAGAAGATAATATACCAGAAGTCTTTCGGTGTAAAAAATCCTTTGACTAATGAGGAATATAAAGTTGATGACATATTTAGGATAGCATCAATGACTAAAGCAGTTACTTCACTTGGTGTCATAAAACTCTGGGAGAGAGGACTTATTGGTCTTGACGATCCTGTAGAAAAATATATCAAAGAATTTAAAGATATAACTATTCTAGATAGTTTTAATGAAGATGACTCGTCCTTCACGAGCTCTCCCTCTCCAAGTAAAATAACCATTAGACAGTTAATGACTCATACCTCAGGCATCGGTTATGGCTTTATTGACGGTAACTCACAGATCAAATCAATATACAAAAAAGAAAAAGATAAATTTATGAAGTATGGGGTGCTATGTTTTTGTGATGAAGATATTACCATTGGAGAAACAATTAAAAATTTGGCTCATGTGCCCCTTCATCATGAACCAGGGCAAAAATATACTTACGGAATAGGTCTTGATGTACTTGGCTATCTTATTGAGGTAGTAACAGGCAAGACTTTAGACGTTTTCTTTTATGAGGAAATATTTTCTCCACTTGAAATGTATGATACATATTTTTATCTCCCCGAAGGCAAAAAAGAAAGACTCGTACCTGTACTTACCAAAAAAGACAATAACTGGAAAATATTTACAGATGACAGGTTCAATATAAATTACCCTATTGAAGGTAGTAAAAAGTTTTTAGCTGGAGGATGTGGTCTATCAAGTACAGTCAAGGACTATTATAATTTTCTATCAGTCTTTATAAATGACGGAAAGTTTAAAGGAAAAAATATTATAAGTAAGCAGACAAATGAGTTACTATTTCAGAATCAACTTCCCGGTATAGAAAACTTTTATCTTTTAAATTACGGAAAAGGAAATTTAAAGAATGAATCTTTTCCCCTTGGACATGGACTTGCATTCGGTCTTGTCAGGGAGGAGGACCTAAGGTTAGGCGGCAGAGGAAGTAAAGGAACTCTGTACTGGGGAGGATATTATAACACCGCATATTTTGCTGATCCGAATGATAAATTTATAGGTATTATATTCAAGCAAACTCAAAATATTGAAGATAATTCATCAGAATTATTTCAAAGAGCAGTTACTTCTGCTGTAATTCAATAAAAACCCGTTGATTTTTTATCAAAAAGATACCCTAATTTAAGGCTTATTTTATAAAATTTATAAAATAAATATTTATAAATTATGAATAATGTAAATTTATTATTAATCATATTTAAATTATCCAATTATATACCTTTTATATTAAAAAAATTTTAATTTAGACTATTCATTTTATAGTTTGGTTTAAAACAAACTTGGTTAGTTAGTTAGTTAGTTAATGCCCCTCCAGAAGGGGCATTTTTCTTTTTCAATATATACTATATATTTGCGCGCTAAATTTACAAATAATGAACTTCGATATAAAAGAATTTATTTCAGCTACTATGATACTTTTTGCTATTATTGATATAGTGGGTAATATTCCTTTGATTGTCTTATTCAGAGAAAAGTTCAAGGTGATTGAATCAGAGAAGGCATCCTTAGTATCCCTAATAATTATGATCGTATTCTTATATATTGGTGAGATTCTCCTCAACTTATTAGGGGTAGATATAAACTCATTTGCAGTAGCTGGATCTATAATAATTTTATTTTTAGCAGCTGAGATGATACTTGGGATAAAAATTTATAAAGATAATAATCCTAAAACCGCTTCAGTTGTTCCTATTGCTTTTCCACTAATTGCTGGCCCGGGGACACTTACAACATTAATATCGATAAAATCTGAATATAACGATATTAACATCATACTAGCAATCATACTGAATATGGTACTCGTTTATATAGTATTAAAATCATCAGAGAAATTACAAAAAATACTTGGTAGTCAAGGAATAAACATACTAAGAAAAGTATTTGGAATTATATTATTAGCTATAGGCATTAAGCTATTTACTACAAATATCAAACTGATATTTGCCTAATAGTTTCCTCTAAGCTCTCAAGCTTAAAGCTCCTTGAACCCTTAACTAATATATCAGAATTTGAAATTTGAATATCTAATAATTTACTCCTAAGGCTCTCTGTATCTTTACACCAGATAGAATTACTTAAGGTTTTATGAGCTGACTTCATTTTATCTCCCACCAGATAAGAAACATTAATATTTAATGTTTCTATAAATTTTGCAAGTTTAATATGCTCCGACACAGAATCTTTTCCAAGTTCATTCATATCACTTAGTATCAATATCTTGTACTCTCTCTCAAATTTTATGAAAGAATCAATAGCATTTTGCATTGATATTGGATTAGCATTATAAGCATCCAATATCAGGCAATTAGAACCAAAATATTTTTTTTCTGATCTATTTGAATCTACTTTAAAGTTTTCTATTGATCTGGCTGATAACTCCTCATCTATATCAAATTTTTTTCCTAGGGTCATGGCAAATAAAATATTTTGAAAATTATAAATGCCAAACAATTGAGACTTAAAAACCTGCCCTTTTATTTTAAATTTAATCTCGGGCTCAGACTGTAAAAGCTCTACATCAACTATTGAACCATCTCCTTCGATATAGGTTGGGTCAGGAAACCTCTTTGAAAAGTTTTTAATGATTTGATCTAAATTGTTGATGATTACTTCGCCATTATTTTTTAATAAATAATCAAATAATTCAGACTTACCTCTTAT
>TARA_B100001121_G_scaffold183518_1_pt1 | contig 11684 bp, 5 predicted proteins | sample TARA_B100001121 | Tara Oceans TARA_B100001121 (sample SAMEA2622817) | marine metagenome | biome: marine biome (ENVO:00000447); feature: surface water layer (ENVO:00002042); material: "saline water (ENVO:00002010), including plankton (ENVO:xxxxxxxx)" | depth 5 m
AGGAGGTGGCCATCGCCGCCCAGCGCCTGGGCTGCAGGGTGATCGCCTGTGATCGCTATGCCGGGGCACCCGCCATGCAGGTGGCCGATCTGGCGGAGGTCCTGCCCATGACAGAACCTGAGGCACTGCTGGAGGTGGTGCGTCGCCACAGGCCAACCGTGGTGATTCCCGAGATCGAAGCTCTGGCTGTGAACGCACTGGACGAGCTGGAAAAGGAGGGCATCACCGTGATTCCCACCGCACGCGCCACTGCAGTGACGATGAACCGTGATCGAATCCGCAACCTTGCCGCCAAGGAACTTGGTCTGCGCACGGCTCGTTTTGCCTATGCCTCCAGTGCCGAGGAGCTGCACAGCGCAGCGGCACCGCTGGGATGGCCGGTGGTTGTGAAGCCGGTGATGAGCTCCTCAGGAAAAGGACAGAGCGTGGTGCCACGCAGTGAGGATCTTGATCAAGCCTGGGAGACGGCCATCGCCAACGCGCGTGGCACCTCCGCCCAGGTGATCGTGGAGGAGTTTCTGCAATTTGATCAGGAGATCACACTGCTCACAATCCGACAGCGCAACGGATCCACTCTGTTCTGTCCACCGATCGGACATGAGCAGGCCAGGGGTGACTACCAGTGCAGCTGGCAACCGGCCGAACTCAGCGAAGAGCTGTTGCAGCGGGCCCAGACCATGGCCCGAGAGGTGACCGACAACCTTGGAGGTGCAGGCCTGTTCGGCGTGGAGTTCTTTCTCTGCGGTGACGAGGTGATCTTTTCAGAGCTGTCGCCGCGTCCCCACGACACGGGTCTTGTCACCCTGATCAGTCAGAACCTCAGTGAATTTGAACTGCACCTGCGAGCAGTTCTCGGTTTGCCCATCCCGGCGATCCACTGCGCGACGGCGGCAGCCAGCAGGGTGATCCTTGCGGACCGCCACGGCGAGCGGGTGACCTTCAGTGGCCTGGAACAGGCACTGAGCGAACCCGACACCCAGGTGTTGTTGTTCGGAAAAGCCGAGGCCCGCCCCGGTCGACGCATGGGGGTCGCACTGGCCCTCGGTGAAAGGCGGACTGATGCGCAGGCCAGAGCCGACAGAAGTGCTGACGCCGTAACGCTTCAGATCGAGGACTAATCCAGCCGGGAACGGGCACTGAGAAAGCGGTAGTGCTGGAGACCTTCCAGCACACCCATCAAGCGGGCGCGGTTGGCGAAGTACACCCGCTGCTGCTGGCGGCAGCCATCCAGACAGGGATCGTGATCGGCGGTGACCACAGCGGCCGGCAGACCTTGGACCAGCTCCACATCCCCCTGCTGACTGGCGACAACAAGAATGTGTTCCAGAGGCAGACCCCAGCGAAGCGAAAGAAAGCGAATGGCCTCACTGCGTGAGGCCCGCATGGGCAAAACGTCGAGGAACCAGTGGCATCGCAGCTGCGGCCTTGCAGGCTGGCCGCTCTGGCGCAGGCGCTGGCGAATCAGCGGCAGCACGGATGGACCCGGTTGCTGAAGGAGGTAGCTGAGCTTGAACTCACCCTGGTGCTCAGGTTTCTGCAGCTTGATGTGATCTCCAAGATCAGAGAGGGTCTGCTCAACAGACTGGCGCTGCCAGTCGACGCTGATCTGAGCCTGCCAGAAGCGGTCACACTGCTGCTCCTGGCCGTAGTGAATCTGAGTGCCGGCCTGAGTGATCCAGACCTGTGGATCAGGCAGATGAAGCTCGGAAAAACGCTGTCGAGCCGCTTCGAGAGAGCGTCCGGTGACGATGCCGAAACCTGTCTGAGTCGCCTGGGCAGACGTCGCCGTCAGCTGCTGACGCAGATTCTGCAGATCCCCGACATCGGGCTGCTCAAGACTGCTGTCAAGATCAAGCAGCAGCAGACGCGAACCGAAAGGGCTCAGGCCCGAGGGCGAGGCAAGCAGCTGCGAGGAGACCGTCAGCGTGTTCGAACGCTTCAGGCGCTCCTGCATCCGCGCCAGATAGCTGCACACATGGGCATCCCAGCTGTAGTGACGGCTGACAGCTTCAACTCCGTTGTCACTCCAGCGCCGCCAGCGGTCGCCATCAGCGCCAGCTCGCTCCAATCCATCCTGAAGCGATTCCCTGTCGGTCACATCCACGAGCAGGCCGTTGTCGCAACGGCTCAGAATTTCCCGGGGGCCCCCATCGTCCGTGGCGACCATCGGCAGACCCGAGGATGCCGCCTCCAGAAGTGTGAGACCAAATGGTTCAGTGAGTGCGGGGTTGACGAACAAACCGCGCTTGGCAGCCGCCCAGCGGTAGAGCGCCGGGACCTGATCGCGGCGATGGTGCTTGGGATAAGCAACCGAACCGTAGAGGTCGTAGCGATCAACCTGATCAAAAATCTGCTGAAACACCTCCCGCTGCTGACGGTCCATCTGGCGGGAGTCGTCGCGATTGCCGAGCACGAGAACCAGATTGTGGCGCTGCCGAAGCACAGCTGATCGACCGAAGGCTTCAACGAGTGCAGGAATGTTCTTGCGCCGATCAGCACGACAGATGGCCAGCAGTGGCGGACGCTCAGGCTCTCTCAGAAAAGAGCTGAGCAGCCCTGACACCTCGGTGAGCTCCTTCGCGTCGCTTTTCGGGTGAAAACGTCGACTGTCGACACCGGGCGGCACAACCTGAGCGATCTCAGGGTTGAAACATCCATAACGGGCATACTGCTCATCACGCTCCTGGCGCGTGCTGGTGATCACAAGATCCGCATGGGCAAGAGCCAGCTCCTCGGCATCGATGCGCCGGCTGATCGAATAATTCTGCTCGATCTGCTCATGATCCCCTCCGGCAGCAAGCAGCCGGCGCAACTTCTCACGCCCCAGGGAATGACCTGTGAAAACAAGCGGAATGCCCAGACGGCGACTGACCAGAGCCGCCACGTAACCGGCATCGGCGTAATGGGCATGAATCCAGTCAGGCCTGTTGTGCTCCAACCGGTAGTGACGCACCAGATGATCAGCCAGCTCATCGAGATAGGGCCAGAGCTGTTCCTTGCGCAGATACCTGCGCGGCCCGAAGCTGAAACGTCGAATCGATGCACCGGCTGCGATCGGTTCATGAGGTCTGGAGTAGTCGAGCGAAACGCGACGGTCCTGAATCAGACGCGTGACGACCTCGACTTCAGCCACCTCAGCGCGGTTGGCAAGACTTCTGGCCAGCTCCAGCACATAGAGGGTCTGGCCTCCGGTGTCTGCATCACGGCCAAGTTCCAGATCCTGCGAACGGAACAAGCCATGGAGATGAAGTTGCAGCAGCCTCAGTCCCACAGAACCTCCAACACATTCAGGAACAGGTCCTGGTGTCCGATCAAGGGTTAGGTGATGTGGAGATTCAAAAAGATGAAAACAATCTGATAACTGAGAAAGCCCAGACAGGAAGCCTATGCGAATCGCCTTGTATCAACAGGCTTTAGGCCAGACGTGAACTGGGACTTGCCAGGGTTTTTGATGTAGATATGCAGACAAAAAAGACTTGCCTACAACAATCTGATCGCGTAAAGAATTTTCATAATTGACCGGTGACGTCAATCAACGGGATGCGTTGATTGCCCCATCCACCACCACTGAAACTGAGCGAATCGTCGATTCCCAGGTGGTCATTGATCCAGGCAAGGATCAGAGGCCCCAGCACCGGTGGTTCCTCGGCATCCGCCGGTGCCCAGAGGTTGAAGTGATCACCCCCTGAGGCCAGCACAATCCGATGACCATTGGCCAGAGGCTGACCATTCCGCAAGGGAACAACCGCTTCAGGATCCGAGGGAACAACCCAGTCGTGGGTACCGCTGACCAGCAGCACCTTGGCATGCATCGATGGACCACTGGATTCATCGAATAACAGACGCAGCGGCGGACTGACCACAACGACGGTTCGAACTCTTGTGTCACCCAGCGATCCCTGATCAGCACCCTTGAGCCAGCTGCACTGCAGGATCCAGCTCAGATTGCGGTCCGGATCACGAGGATCCTGACAACGGGTGCTCAGCTTCCGGCTCGTGGTTTGCAGGCCACCCAGCTGCAGCGCCGCAGTGGCGCCCCATGAATGACCGACAACCGCCACTGAATCAGTTTGAACGGAGGAGCCGGAAAGCAGGCTGCCGGTCTCGACCGCGTCAATCACAGCAGTGACGTCCATAGGACGCAAACGCAGTTCCTCCGATGCCGGCGGAGGCTGTTTGCCCTTGAACAGAGACTCCTGCTGCCTGGAATCACTTCCCGGGTGACCGGGAAGCACAACGAAGTAACCATGAGAGGCAAGCAGATGGGCCCAGCCCTCGAAACTGGCAGGCGCATCCCAGAGCCCATGGGAGATCACCACCAGCCGACCGTTGGACGGACCGGTCGGGGACATGACCGTGACCTGCAGAGGTTGCGGACGATGTGGCACCGCAACGGTTTGCTGATTGCGAATCCAGCCTGATTTCGCGGCATCAAGAACCTCCGCTGCAACAGGCGCAGCTGCACTGCCGTTCAGCGCCAGAGCTCTGGCATCGTCCTGATTGTTTCTGAGTCTCCTGGCATAGAAAGCAAGAGCATTGAGATTGAGCGAGATCTCAGCCCCCGGCACATGACGAAGAAAGCCCAGCAGATGGGGCTCATCATCCCGATAGGCCGCGGCCAGCGCTTCCGACACCATGCGACCGCTGGTGTCAACGGGAAGACCCTTGACCTCAACCAGTTCTGAAGCAGCCAGGAGAAGCTGCTCAAACAGCGGATGACCGAGGGATTGGCGAACGATGCTGCTGGATTCCTCCGGCAGAGGAGCCGTGAGCAGTGATTCGATCATCATCCGCACGGAACCGCCACCGGCCAGGTCCAGCTCCTGAAGATCAGGATTGGAATCGATCAGCTCCCGGGCATTGGTGGCCTGGCTGAGATCGAGGCTGATGCTCTCATCAAGCACAGGCAGGCTGAAGGTGAGACGTTCAACCGCCGCCACCGGTTGGACGACCAGCAGTGAAGCAAACACTGCAGCCAGCCCGCGGAACCGGAGACACTGCGAGAACATCATGCGGCGAGTGGGACCGTCTCCGGGGGATGCTGCTCAAGAACCCTGGCGAGATAACGACCGGTGTGACTGGTTGAATGCTGGGCGACCTGTTCAGGCGTTCCGCTGACCACGAGTTCTCCTCCACGATCACCACCCTCCGGACCGAGATCGATCAACCAGTCGGAACAGCGGATCACATCAAGATTGTGTTCAATGCAGATGATCGAATTGCCTTTGTCCACGAGCCGCTGCATCACATCCATCAGCTTGTGAACGTCATAGAAACTCAGACCGGTTGTGGGTTCATCAATCAGATAAAGGGTCTTGCCGGTGGCCCTGCGGGAGAGTTCCGTCGCCAGCTTCACCCGCTGGGCTTCGCCGCCGGAAAGTGTGGGTGCAGGCTGACCCAGCTTCACGTAACCGAGACCTACATCCACCAGCGTCCGCAGTCGGTCAGCGGCCTGGGGAATGGCGGAAAACACCTCAGCTGCCTGCTCAACCGTCATCTGCAGAACGTCGGCGATGGTGTGGCCCTTGTAGGTGACCTGAAGAGTCTCGCGATTGAAGCGGGCTCCCTTGCAGACATCGCACTGCACGTAGACGTCCGGCAGAAAGTTCATCTCAATCACATTGACCCCCTGACCACGACAGGCTTCGCAACGGCCGCCCTTGACGTTGAAACTGAACTGACCGACCTGGTAACCGCGGGCTTTCGCCTCGACCGTGGCGGCAAACACCTGGCGGATCGGATCGAACGCACCGGTGTAGGTGGCGGGATTGGAGCGGGGAGTCCTGCCGATCGGTGACTGGTCGATGACGATCACCTTGTCGATCGACTTGAGACCACGCAGTTCACCCAACCCGTTGGGGAAGGGAACCTTGTGACCAAGACCGTGCTCCAGCGCCGGATGGAGCAACTCATTCACCAGCGTGCTCTTGCCGCTGCCGCTCACCCCGGTGACCGAAACCAGACGTCCAAGCGGAAACTCAACGCTCAGATCCCGGAGGTTGTTGCGGTTGCAGTTGAGCAGCTTGAGGCTGCGGGTTCCCGCACAGCGACGCTCAGCTGGAGTGGGAATGCTGCACTGCCCGCTGAGATAGGCGCCTGTGATCGACTGATCAGCATCAAGCAGATCCTGAACGGATCCCTCGGCAACGATGTGACCGCCGTGCACTCCGGCACCGGGACCGATGTCGACCAGGTGATCGGCGGCACGGATCGTGTCCTCGTCATGTTCGACGACAACAAGCGTGTTGCCCAGATCGCGAAGTCGTTCAAGGGTGGCCAGCAGGCGATCGTTGTCGCGTTGGTGCAGACCGATGCTCGGTTCATCGAGCACATAGAGCACACCGGTGAGACCGGCGCCGATCTGTGTCGCAAGACGGATGCGCTGCGCCTCCCCACCTGACAGCGTCATCGCAGGGCGATCGAGACTCAGATAGTCCAGACCGACATCGAGCAGAAAACGCAATCGCATGCGGATCTCCCGCAGCACAAGGTCGCCGATCTGCATCTGACGGTCGGAGAGCAGAGGTTCACTGCTTTCAAAGGAACCGACACCCATCAACTGTTCAATTCGATCGAGGGTCTGGCCCACACTCACGGCAGTGAGATCGGTGATCCGGAAACAACCCATGCGCACGGCCAGCGCCTCCGGGCGCAGACGCTTACCGGCACAGCTTGAGCAGGGCACCAGTTCCAGATACTTCTCGAGCTTCTGACGCTGGGCTTCGCCGCTGGCATCACGCAACTGACGCTCGAGAATCGGCAGGATTCCCTCGAAGGGCCTCTGATAGCCGCCGTTTCCCTTGCGATAGCGGCTGTCAGCCTGAATCAGAATGGGTTCACGACTGCCGTTGAGGAGCACATCCTGCTGTTCCTCAGAAAGATCTTTCCAGGGGGTCTTGATCTCGAAGCCGAAGGCCTCACCCACGGAATAAAGCAGTGAGAAGTAGTAGGAGTTGTCCTTCTCGGCCCAGGGAGCAACCGCGGCATAAACAGGTAACGAAGGATCGGGGATCACCCGTTCAGGGGTGAACTTGCGCAGATGTCCGATGCCGTGACAGGCATCACAGGCTCCATAGGGGCTGTTGAAGGAAAACAGCCTCGGGGAGAGCTCCTCGATCACCGCACCGTGCTCGGGGCAGGCGAAATTCTCTGAGTACAGGCGTTCTCGATCGAGCCCATCAGGAAGCTGCTCGTCCTTCTTGGGCACCACCTCAACGATGGCCAGACCGTCCCCACGTTTCAGAGACGTGCGCAGTGAGTCAGTGAGCCGCTCCTGGATCCCTTCACGGGCCACGAGACGGTCCACCACGACCTCAATGTTGTGGCTCTGGTTCTTGTCGAGCTCGATGTTGTCCGCCAGTTCACGGACTTCGCCATCGATGCGCACCCGTGCAAACCCTTCAGCGGCAAGACCGCTGATCAGCTTGGCGTGGGTCCCCTTCTTGCCACGCACAACAGGGGCAAGCAGCTGGTAGCGGGTCGACTCAGGCAGGGTGAGAATCTGATCGACCATCTCATCGATGGTCTGAGGGCGGATCGGACGATCACATCGAGGGCAATGAGGTTCACCGGCGCGACCGAACAAAAGGCGCAGATAGTCCTGGATCTCCGTGACCGTGCCGACGGTGGAACGGGGGTTGTGACTTGTGGACTTCTGATCGATTGAAATCGCCGGTGAGAGCCCCTCGATCGCATCCACATCCGGCTTGTCAACCTGCCCCAGAAACTGTCGGGCGTAAGCGGAGAGACTCTCGACGTAGCGACGCTGGCCCTCGGCGAAGATTGTGTCGAAGGCCAGAGAACTCTTGCCACTGCCGCTGACACCGGTGAAGACGACCAGCTTGTTGCGGGGAATGGTGACATCAACATTCTTGAGATTGTGCTGACGGGCACCGCGGACCCGGATCACATCCTCATCGGAACCAGCACTCAGGTTCACCGGCGCCGCCGGAGACGAGGCCTTGGATTTGGGAGCGGTGCGCCCCATACGGCTGGATCTCAAGAGCTGATGATTCTACGGAGATCAGCTGAACCTCATGCCACTTTCTGATCCAGAAGGCTGGCTGCATAGGCCTCAGCTTCATGCAGGTTCCCACCCGCCAGTTCAGCCAGCTCACGCTGTCGCTCCTGAGTGTCCCGCAGGTGGGACACCCGTGAGTGCGTGACTCCACTGACAACATCTTTGCTGACCCGGAAATGATGATCAGCAGCCGCGGCAACCAGTGGCTGATGGGTGACACAGAACACCTGTCGGTGTCGCGACAACATGCGCAGCAGATCAGCCATGGCACCGCTGACGCGGCCGCTCACACCGGTGTCGATCTCATCGAACAGAAGAGTGCTGGATCCATCCACCTCGGCCAGGCAGGTCTTGAGAGCGAGCAGAAAACGCGACATCTCACCGCCTGATGCCACCTCGGCAAGTGGAGCCATGGGCTGACCGGGATTGGCTGAAAACAGAAAGCAGACCGCATCAGCACCGCTCTCGCCTGGCTCAGTGGGATCAACAGCAACCTCGAAACGCACATTGGCCAGACCCATGGGCCTGAGATGGGCCATTAAACGCTCCTGAAGCTCCTGGGCAACCACCAGACGTCTTGAACGCAGAGTGGCATTGCTGGCATCACGGATTGCACGGGCCTGCCGCTCCTGATCGCGCAACCGCTCCAGCAGTGCATCAGCACCTCCCGACTGCTGACGTTGGCGCAGCTCGTCGCGACGCCTGATCAGATCGACCAGATCCTGACCATGACGACGAACGAGGCGCTTGAGCTCGGCAAGTCGATCCTGAAGAACCGCCAGACGCTGAGGGTCACTGTCCAGTGCGATGCCGTAAACCTCGAGCTCCCGGATCAGATCCTGAACAGCCGTTTCCAGATCCAGACACCGATCGCTGATGGAGTTCAGCGATGGATCAAGACCCTGCATCTGCTGCAGCTCATGGCTGCAGGCGTGCAGATGATCGATGGCTGAAGGTGCCTGATCAGCACCATCCTGAAGACGCCCGAACAACAGACCCAGACCTTCCTGAAGACGCACCCCATGAACCAGTCGGTCCTGTTCCCGTTCAAGCAGTTCGATCTCCTCAGGATCATCAAGCTCGGCCCGATCGAGTTCCGACAGCAACAGGTCCAGCTCCTCACGCTGCTCCTGAAGACGCAGCCGATCGCTTTCAGCACGCTCAAGCTCGTTCCGGCAGTGGAGCCAGTCAGTCCAGTGGCGGCGCACCTGATCAAGCTCGCCATCGAGAGAAGCTCCGCCGAGACGGTCAAGCCAGCGTTTCTGCTGTCCAGGACGTGCCAACTGCTGGGTCTGACCCTGAACGGTGAGATCGATCAGCAGAGGACGCAGGACCTGCAGCTGCTGACGATTGACCATCACGCCGTTCAACCTTGAGCGGCTGCTGAATCGTTCGTCCTGACGCCGCCATTCACGGCTCACCACCAACTCCTCATCTCCATCGGTGATCTCCTGCTCGAGCAGCCATCGTGTGGCTGCTTCACCGGGCCGGAAGCTGGCCTCAATGACGGCCCGGTCACAGCCTGAACGCAGCAGGCGCGAACCCGCACCGCCCTGCAGGCCTCCAAGCACGGCATCCAGAGCATCAAGGAGGATCGACTTACCTGCTCCGGTCTCACCTGTCAGCACGGAAAAACCCTGATCAAATGCCAGATCAAGGCTGTCGATCAATGCGATGTTCTCGAGTCGCAGACCGGTTAACACGGCAGATTCCGGTGTTGGTGCAGACCGTAGCGGCGGCTCAGCTCGATTAGAAGGGGTGGACATGGCATTACGGCCGGTGGCCCCACAAGAACTCGGAGATTTCATCGAAGCGGCTGGTCTGCTCACCTATGACCCGGCTGCCATCACCAGGATTTACGCGGGGCATCCGCAGAGATTGCTGCGGCGTCTGTGGCAGACGTTGGTGCCGATTGGAATGCTGCTGATCGGAATCGGCTTTGACTGGCTGTTCCAGCTGCTCAAGGATCCGAAACGGGCACGGAGCAGAGCCAAGGAATGTGCCGAACTGCTTGTGGAGCTTGGACCAGCCTTCATCAAGGCCGGACAGGCTCTGTCCACAAGACCTGACATCGTGCCGCCGGTTCTTCTGGAGGAACTTGCCCAGCTGCAGGACCAGCTTCCCGGATTCGACAGCGATCTGGCCATGGCCTGCATCGAAGAGGACCTGGGTGCACCTGTCGACACCATTTATGCGGAACTGGAACGCGAACCGATCTCCGCTGCATCCCTGGGCCAGGTGCATCGAGGAACACTGCACGACGGACAGCGCGTTGCCGTGAAGGTGCAACGTCCTGGTCTGCGCGAACAGATCACGCTCGATCTCTACATCGTGCGCAACATCGCCGCCTGGCTCAACAGCAACATCGGTCTGATCCGCAGCGACCTCGTGGCCCTGATCGATGAACTGGGCAGCCGGGTCTTCGAGGAAATGGATTACCTGAACGAAGCCTCGAATGCTGAGAAATTCAGCGAGCTGCACAAACACAATCGCCGCATCGCCGTTCCACACATCTACCGGGAAGCCACCAGCCGAAGGGTGCTGACCATGGAATGGATCGATGGGGTCAAGCTCACCAACCTTGAAGCGGTGAGAGAGCTGGGGATCGATCCGGATGACATGGTCTCCGTGGGAGTGAACTGCAGCCTGCAACAGCTTCTGGAGCACGGCTTCTTTCATGCCGACCCCCATCCCGGCAATCTGCTGGCCCTCGCGGATGGACGACTCTGCTATCTGGATTTCGGAATGATGAGCGAGGTCTCGCGGGAATCGCGGACCGGTCTGATCCAGGCAGTGGTTCACCTGGTGAACAGAAATTTCGGCAAATTATCCAAGGACTTCGTCAGCCTCGGATTCCTCGCGGAAGACGTCAATCTTGAACCGATTGTCCCTGCATTTGAAACCGTGTTCAGCCAGGCGCTGGAAGCCGGTGTCAGCCGCATGGACTTCAAAGCGGTCACCGATGACCTCTCAGGTGTGATGTACAAGTTCCCTTTCAGGGTCCCTCCTTACTACGCACTGATCATCCGCTCACTGGTGACGCTGGAAGGCATCGCTCTGAGCGTTGACTCCGACTTCAAGATTCTTGGAGCTGCCTATCCCTACTTCGCCCGCAGGCTGATGGAGGATCCGGACCCACAGCTGCGGCAGAGCCTGAAGGAGATGTTGTTCGACGGAGACATCTTCCGCTGGACGCGACTCGAAAATCTTGTGGAAAGTGCAGCCAGTCAGGAACAACTTGACCTTGAGGCACTTCTGGACCAGGTGCTCGACTTCCTGGTGTCAGCCAATGGAGGCATGCTGCGCAATCAGCTGGTTGAAACAGCAGCCGATCGCATCGATTCCCTTGGATGGATGACCTTGCAACGCATCGGACGACGTCTGCCCCGACCGTTGCAACCCTCACGGCTGATGGCATCCGGATCCGAGTTCGATCAGGACATCTACATGGATCTGGAACCGGTTCGTCAGCTCATTCATGTGCTGCAGCAACTACCCGGTTTCAGTCCGGATCTGGTGTTCAGCCGTCTGCCCAGATTGATGCGTGAGCCTGATGCGCGCCGCATGGGAGTCGATCTCGCACAGGGTCTGGCCGAACGCGGAGTTGTCCGACTTGTGAAGGCAGCAGCAGGAGTCTCCCCCTAGATTCCGATCGCTTCGATCT
>TARA_B100001121_G_scaffold93327_1_pt1 | contig 11645 bp, 7 predicted proteins | sample TARA_B100001121 | Tara Oceans TARA_B100001121 (sample SAMEA2622817) | marine metagenome | biome: marine biome (ENVO:00000447); feature: surface water layer (ENVO:00002042); material: "saline water (ENVO:00002010), including plankton (ENVO:xxxxxxxx)" | depth 5 m
ACGAACACGGGTATAGGTACGGAAATTGTGCCATCATGACTAATAGCGACGAAATAACTATTAATTTATATAATAAATATATAGTCCCTAATTATGGCAGGTTTCCAATTATGCCTGTTAAGGGGGACGGGTCTTTTTTATATGATGAGGATGGGACTAGGTATCTTGATTTTACGGGAGGAATAGCAGTTAATTCTTTAGGGCATTCTAATAAAATAATGCTCGAGGCTTTGGCTGAACAATCTGCCCAACTAATTCATTGCTCTAATTTGTATCAACCAAGGATACAGGGAGAATTAGCAAAGATCATAGTTGAAGAAATTGTTGGTTTCGATGGTAAATGTTTTTTTTGTAATAGTGGAGCAGAGGCCAATGAGGCACTTATAAAAGTTGCCAGAAGATTTGGTGAGATTAACCCAAGTTCTTCAGGAGTAGCGAGAAAAGAGATTATATCATTCAATGGATCTTTTCATGGAAGAACAACAGGAGGTATGGCTGCCACTGGGCAAAAAAAAATACGCTCAGGATTTGGTCCCTTAATGGAGGGATTTAAGCATGTTGATTTTAATGATATTACTGGTTTAGAAAATGCAGTCAGTGATAATACAGTGGCAATTTTAGTTGAACCCATTCAGGGAGAGGGTGGTATTAATGTATCGAACAGTGATTTTTTATTAAGGTGCCAGTCAATATGTAATGAGAAGAATATACTTCTTTTATTTGACGAGGTACAATGTGGAATAGGTAGATGTGGTACTCTTAATGGGTGGCAATCAATTGATGGAGCTGATAAAATAGTCCCTGATGCTATCTCATGGGCGAAAGGTATGGGTGGGGGTTTTCCTATAGGAGCTATATGGCTTAAATCTAGAAACACTGGGGATGGAGAATTAAGTGATCTTCTCGGTCCAGGATCTCATGGTTCAACTTTTGGAGGTTCGCCGTTAGCATCTGCTGTCAGTTGTGCAGTTTTAAGAACCATCATTGATGATAATTTATCGGCATATGCTAAAGAATTATACAAATTCATCATAAATACTTTTAATGATAAAAAAATATCATTAATCAAAGAAATAAGAGGCAGAGGACTGATGATTGGATTTGTAATTGATCATGAAAAATTTAATTTAACTAAAAAGACTGATCAAAATCCCTCAATTTATATGGTAAATGAATTAGCGAAAAATGGACTGCTTACAGTTCCTGCTGGGCCAGACGTTATTAGATGGCTTCCTCCCTTGAATGTTCAAAAGAGTGAAGTAAAAGAGGCAATTCAGATTATGATATCAACTCTTGATAAGGAGGCTAAATGAAAAATTTTCTATCTATTAAATCTTGCTCAAAGGAGTACATTGAGTCTTTAATTTCTTCTGCTGAAGAACTAAAAGTTGCTAGAATCGAAGGTGATTTTGGAGAACAACCTTTAAAAAATCAGTGCTGGGGAATTATTTTCAGCAAAGCGTCAACACGGACTCGGTTGAGTTTTGAGGTTGGTATTAGGGAACTGGGAGGTTCAGCATTATTTTTATCGCCAAAAGATCTTCAACTTGGTCGAGGTGAACCAATAAAAGATACCGCGAGAGTAATGGGTAGAATGTTGCATGGAGCGATTATAAGAAATGATTCCCAAGTGGAAGTCGAAAGCTTTGCAAATTATTCCAAGCTTCCTACAATTAATGCGCTAACAGATGTCGAGCATCCTTGTCAAATTATCGCTGACCTATTAACTATAAAAGAAATTAATGGAACTTGGGAAGATAAGAAAATTGTTTTCCTTGGAGATGTTAATTGCAATGTTGCACACTCCTGGGTATGGGCTGCTGAAAAACTTGGTTTTGAACTTATTCTGTCGGGTCCAAGTAGTATTTGTTCACCGTTGGAGTACTTAAATAAAATTGAAGGAGTTAAAACGAGATATGTTGAAAATCCATATGATGCTGTGGAGAACGCTGATGTGGTTTACACAGACGTATGGGTTAGTATGGGAATGGAGGATCTAGAGGGTGAGAGAAATGGGCATTTTAATGATTACCAAATCAATAAAAAGCTAATTTCAGCTGCGGCTTCTAAAGTAATGGTAATGCATTGTCTTCCCGCCTATAGAGAAAAAGAGATAACGGATGAAGTGTTTGAAAAAAATGCGGATACAATATTTTGTCAGGCCGAAAACAGGCTGCACGCACAAAAATCCATTATGAAGAGTTTAGTTAATGGTCTAGACTAAGATAATTCATTTCTTCTAGATAGGTTAATACCTCATTACAACAATCATCAATTTTTCTTCCCTCCGTATTAATAACTATTTCGGCATTAGTGGGAATTTCATAAGGATCTGACACTCCGGTAAATTCTTTGATGGTTCCTTTTCTAGCTTGAGCATATAAACCTTTTCGATCCCGTCTTTCGCATTCCTCTAGTGAGGTGCTTATATGGACAAGAATGAAAATAGAGTTTTTTTCAATGCTGTTACGAATTTCTCTTCTTATGCTTTCGTACGGTGCAATAGGTGCGCATATGACAATACCTCCGTGGTTGCAAATTTCTTTTGCTACATAAGAAATTCTTCTAAGATTCATCAATCGGTCTTCTTTTGAAAAGCCTAGCCCGTAACACAAATTTTTTCTAAGAATGTCACCATCAAGAAGAGTTACTCGTCTTTTAGACTTATTGAGTAATGTAGATTGAACTCGTTTAGCAATAGTTGATTTTCCAGATCCTGAGAGCCCTGTAAAAAAAAGAGTAATACCTTTTTCGAATTTTGGAGGATCTATATGATTCAATTCATTAATCACTTCTTCATAAGAGTCGTCTCTAGAGCCTGGGGGGATTTTTATTATCTCAACTCCGCTACCAAATTCAGGAATCGTTTGCTCAAAATTAGTTAGTAGGGTGTTTATCCCCCAATTTTTTGCAATCAGTATTTGGTTTAATATGCCCCTAGAATCTGTTGAATGATTTTCGGGGATTATTGATATTTGAAAGCTTTCTTTCGATAAGTTTGATAAAGCTGCAACAATACATCTTAATTTTGCATGGCATTCATAGGATCCATTGAAGATGACTTGAATTAAAATTTTCTTTTTAGTCTCTTCAAAATGATTTCTTAAGTGATCAATTTCGCTTTTATGTAACAGATTGTTACATAAAAACATTGTCTCGAATGCTAATGAATCAGGATCCTGGTAAATTCGCATTACTTCTTTGCCTGAACGATGAGGAGGTTCAATTCCAATCACTTCACCTCCAAAATAATATCTGTCCTCATTGCAGAAAATACTACTAACGCAAATAAATGCGATTAATACTCCCTCTAGATCAAGAAGTGAAACCGTTTCACCTATTTCAATTTCTTCATAAAGTTTTTTATTAACTTGAAGAGAAAGTAATTTTGACCATGGAGAACCATCCTCTAAGCAAAAGTTTTCAAGAACGGACAGATAGTCTTTTTCACAAAGGTATCCGTTAAGAGGTTGATAGTTTCCATATAATAACAACTCTAAATCATTTAATTGATCTTGATTCAGGTCATGTGACTTACATCCTTGATTGGCAGCTACAATTTTTTTTGCCGTTTGATCATCAGTAATGAGATTTGGAGGCATTTTTTAAAAGATATTTTTTGAGAAGCGATTAATTCAGGCTCTAAATTTGAATCAATCGATCTTTTCTTTTGGTTCATCTGCAGTTTTACTTGCTCCTGGGTTTTTGGGAGTTGCTAATTCGATTTTCCCATCTCCAAATGCTATCACAGCCCCTTCTCTAAGCAACCAATTCAGATCTTGTAAAACTTTTAGCTGGTTTTCATTTAGTTCTTCTATTTCCGAATCACTTTTTGATGAATCTTTTTCGGTTCCTGAGTCGGTGTTTTCTTTTGATGGAGCTAGTTCATCAAGTAGTTCTTTGCTGGTCACCCTTTTGCGATTACGAATGAATGTAACAATGGCTTTGATTGGCTCAGAAAGGGTGTCGTCATCTGAAAGAGGTTTAGGCCGTGAGATGCAGGCAAAAATTTTCTTACCTCTTTTAAAAAATTTCAATCCTTCATTGCCCAATATTGTACATATAGGGTTAACTAAACTGGCTGGGTGTTTTTTCGCATGTATAGAAGTATTCTTAACCAATGCGAGTAAACCAGAGGAGAGCATTTTTCCTTCGATGTTACCTGGAACTGTGAATCTAATACCAGTTTCGACCAACTCCTCAGCGTAATTATTTAAGAAGTGATTTTCAGCTTCTTCTCGGCCCTTTAAAACTATTTCATCATCAGTTTTGTTTTTAACTGAATATTGATCTTGTACACTTTGGGATTTTTTCCATTCCTCTACTAACTCTTCACTGGATTCGATTTTTATCTTATTTTTGAAAGTTTCTAATTCAATATTTGGAAATTTATTTTTGTGAAGATTGATTATTTCCTTTTGATATGAGTGGTGATTTGGGGGTCCAATTAAGGTGCCGCTTATTCCGCAGATTCCAATTGAATGATAATTACCTTTAGGGGGCTCTATTTCGACACTTTCTTTATTGTAGTAATTAAGCAAAGTATTTTCATCCAAAAGGCTATTCAGAGCCTCGTTTTTACTTAACCACAATGAGTTGTTAGAGGTACCAAAAAATAAATTATTTTCTTTTTCACTCTCACACTTGAATGATATTTCATATCGTTCTCTTTGCGATAAAATCAGTTTTGCTATTTCAAATACTGAATATGATCTTGCTGTTTTTTTAATTTGATCAGCAATTTGTTTAAGGCTCGATGCGCAGGGAAGGATTTCTGCTTTAATTCCCTCTGGAGGAACAATTCTTTCTGTTCTTTCTTGATGATTCCTATTACGGTTAAAATTTTTATTTTTTCCCTTAGACCATTTTTTTCTTTTTACGCCTTTCTTGTCATCCTTATTCCGAAATCTTTCTTCCTTAGGGAAGTTTTGTTTTTTCGGATTTTCTTTTAACCAATCGGGAACTAATTGGAAATTAGAAAGATCAAGGGGACTTTGGTCGCTCATTTGGTTGAGTAATGAATCTTATGATAAGGCTGGGCCTCAATAAAAATAAAATTACATCCTAATTAAATCTTAAAAAGTGTTTAAAAGCAAACACAGACTTAATAGTCAGTTTCAGGTCTCAAGTCTCGAGATAGAAGATCTTGTAGGGCTTTGTCGGGTCTCTTTCCGTTTTCAATCATTTCATAAGCTTGATCGATAATCGGTGTGTTTACTTGGTGTTTTTTTGTCGATTCATAAAACGAAATGGTATTGGGTACTCCCTCTGCAACCATATTCATTGAACTCATGATTTCATTTATCGATTTCCCTTCTCCAATTAGCCTTCCGACTTTGTTATTTCTACTATATGTACTGTAGCAGGTCACTATTAGATCACCTACACCAGACAATCCCTGAAAGGTTTCAGGTTTACCTCCCAAGGCGGTGCCGAGTCTGATCATTTCAGCTAATCCTCTAGTAACAAGAGCAGATTTCGCATTATCACCTAATCCGAGTCCATCTGAAATTCCCGCACAAATAGCATAAATATTTTTTGCTGCTCCACCTAGTTCTATTCCTGCAACATCATCACTCGTGTAGGTTCTAAACCAAGGTAATGAAAATATAGACTGAATTTCTTTTGCAATATTTGTATTTTTACAACCGATAACTGCAGCAGTGGCCAGTTTTTTACCAACTTCCTCAGCATGGTTGGGGCCACTCAAAACCGCAGCAATATTGTTAGGAAGGATATCTTCAATTATTTCTGTCATTCGTAGCCCAGTACTCCGTTCGATTCCTTTCGTACAAGAAAGAATAACAGAATCTTTTCTCAAGCCTATGGAGGAAATCTCTTCAGCAAAATGACGAATACCTGTAGAGGGAATTACACATGCGAGGATATCAGATTTTGATGCGGTCTTTAGACTGTCTGTCAGTTGAATTGTGTTTGGAATGCTGACTCCTGGAAGATATCTTTTGTTTTCTTTCAGATTCTCAATTTCTTCTAAGTGATTGGAATTTCTAGACCATAAAAAAACTTCCAATCCTCGCTCGGCTGCTACAGTTGCAATTGCTGTGCCCCAACTTCCCGCTCCTAGAATGGATATACTCTTCATGGAAAAATTTATTTCACCTTTCTTCGAAATTTGTCTTCTTCGCCTTTAATTATTCTCTGGATATTTGATTTATGTCTCCACAATGCCATGAGCCCTGCAAGAACTCCAAATAATAATACTGGGGGTGAGGAATTAATATCTGGGAAAATATAATTATGATCGAGTAGGTAAGTGAGGACAGGTAAGGATAAGGCTGAAAAAATTGAAGCAAGTGCTACATATCTCGAAGTGAAAAATACAACGATCCATATTATGAAACTTCCAAGTAAAACCTCAGGAAGAAATGGGATCAAGGCACCTGCAGAAGTTGCAATCCCTTTACCTCCTTTAAAACCAAGCCAAAACGTATAGTTATGTCCAATGATAGTTGAAATTGCCAAGGTAACATAAATAAATCCCTCGAGAGACTCATCCGCAACGAATGATGAGGAGGGGTCTGTGGTTATTTTACTGAGGATAAAAGCACTTCCAAAAAATACTGGCACCAAACCTTTGGCAATATCCAAAATTAAAACTAAAACACCATATCTTGCACCTAGGTTTCTAAATACATTTGTTGCTCCTATATTACCACTTCCATGATCTCTAATATCAATGCCTTTAAGCTTGGCTATCCAGAAGCCAAATGGAAAGGATCCTATTAAATAGGCAGCGACTAGGGATATTATAAAAACTGTATACGGGAAATCCAAATTAATTATCTGTTGATTTATTTTTCAGAAATTTTGTTATTTCATCAAGAGGTAAGCAATTTACTACATCACTAGATTCAAGCCATCCCTTTTGTGCGATTTTTACTCCAAAATGTAAAAATTGAAAATGTTCAATTTTGTGAGCGTCAGGATTTATTGAACACTTCACTCCTTTATCCTTTGCTTGTTTCCACCACCGCCAATCCATGTCAAGTCTGCGAGGGTTTGCATTTATTTCGATAATTGTATTATTTTCTGCACACGCATCAATAATTTTACTAACATTTATATCATAAGGCTTTCGAAGGAGTAATAGTCTCCCAGTCAAGTGTCCTATCATTGTCACGAAGGGACTTTCTATGGCTCTAATTACTCTTTGAGTCATCTCATTTTCCGATAATGAAAAAGAGCTATGCACCGATGCGACACAGTAATCTAATTGTGATAAAATAGATTCGTCATAGTCCAAGGACCCATCTTTAAGTATGTCGCATTCGACACCTGAAAAGATCTTTATATCATTTTTTTTGTTTTTATTGTACTGGCTTATATCTTTAATTTGTTTTATCAATCTTTCCTCGCTGAGTCCATTTGCCTGCACTGAACTTTTCGAATGATCGGATATTCCAAGATACTGTAGCCCAAGTTCACTAGCCGCTTTAGCCATCTCGTCGAGTGAGTTCTTACCGTCACTATCTGTGGTGTGATTATGAAAAGTTCCTTTAAGGTTTTCAATTTTAACTAAATTAGGAAGATTAGAAATTTCTGCAGCTTCTATTTCTCCCTGATCTTCTCTTAGGGCAGGATGTATAAACGAAAGTCCTAAAGTCTCGTAAAGATCTGATTCGTTATGGATTTCATTTTTTACCTTTTTATCTTTTGAGTTAAGTGCGTATTCGTTAAGGCTATAGCCCTTCTTGATTGCCAATGACCGCATTCTAACATTGTGAGCTTTGCTACCAGTGAAATAATTTAATGCGAATGGAAATTCTGAATTGCTGACAACTCTTAAATCACATTGAATGCCATTTTTTAAGTATACACTGGACTTTGTTTTCCCTTTAGAAATAACAGATGAAACATCTGCCATTTTTGTAAATTCATTGATGATTTCATCAGGAAGTTTTGAAGCTACTATAAAGTCAATATCATGAACGGTCTCTTTTCCTCTTCTATAACTACCGGCTATGTTTGCTTGAGAGGTTTGTGGAAGTTGTCGAAGAAACTCAAGTATGCTTTCTGCTATTGGAGCGATATCACCTAGACGAAAAAATTTGGAATTATTTTTGCGAAACAATATCGATTCGATAATGCTATCCACACTTTTTTTTCCGAACCCAGAAACTTTACTAATTTCACCGTTCTTACAGCATTCTTCTAGTTTATCGATAGAATCAATTTGTAAGTCTTTGTAAAGTTTGCCTATCTTTTTTGGCCCCAAGTTAGCAATTTCGAATAACTCAAAAAAAGAGTCAGGAAATTCAGATTTCAGTTCATTGAAATATGACAATTGTCCAGTCTTTACGATTTCTTCAATTTTTGACGCTAATGCTTTTCCTATACCTTTTAATTCATTTAATTTACCGTCTTGGGTGATTTGAACGATATCCCCACCATAATTTTCTATTAACTCACTACCATTTCTGTAGGCTCTGATTTTAAAGGCATTTTCACCTTTAATTTCCAAAATGAGTGCAATTTGATTTAAAATTGTAACGATTTTTTCCCTCATCAATATTTTGCTTACTCCAATTATTAATAAGTTTCATCTCAACTAATACAAACTGACAGAATAAAATTAAACGCCAAAAATTTAAAAACTTTTTGTTTTTGTTGAAAAGTTTTGTAAATTTAGATCTGATTTCCGCTTGAAGAAAGGTGGAGTCGAATTGTTTATTGTGATTAGTAAAGAATCAGATAGTTCCGGAAATCTTCATAATTTAGATGATATAATTGATATTGATCTGGCTAGAATTGTTCTTTTTGCCAATGATCAAAAGTACTCTCGACATATTTCGACGTTAGCCATACAGGAGGGATTTGAGGTTACTACATGCTCAGATTTTGCTAGTCTTCAAAATTTAATTAAAAGTACTAAATTTGATGCTTTGATATGTGATGTTCCTTCATCATCTTCAAGTCTAGAAGACCTACTTGGTTGGGTTTCAAAATTGGGAAATTCAAAACCTTATCTAATATTAAATATTAGTCGAGATTCAGAGATTAATTTTTCAAAGTTGATCCATTATGGGATAGATGAATTCTTATACAATGATTCGGAAGATGAGGAAATTCGATCAAGATTTAAACTCATTGAATCAAGGCTAAAGAAAGAAGATTATTTGACCCAAAAATTTTCTAAACTTCGTCGTGATCGAAAAAGATACGAAAGTTTATTCATCGAATCACCTGAGGCTATGCTTGTCCTTCAGAATAGACAGGGAAAAGTTATAGGTGTAAACCGTTCTGTTAAAGCTGTTCTTGGTTATGATGGCAAGGCCTTATTAGGTAAATATATGTCTCTTATATTTCCTGAAATATTTGGTAAGGATGGTTACGCGTCGAATGGAGAAGTAATCAGTGGATCCACAGTTCTGCAGTCAATACCATATCGTAAACCGGATGGGAATATGACTTCCCTAGACATAATGATGTCAGCCATTCCATGGGATTCAGGGTATGCGTTAGTGATGTTATGTAGAGATGTCAGTTATAGAAATAACAAAAAAGACGATTCGATATTAGATTCAAAGAAAAAAGCAATTGAGTGTTTTGCAGCAGGTATTTCTGATGAGTTTGGAGATCTATTTACCTCAATAGAAGGTAATCTTAATTTAATTGGCCTTGATCAATTAGCTGGGGGTGAGACCGGTGAAGCAATTAAAAGCGCTAAATCAGCTTGTGAGAGAGCTAGAGAAATTATCCATGAGGTTTCTGCTATTAGAGGAAAGGCAAAAGGCATCACAAAGAGAAGGGTGTTACTTCCTAAAATTATTAGAAATACATTAAGCTTTTCTCTGTTCGAATTTGATAAAATAAAGCCAGTTATAGATATTGCTCCTCAGCTCTTCGAAATTGATGCCGACGAAGGTCAATTGCGTAGAATGTTTGGGGCATTAATTAAGAATGCTGCCCAAAATATTTCTAGAGAAGATAGAAATACAGGAGAGATAGTGATAGAAGCAAAAAATTTAGTAATCAAATCTGATGATGATTTACCGCTATGTCCTGGTAATTATGTGCATTTATCTTTCAGGGACAATGGTCCTGGGCTTAGTCTTGAGGAAAAGAATAGAGTTTTTGACCCTTATTATAGTCGAGAAAAAAAGGGAAGAGGATTTGGTCTGAGTAGAGCAGTAACAATTTGTCGATCACATGGTGGCCACATATCAGTTGATTCTGAAGAAGGCAATGGCGCGTGTTTTGATGTCTTCTTACCAGCTGCGTTGTCTGGTCGCGTTCTTGATGAGTCTCACACTTCTCGTTCGAATGCTCTTCGGGTATTGGTCTTAGATGATGAGCCTCATATTTGTGCAATTATTGAAAGGTCTCTTAGGCGAGAGGGCCACGATGTTTACTGCACCGCAACTGGAAAAGCGGCAACGAGAGCTTTTGAGAAAGCGGAAGAATTTAAAAGATCATTTGATGTGCTTATTCTTGACCTAGATATTCGCGGAGGAATTGGAGGAAATGAAACCCTAGCGCGCATTCGATCAATTAAACCAAATGTCAAAGCAATAGTAACTACAGGATATGTGGATGATACCGTTTTAGAGAACTATCTAGAACACGGGTTTTCAGGAGTTTTGACGAAGCCGTTTCGAATTGAAAAATTAATATCTACCGTTGAGAGGTTAGGTAATCAAGGGTGATTAAAATAGGTTGTTTTCTAGAATTAATTAATTCTTTTACAATGTAACTAGCTTAGCGCTATGAATGTTTTCATAGGCAAGTAATTCGTCTCTTGCAGATTTATCTAAATAAGCATCAAGATTTAAAACTGTTAGAGCCAGGTCACCGACCTGATTTCTACTTAAAGACATAGTAGCAATGTTTGCTTTGTGATTAGCCAATACTGCGCCAATAGCTCCAACTACACCTGGCTTGTCAGTGTTGCTAACGAGTAGAACATGCCCTTCAGGGTCGGCTTCAACTCTATGCCCATTGATGGTGACAATTCTTGGCGCTGAGCCATAAAAAGTTCCAGAAATAGACGCTTTTTCTTTTTCGTTTGAAGTTTCGATTTCAATCAACTCAGTGAACTCATTTTTGTCAGTAGGCCTAGTTTCGCTGACTGTAATACCCAATTTTTCTGCAACTCCTGGTGCATTGATGTGATTAACTGATTCTTCACCGCATGCTATTTCTAGGAATCCTTTTAGTGCGGATCTTGTGATAAGAGAGGTGTCCAATTCAGCAACTTTTCCAGTATAACTAATATTTAGTGTTTCGTTTCCCTTTGATGCGACTTGGGAAAGCATTTTTCCCATCGCTTCCGCAAGATTCAGGTAGGGCTCAAGCATTTTTGCGGTTTTACTGTCGACACTAGGGGTGTTGACGGAATTAATAATGGTGCCATCTACCAAAAAATTTCTTACGTTTCTGGCGATTTCAATTCCTACATTTTCTTGAGCTTCGTTGGTAGAAGCCCCAAGATGAGGGGTGAAGATAATTTTTTTTGACTCCAGTAAAGGATACCCTTTAGGAGGTGGTTCACTTTCTTCGTAAACATCTAAAGCTGCACCGGCTATTTCGCCTTCATTTATCGCTTCTAGCAAAGCAAGCTCATCTATCAGTCCACCCCGAGCACAGTTGATTATACGTACATCTTTTTTGCACATGGTTAATCG
>TARA_B100001121_G_scaffold266050_1_pt1 | contig 11642 bp, 13 predicted proteins | sample TARA_B100001121 | Tara Oceans TARA_B100001121 (sample SAMEA2622817) | marine metagenome | biome: marine biome (ENVO:00000447); feature: surface water layer (ENVO:00002042); material: "saline water (ENVO:00002010), including plankton (ENVO:xxxxxxxx)" | depth 5 m
CGAATTTGTAGAATGTAGGCGTATACCAATCTAAATTCAAAACATGTTTATGGTAGTGTTCATCACCACTGAAAATACCACCAGAAAAAGTAGACGTTAGTACTGCGCTAGAGCCTTCAGTTGGGAATTCAGCCCTGTCTCTACTGTCTCTACTTATGTTTTGAGTAAGGCTTATTCCTGTTGACTTACGAAAATCTCCAACATATTCACTTAACAATTCTTCATCATCACTAAAGTATTCAGCTTGACGAATTCTAAAGTCCCAAAACGCTCTGAAATAATCATCTGGCCACTTCAACCTTCTTCCCCACTGAATTGATCCTCCTCTAGAGAGTTGATTAAAAGGGTAGAAATAGTAAGAATTACCGGCACCCCTAAAGGTATAAAATAATGAAAAACCAATTCTATTTGGCGTGTCTCTAAACATTGGGTCAACAAAACGCACTTGGAAGCTTTCATATTTTCCAGGTCGTCCATAATAATTTCCCATGGAGACCTGAGTACCAACATTAAAGCCGAAGGACAGAATCTGACCTTTTCCCCTAAAGTTGTTAAACTCAAGGTTGCCTCCGCCAGTCATTCCATACATTCCAGACACTCCAACATTTGCACTAGCACGATCTGATGATTTTTCCTCTAAGGTGATATCTAGATCAATCTCATCCTCGTCGACTGGTACAACATTTGGTGCTAACGAGGTTGGGTCAAAGTAATTTAGAACATGAAGCTTTCTCATGCTTGTTTGGAGTAACGTTCTCCTAAATAGATCGCCTGGAAATACATCAAGTTCTCTACGAATGACATTTTCACGAGTTTTTGAATTTCCATAAATATTAATATTTCGAACATAGACCTTATTATTCTCCGTCACAGAGAAATGAACATCCATGGAGTCATTACTTGCTGGGGTAAAAAAGGGCTCGATATTGCTGTATAAATACCCTCTATCCATGTAAAGACTTTGCACATCCTGAAAAACTGCTTTATCAAAACCAGTTTGATTAAACACATCGCCCTTCTTCAGATTTAATGCGCTTTGAAGCATATTATCATCGTAAAGTGAATTTCCTTCCCATGAAAAATTCCTAAACTTGTATTTATTCCCTTCCTCAATATTTATCAGAACAATTAGACCTTTTTTCTTTGGACTGTAGTAAACACTATCTGAAAGAATGGTAAAATCTCTGTGGCCCTCATCCTTATAAAAATTTGTTAAAGCATCTAAGTCTTCAGAGAATTTTTTCTTATCAAATGCAGATGCCCAAAATCTCCACCAAGTACGAATTTTTGTGTCTTTAAGTTGCCTTCTTAGTTTGAATTGAGTCATGCTTTCACGAACAAATTCAGGCATAGGTATCCAGGTTTTGGTAGCTACCCATCCAAAGCTGTTGTTGCCACTTCCATCAATGACAATATCTTTTATCTTCATTTTTTTACCTTCATTGATTGTAAAGGTAATGTTGTTTCGTTGAGTATTTTTTCTTTCAGCAGGGGATATTATTGCGTCAACCTCTGCTAAAAAGAAGCCTTCCTCTTTGTATAGCTTTTCGATTTTGTTTATCGAACTGTTAATGAAATTGGGCTTGATTCTCATGCCTACTCGATAGGACAAAACTTCTTTTATCTTCTTATCTCGTATCTTTTTATTTCCATCAAACTCTATCTTAGCAAGGACTGGAGACTCTTCAACTTCAATAGTGATAGAGATGCCATCTGATGTTTCGCTATTAAAATCAATTTGTACATTACTGAATACCCCGAGATCCCATAGTCGTTTTACTGCCCTACGAAAATCTTCTGCTGTAACTTCCTGATTTTTCTGGATACCAGCTGTGTAAAGAACCATATTATTGCTGGTGGAGCTGTTTCCTTTGATGATAATATCGTTAACCTTAAACGATGGTGGAGCTTGAGCACAGAGTACAGAGATCATTGTCAATATAAAAAGTTTTTTCATGCTTTTACCTGTTCATCGGTTTGACCAAATCTTCGTTGTCTATTTTGATAATCAATGATTCCATTTAATAATTCATTTTCACGAAATTCGGGCCAATGCTTTTCTGTAATTAATAACTCAGAATATGCTGCTTGCCAAAGCAAAAAATTACTAAGACGATATTCTCCGCCCGTTCGTATAACTAGGTCAGGGTCAGGAACGCCTGCTGAGTATAGCTCGCTTTCTAGCAAGTCATCCGTTATATCATCAGATTTTATTTGAGATGATTCAATTCTATTACCTATACGCCTTATTGCCCTTATCAGTTCCTGTCTACTTCCATAGCTAAGCGCTAAAATCAAATTAAGCCCCGTGTTATCTCGAGTTTGACTAATACCGTTTTTAATATTCTTTCTGGTTTCTTTTGGGAGGTCATTAAGATTTCCAATTGTAGTTAGGCGTACGTTATTTTTATCAAGGTTATCTATTTCTTTCCTGATAGTAGAGAAAAGCAATTTCATAATTGCTGAAACTTCAGTTTCAGGTCTATTCCAATTTTCACTTGAAAAAGTGTAAAGAGTGAGAAAAGAGACATCTATTTCTCCGCACACGCGTACAATTTCTCTAACGGAATTTATGCCTTCTTTGTGTCCAGCGGCTCTTGGCAAATTATTCATTTTAGCCCAACGACCATTTCCATCCATGATAATTGCTATGTGTTTAGGTACGTCTCCTAATTTACGTACTTTTTCTCTTAAATCCTTGTTCACTAGTATTACGATTTCCTTGATTAAGATAATACAGAAATTAGGTCTTATTTCAATCCTATTGAATAATTAATATGCCTAGTATTTTTCATACATTTCTGCTACGTGATGATCAAAATCTTCAAGATGTTTTGGTACGTCTACATTTTTAAATTCAGCTCTACATTTATAACACTCGATAGAATCTTTCACGCGCCGATAGAGCAATAAATCAAATAGGAACACCACCACTAGACTTAGACCGTAAGTAATAGGTACAAAAATAGCCCCAATCAAGATTACAAGACATCCCAATGCCTGGTTAAAATCTTTTTTTTTATAAAGGTGATTACACCCACACTCAGGACAAGCAGGATTTTTTTGGTTTACAAAGTGGTTCTTTTCCATTTAACTATTAGAGAGCAAAGCCGTACTGCAACAAATAATACTTGTAGATGATATCGCCAAACAAAACAGAAACTATTGATACATAAAGCAATCCTGTAGCGCTTTGTGTTGCCTGGAGCTGTAACGTTTTCCAAACGAAATAATTGATAATTATTGGAAATATGTTGCCCATAAAAAAAGCTACCAAAAGCAAAAGGCCATCAAATTCAAATAGGAATTGCCATAAATCTTTTTCAATGCCATAGCTATCTACGTGCTGCGTTGTTGCGAAATAAAATATATCCCACAATAATCTTATTAGCAGAGCTATCCAGAGTGTAATTGTAGATTTTTTTAGAAGAGAAATTGGCAATGCAATGACGTTCAAATACCAATGCCCAAGTATCATAGAAAAAAATACCCCGGCAGTGATAGCCGATCCAATTAAGATTGAAAAAGACGAGAGATAAAATACTGAATAATCTATAAATTGATCTGCAATCAAAACTAACGAATAACACCCAACCAAAGAGACAAATGTGAGTATTGCATTGCTAACACTTTCTCTATTCCAATAAATCGCCGTTATTATCGTTAACACAACTATCCACATGGAAGCGGGTAGTTGCAAAGCTTGATTGGTTGAAATGAAGTGATTTGCAATGACACCAAGAGAGCCTACCACGCAACATTTGCCAAGATTAAACCTGTAAAAACCTTGATCAATTTTTTTAACAGGTGTTATCCAAAAGAAAAGTGGATATATAGATGCGTATCCAATGAATATCAGCACTATTGAGTGCGTGAAATAATTAAACATTTATTTGATCAATTACTTTACGTGCAATTTCCTTGTATAATGCGCTTAGATGTGAGTCTGGGTAAGCTTCAATGATTGGTTTACCCGAATCGGTAGCTTCCATAATATCCTGCGATATCGGTATTTGGCCCAAAAGCGGCACTCCAAGGCGCTCACTTTCAGTTTTTCCACCACCATTTTTAAATAAATCCATTCTGATTGTGAACGACCCGTCGTCTTTGATAGTTACAGGCTGACCCTCAATTGTTAGTTCGCTTCCTGAGCTTACTTTTCCATCAAGAAAAAGTCCTGACATATTTTCAATAACACCAAGTACTGGAGTTTTTACTTTTCTAAACATATCAGCACCCTTTGCAACATCTGCCAGTGCAATATCTTGCGGTGTTGTTATAATCAATGCTCCATCCATTTTGAGCTTTTGGGTCAGTGTAAGCTGTATATCTCCTGTTCCGGGAGGAAGGTCTAAAATTAAATAATCAAGGTCCCCCCACATCACGTCATAAAAGAACTGCTCAGTCATTCTAGCAACTAATGGTCCTCTCCAAATTGTTGGAGATTGATTTCCGCTTATAAATCCAAAGCTCATTACTTTCATGCCTAAGGATTCTAATGGTATTAACTTTCTATCATCATTGAGATCGGGCTGCTCGTTAATGCCTAAAACGACTGGAAGCGATGGACCATATATATCCAAATCAAGCAAACCAACTTTTAAATCTAGATCTCTTAAAGACAATGCCAAATTTACAGCCACAGTTGATTTTCCCACTCCACCTTTGCCGCTTGAAATAGCAATGATATGTTTTATACCAGATATTGTTGATGGGCCTTGTTGGGCGGCTACCTGAGAACCAGAATTACTAGTTTCGCTCCCTTCATCTATTTTAATGTTAATTTCTTTGAAGGAAGTCTCTGAAAGAAGGAGAGTTTTTATTTCATTTATTAGTTGATTTTTCTTTTCTTCATTCGAGCTTTTAACATTTAAGTGCAATGACACGGTTTCGTTATCAATGATTATATCTTTGATCATTCCAAATGAAACAATATCCCTGCTAAATCCTGGGTAGTTTATTTTTTTTAATAGGTCTAGAATATTATCTTTATTCATAGTTAAAAAAAACGGCTGTTAGAAACAGCCGTTTACCAATTCTATTTGATTTTGAGTATTATTGAGCAAACCATTTAGCATTAATTTCGGTGTACTGGCTCCATTCTTCAGGTAATTCACTTTCCTCAAAAATGGCCTCAACAGGACACTCCGGTTCGCAAGCTCCACAGTCAATACATTCGTCAGGATCAATATATAATTGTTTGCCTTCAGGATCAAATCCATCTTCTTTGGCCTCTGCACCAGCGCCCTTTTTATCCTCTGGACCGTGAATACAGTCTACAGGACACACTTCAACGCAAGCCGTATCACAGGTACTAACACATGGTTCAGCGATGACGTAAGTCATTATAATCTCCTTATCGTTTAAGTTTTCGAAGCTATCAAAATTAGAAATGAATTATATTTTCTAAAAAGACTTTTGCTATCAAAAATAAATTACCCGTAAATTCAATTACTTATGAGTAAAGAATATAACTACGATCATTATAAGTCGGTTCCAGATCCTGCTAGTAATGTAAATTTCAAAAAGAAGAAACCTAAACTCATTGCTGTTGTTGATGAAGACAATTGTACTGGCTGTCAGGTTTGCGTTCCCTTTTGCCCGGTGGATTGCATTGAGCCTGTACCCAAAGAAAAATATGATATCCCTATTCCACCTGTTCAAGTACGCCATGATGAGTGTATTGGTTGCCAGATATGTGCTAAAGCATGTACCGCATTAACTTGGGATGCAATTAGAATGATCAAAACAGAGGAGTTTGAAGAAATTTACGATACAGAGGTTTCTGGCTAATCCTCACCGTTACCTTCCTCTAGCAAGGTAACAACTTCTCTTTTGATGCTTTCTCCCTTAATTGTAAAAAAATTATTATATCCAATTTTAATTATGTGCATGGGAACTCCCCATTTTCTATCGTCATTTATAATGTTTCTAAAATTACAGAATTTTGAGCTCATGTTAAGCTTTTCATCTTTAGCGTATAATTCACCTTTAATTCTTTTCATTTGAAGATCGTATTTTTTGAGAAATATGTTATTCAATTCATTTGATGAAAACAGCATCACTAAATAAAAATCGAATTCAGTTTTATAGTTTTTATAATACTCTCTCAATTGAACTGCTTCATAATCACAATTAGGGCACCATTCTGCCAAAAACGATATGAAGCTTTTTTGGGCTCCCTTGGCGACTTTACTTATATTGGGTATTTCGTTGAGAGCGCTTATTGCGCCAGTCTCAAGCTTTTCTATCGAAGAATATTCATGATCTTTTGACATTTATTTGTATCCTACAATTATTAATATAACTGTTAATACTGCCAGACACATATTTCTGTAAAAAATAAACTTTTGCAACGTAATTGTGTTGCTGAGATCTTTGTGGATTAAATATGCTCTAGATATATGTGTAAAAGCTATCGCTATGAGTCCAATTGCGATTTTTAGTTGAATCCAACCGTCATATAGTAAATTTGTATTGTCAATCATCATTAAAACACCTGTTAAAGGAATGAAAAATGATGCTGGCATTTCAACTTTTGTGCTTAAGTCTAGAACCAAAGCGTGATCGCTATCATCCTTTTTGGATAGAATGATTGAAATGGCTAACGCTACTCCAAACCAACTAGCCATTCCTAATAAATGTAAAACCTTGTTTAAGGTATAATACAGTTCCATATTATTTTTCCAGTGTGCTTTCGAAAATATTTCTAACGTGATCTTTTAACTCGTTTACATTCATATTGGCGTATACGTCTTTCGTTATTTTTTCAGCTAATGTCGCTGTGACTACACCCGGCTGTATTCTCCAATCGTTTTTTCTTTTTGCTTTAAAAGAACCTTCCAAAATTATAGGTATAATTGTAATGCCTGTATTTTTAGCAACATGAAAGGCGCCTTTTTTGAATTCATTTAACTTTCCATCTAATGTCCTTGTTCCTTCAGGCGCAACAAATGCAGAAACACCCTTATGTATTTCCTTCTCTAATTCATCTAAGCTTCCCATTGCTGATTGAATTTTTGACCTATCAATTGGAATCATACCGTATTTCTTTGATAGTGATCCCCAAATTGGGTAGGAAAATTGCTCCACCTTTCCCACACCAGTAAAATAATGTGGTATTGCAGCAACTGTCATAAAGGTGTCAAAAAGAGATGCGTGGTTTATTAAATAAAGATAGGGTCCTTTGTCATTAGCTGGAGGCTTGCCTTTTACGATAAGCCATTGTCCTCCAAAAAACAGTAGCGCTCTTGATATGATTCTAGCAATAGGGTGGAGTCTTTTTGATGAAAATACTGTCATGAGTATATAATATAGCATCCCAAAAAAAATAAAAGCAGAGAACCAGATTGGCCACACCACAATTGAGAATAATGCTTTAAACATTACTTTTAAAAATTAAGCTAAAAAGCTTATGGTTAAGTTTTGAAAATGCATATTTTGAAAACTCGCTCTTTTTGATCCATCTCATATCTTTTATTTCACCATTAGTATCATTAATTGTGCATAAATATAAGTCTACTTCACATTTAAAATGTGAATAGGTATGTTTAGCGGTTCCTATCTTTTGTTTCATATCTATTTTGTTGCCAAAATAAGAATTGATTATTTTTAGATTAGAAATTGTTTTTGATTTTTTTTCAATTGTTGGGAACTCCCACAAGTCTCCGAGTAAACTTTTTTCCTTTCTATTTCGAATAGCAAACTTTCCATTTTGTTTTATATAACACCCTATTAGATAAACTGTCTTTTGTGGTTTTTTATTTATTTTATTAGGATATAAAACAGGATTTCCAGCTTTAAATGCTTTGCAATTATTGTTAACTGGACATGTTAAGCACTCTGTTTTTCTTGATGTGCACAATGTGCTGCCAATATCCATCAGCGCTTGGTTAATATCTCCAGGTCTTTGACATTGTACAAGTTGATTAGCAAATTGATAAATCTTTTTTTTATTATAAATAGATAGCTTTTTAATTCCTAAAATTCTTGAAATTACCCTTACAAGGTTAGAATCAATTGCTGGATATTTTTCATTAAAAGCTATAGACATAATTGCGCTTGAAGAATATTCTCCAAGACCAGGAAGTTTTTTTAATGTTTCATAATCATTAGGGATCATTCCATTGTAATCCTTAATTACTATCTTAGCTGCCTGATGAAAATTTTTACATCTTCTATAGTACCCTAAACCCTCCCAAGATTTAAGAACTTGATCAAGGTTTGCGTTTGCCACAGAAGATAGAGTAGGGAATTGTTTTATCCATTTATTAAAGTAGGGTATAACCGTTTGTACCTGCGTTTGTTGTAACATTATTTCAGAAAGCCAGGTTTTATAAGGATCGTTTGCATTTCTCCATGGCAAATCTCTTTTGTTGAGATCATACCACTTGAGTATGCTTTGAATATTATTTGTATTATACAATTATTTATTATTTAATCTATACTTGAGCAAGTTCCAATGAAATGCGCTTAGCAAGTCCTTTGTTAAAATCCTGTTTTTATCCTCAAAATAGCTAAATATCTGCTTTGAAAATTTTTCTATGTTTTCTTCTATAGATTTATTGGCTTCTATCCCTTTTTTACTAAGAGTAAGTATGTTAGATCTTTTGTCCTCAATATTTGATAATTTTATAATAATATCTTTTTTTTGAAGATTATGAATGAGTCTCGTTGTGGTGCTATTATCAATTCCAATTTTTTTAGAAAGACTAGTCATATCAATGCCCTGTTCAGGGATAGAAGAAATAAGAATTATTTGGGAAAGGCTAAAGGGAAGATTTCTGTTTTTTTCACGAAATATAGATTGAAGATCTGTGAGGAGATTAATCAATAATTCTGCATTTTTCATATTTGTATAATACAAATATTATTCAATGAATCAAATTTATTTTGGTAACGTAGTTAGTAATCTTAAGTGTGAAAGGTAGCGATCCCTTAAAAAATTATAATCCTCTTCTTTTGTTCCATGTCCTACCATCCGTCTGTGATCCATTTTTAATTCTTTCATTGTATACCATTGTCCTGGAATTAGTATTTCATCTTCTGAGTAGTTTGTTATTGGGTCCGCACCGTTTAATCCAGTTGTCGGCCCATACATTGATTTTTTGTTAACAATCCCGTCATTTTCAAACCATGAGGTATCTGTAGGTGTGCCATCTTCAAAATATGCTTTTTTCATTCCCATTAGCCTTGCGTTTGACCTTATAATAAATGACATGCTGTTGTGAGGTACATGTCTACCGCTTGAACTATCTAAAACGGTGTTACTATTTATATATGAAAAATAATATACTTCTGGGTTAGCCGTAGCTATTGAATTGATTTCCCGAGCGCCTTGTATGCTAACATCCCATGATACTATATTTTTTGTTCCCCATGCAGGGTGAGACTGCATTCTTTTAAAATATGATGACCAAGATTCTTTATTATTTCTTTTGAATCCCCATTGCTCTAAATCAAAATCGTAAAAAGAATTACCAACGACAGCCGCAACTGCTATCATATCCTGTAAGAAAGGTATCCATGTGGTAACAAATGTTGTAAGAGTAGTTCCATCGTGTGGAGTTGATATTGTGGTTATGGATTTTATATATCCATTGTTTGATTTACCAAGTAGGTTGCTTTTTTCTAAGAATCCTGCAGAGTCAGCAATAGCCGTTCTCAATAAATAGTCAAGCATTCTTGCAGTTTGTCCGCCCATGCTATGTCCAACTATATGAACAGGATTTTTATCGCTCCATTGAGGATATAGTCCTCGATATTTTTTATTCATCGGTTTTTGTACAATACCAAATTTTTTTGCATGTCCTTTTCCGTAGTCAACTTGACCACCCTTAATTTGATAATAAAGCTCTACAGCGCGATCCCAGTTTGATGAAACGGGGCCTACATTGGTTACCAAAACCTTAAAGCCTTGCTCTTCAAATTCTTCAACCATGTCCTTTTTTCCACCCCAATAATTATATGATCCCATTTCGTCAGGACCCCAACCCATAAACCCGTGAACTAATACAATTGGGTAATCATTTTGCGAGGCTAGGTAAGAAAAAATAAAAATAGGTGTAATAAGTAGTTTTTTTAAAAGTAAAGCGGTTCGCATTTAATAATACCATCCAAATAAAATCATCATTTCATCTGTAGATTTAAATCCAAAAGTGACAGGCCTGCTAGTCCAGTTATCATAGGTTGCTTTAAGCGTTAATCCTTGGCCCTCTTCCAAAATAATAGGAGGATCAAAGTTGATTATAGGTGGATGTTCCCAGTCATTGGTCCAATAAATAACCTCCCCATCTCGACTGCCACCACTTATTTCAACAATGAATTCTTTCATTTTTTCATGGGCATGGGAAAATACCTGACCAACATGTCGTTTCTGCTGCATATTAAATGTTTTTTCAATTGTGGTTACTTTTTTTGCCGGTAAATATAAATCCTGATTGTTTAGATCGAATAACTGCGCAACATGACTAACACTGCTTTTTTGAATTGTGTGTAAGTTAGTATACACCTCACCAATCATTATACTGTCTGTTCTATTGACATAGTGTGAGTTTTGATCAAGTCCAAAATTCTTAGGAATTTTTAACGCAACCCCATCAGGAAGCCTGTAATCCAATCTTGGCCACTGCGTTCCACCAAAAAAATTATGAAACTGCATAGAATACAATGTAGAAAGATTTAACACTCCTCTAGAGTCTCTTAAATCTCTAGGCTGATCATAGCTTGGAATTACTTCATTGGGTGTTTCATTATCAAAAGTATACAATAAAAAATGGTGACTTCCTGAGCGCATTTCTATCTCTATTCGATTAACGTATAAATCATCAATATTTTTTAAGTTGGTATACTGAAAAAATTCTCTTTCAAAATTAGGCTGAACTTCAAAAGGTCCTAAATGAAGCTGCATGCCCTCCAAAGGTGGATCTAATTTTGAAAAGGGGCGAGGAGTATAAGTATTGGTATTTTGTAATAAAGACTCATTCGAAACAACTCCAGTTTCAGGAGCGCCAGATTCTAACCATGAACGTATAAATTGGAGCTCTCCATCCGTAAGAAAATTTCCACCTGGAGGCATAAGCTGTCCATACTCTGGATGATCTGCCAAAAAGTGTTCTTGATCGTAGGCATTAATTTTCTCCCATAAAAAGCTTTGCGCTAAACCTTTCATACCCTTTTCTGTGCTTACAATGTAAAGTCCATCTTTTCTAGCTGATTCATTTTTTGGCAATACGCCAACCATAGACTGATATGCATTATCATCAGAAAGATTTAAACCAGACTGGCGCTCTATAGCAGATCCAGCGACATGACAGCTTGCACAGTTTGGCTCAAGAATGGTTTTTTGAATAACATCCCAGGTCGCACTTTTTTGCTCAGCGCTTTCATCGCAAGCACTTAAAAATAAAAAAAGAAGGCTTAATTTTGAAAAAGATTTGATTTTAATGGCCCCTTACAATAATAGTTCATCTTTAGAAATGAAATGTAAGAAGATTATGATGAAATAGAAAGCTCCGCAAATAAGTCGGAGCTTTCTAAGTAGATTTATTTTGTAAGAGTTCCTACAATGTGGGTTAGAATTCTATAGGGGTCAGCATTGGATGCAGGTCTTCGATCTTCAAGATATCCATTCCAATTGTTTT